>Ga0187781_10001365_pt1 | contig 18438 bp, 19 predicted proteins | sample 0715_SJ02_MP02_2_FD_132447 | JGI IMG/M metagenome (GOLD analysis project Ga0187781, IMG submission 132447) | Tropical peat soil microbial communities from peatlands in Department of Meta, Colombia - 0715_SJ02_MP02_20_MG | ecosystem: Environmental > Terrestrial > Soil > Wetlands > Peat | place... | reverse complement strand
GTTTGTGCCGTCATCGCCCAGCTCAGACGCGCGCCTCGCCAGGCTTCGACACTGCCGAATGATGATCTGGTGCGCATCGAGCAAGCGCGACAACTGCACCGGAACCTCTTCCCGGCCGCGCGGCGGGCGCTCGATTTGCGTGGTCTCGGCGATGTCTGGCGCCATGGCCAGGGCGAGACCCCCAAGAAGTTGAATTCGCTCGGCGATGGAATCGACCAGCTCGGCCTGCTCGCCGAAATGTTTGTCGTACAAAAGATGTAGCTGGTAGAAGGTTGGACCGGCAACCTGCCAGTGGGATTTCTTGTACAGGTCGCGCAAGGTCATTGTGTCGGCAAGCATCTGGTTCAATTGCTCGGTCATCTCCAGGCGCACCGGCTCCTCGAGTTCCAGTGGCAAGGCATGGCTTACGGTTCCGTACGCTTGTATTTCGTGCGCACGTTGATGAAGACGCGGTTGTGCGTTGAGGCGATTTGTATTCTTCGGGCTGCTGTGTTTGTTTGCCATCGTAGACTCCCCTTTCGACAGATAGATTTGCGCAGCGTGATCGGAGGTTCAGAAACTTTTCAGCGCGGTTCGACTCATTCTTCGGGGACTTCCTCTTCCAGGCTGGTCAGGGTTTCATCGTCCACATTCCATTTCTTGAGAATGGTAAAGATCGTCTTCGGCCCGAAGCCGGCGCGCATCAGATTGCGGAAAATGCGCGCGCTTTCTTTCTTGTCTTTGGGCTTTTCCAGGCGTTTTCGGCGCAGGTAAGCCCGAGCCAGGTCTTCTTCTTTCACTCCTTCGTAGGCCGAAGCCACCGCCTTTTCGATTACCTCGCCGTGTACGCCCTTCGCTTTGAGGTCAGTGACTATGCGCTGCCGGCCGAACTTCTCCGTGTCGCGGCGGTAGGAAGAATAGGCGGCGGCGTAGCGGGCGTCGTTCAGGTAGCCCTGGTCTTTCAGGCGGACGATGATCAGCTCGACCAGCGTCTTGCCGAATTCGGTGTCGGCCTCGACGCGCTTGCGCAGAAGCCGCTTCAGCTCGGCGACCGACCGGCCTCGGCGAGCCAGCGCGCCGACGGCGTAGTCGTAGAGCTCCGCCTCGGTAAAAAGCTTTCGTGGTCGCGCGAACGTCATGGCTACACGATAGCGCGGGTGGAGGAGCTTGTCAGCGACGGAAAAACTCTTGCGCGATTATTACTGCTGCAATTATGCGCTTGCGCCGACTCACTTTGGTGGTTGTTGCGCAGGTGCTGAATTAGCCGGCGCAATCGTCGTTGGGGAGGATGGCTGTCCGGGCACAGGCGCACCTGGTGCTGACGATCCCGGCCCGGCAACCAGAGCCGTCTTCGCCGAAGCCGGCAGCTTATCGGCATTGGCCAGCAATAATGAGATCTGCCACATCTGCGTGTCGTTGAGCGACTTGCTGAATCCAGGCATGCCAGTCAAACGAAAGCCGTTCGCTATCTTCCAATAAGTTTCCCCTGGTTCGTCGTCCGTAACTCCCTTGCCCTCGAAAAGCTGCGGAGGACGCGGATACATCCCAGTCGCGATGGCCGTCTTGGGACTTAGTGGCAGGCCATGGCACACCGCACAATGCTCCTTATAGAGTTCGGCGCCGGCCAGGTAATTCGCTTCAGTCGGCTGAATCGGGACGCTCTTCGGCATGTCCTTCTCGATGCGCGCGTGCTGGGCCTTGCGCGCCAGAAAAGTTTCGAAAGGCATGTCCGAATCGGTGGTGGCAACGGGCGCGCCGCCTCCGCTGAAGTAGAGGTAGATAAGCAGCGGAACCAGGAGTAAACCCAGGATCAATCCAGCAATGAATTTCAAGCGTTCGACCCGCCCTTTTTGTGAAGTTCGACTACTGTAGCATCCGGCAACACTTTCGCGCCTCGCTTCGTCCCGGCTCTGCTGCCAAACCCGCTAACCGCCCAAACCTGAGACGTGTCAAACCGTACACACCTGCACTCGGCGCGACACTACGCCAAGTTGGAGCTTCCACATAACCCATTTATTTTCAGCGTCATATCTGTGGCCGCCGGGCTGCATTCTCACGGCCGTGCGCAGTCAAGACCAAGTCGGAGGGCGGGCGATGCGGGAAGCGGCGGCAAAAGTGACGAAGGCGATGTGGACCCTGGTGGCGATGCTGGCAATGACGAATCTGAGCGCCGCCCTGCAATCTGCAGCGCCTTTAACGGCCCCGCCGAAGGCTCCCGAGTTCGCTAAAGCAACGGTGCACTTCGTGCTGGTGAGCATTCCCGACCGCAAGCTGGCGCTGCTTGAAAACGGCAAGGTGATCCGCATCTACCGCGTGGCCGTGGGCAAGGCTTCGACTCCCAGCCCGGCGGGCTCTTTCAAGATCGTCAACCGAGTTACTAATCCGACTTATTACCACAAAGGCAATGTTATCGCCGCCGGTAAGGGCAATCCCGTGGGCACGCGTTGGATGGGATTGAGCGCGCAGGGATATGGCATCCACGGAACCAACCAGCCAACTTCGATCGGGAAGGCCGCCTCGAGCGGTTGCATCCGCCTGGGGCAGCGCGATCTGGAAGAACTGTTCGAGCGGGTAAGCGTAGGCGACACCGTTGAGATTCGTGGCGAACACGACGAGCAGGCAGGAAATATCTTCGGGAACGCCGTCGATACGGAGACGTTCGCTCAGCTTCACCGCGACGTTCGCAGCGAAGGGGGCAGCCCGAGCCCAGCAGGCATCGGGCAGTAACGAGTTCTTGCACAGGCGGGGTTGCCCTCGTCTCAAGCCAGCTTAGGGAGGCAGGTCATGCAGACACAGGTGATGGAAACAATGATGCAGGGTTTGGTGATTCTCGGCGGGCTGACCTTCTCGCTGGCCGCGTCGTTGCTGATCGAGGAATTGATTTTCGGACGCATCGTCCGGTTGGCGTTCGAGCGCCGCCCGGTGGCCAAGCGAGGTCGCATCCGTGACTAAAACAAGTTCCCAGTTCTCGGTTCTCAGTTCTCAGTCAGATCTCGGCCCGGCAGCGGGAGGAAAAGCACTCGGAGGTCGCGGTTGGACGTCACAGGGTGCCATCCGCCCGCCAAGAAATTGGATCTGTAGGCACTGAGAACTGGGAACTGAGAACTGATTTTCGAAAGGAGCACCACCATGCTGTTCGCCAAATACTTGCTGATCGGGACGGGTGCCGCGATGTTTGTGGTCGCGGCCGCGATTCTCGCTTATGACGCCTATCTTTTCTTTGCCTACCGGCGCCGCTTGCTGTCGCCGGACGGAACCGTTGACGCAAAAGCTACGCCCGGCCCGCAACCGCCGGTACGCTGGCGGACGGCCGTCGCACTGTTCATGCTGGCCTGGGCGCCGCTGGTGATCTCTGCGGGCATCATCATCGTGCCCGCCGGTATGGCCGGCGTGCGCATCAGCCAGACGCAGGGGACTCTGGCCGGGACTCTGTATCCTGGCGTTCACTTCGTCGTGCCGATGGTCGAGCGGGTGGATCTGTTTAATACTCGCGATCAGCTTTTCACCACCGGTATTGCCGAGGACGGACTCGCCAAGGGCGCAGCCAAGGGCGAGCCTCTGAACGTGCAGACCAAGGAAGGATTGCCGCTCGGCCTCGCCATCACCGTCCGTTATCAGATCGATCCCAAGCGGCTCGACTACATCGAAGCTCACCTGCCTCAGCCCCTCGAGAAAGAACTCGTGCCGCCGATCGTGGCCACGGCATTCCGTGAACTGGTTCCTTCCTACACCGTGCGCGAAGTCTTCTCCTCGAAGCGCGAGGAAGTGCGGCAGAAGACGGCGGAGGTCATCCGCCAGAAACTGGCTGCCGACGGCATCAACGTGAAGGAAGTGATGCTGCGCGACATTCAACTCCCGCCCGAGTACGCCAAAGGACTCGAGGCGCTGCTGATCAAGGAACAGGAAAACGATCGCATGGCGGTTGAGACTGAAATCCATCAGAAGCAGGTGAAGGTCGCCGAGGCCGATGCCGATGCCGCCAAAGTGCAGGAAGTGAAACAGGCCGAAGCGCAGGCTCAGGTCAAGGTGCTTCAGGCCAAGGGCGAGTCTGACTCCATGCAGTATTTGCTGCCGCTGAAGGAAAAACAGATTCAGCAGTCGAAGCTGGAAGCTGAGGCACGCAAGGAAGCCACAGTGAAGAACGCGGAAGCGGCCGGCGAAGCCAAGCTGATCGACAGTAAGGCCGAAATGGAGCGGCGCAAGCTGCTGGCGCAAGCCGAAGCCGAACGCATCCGCCTCACTGCCGCCGCCGACGCCGAGCGCATGCAGAGCGAGAGCACAATCCTGAAACAGAATCCGTTACTGATTAACAAAATTGTCGCCGAGCGCCTCTCTGACAAGCTGCAGATCATGATGGTGCCTGCCGACGGCAAGTTTTTCTTCACCAATGACGTGCTGCGCGGGATGAACGCGGCCAACCACGTGAGTCAGTCGGACGACGCCGCTGATGCAAACGAGAAATGAGAATTGGCGATTTTGGCCTTTCGCCCTTGGCCTTTCGCCTTTCGGTTCTAGCCTCTCTCCTACAGCCTCGGCACTCGATTCTTGCTGGCGTCGGGAAACCGAAACTAAAAAGCCGAAGGCGGACAGCGAAAGGCCAGAGGCTAATGGCCAGAGGCCAATTCCCTGCCGCTACAGAGTAAACGCCCATGCCAGGACCATCCGTGATACCGCGATATAATCGGCCCATCCGGCAGATGCTTGTGCGCGCCTCCAGCAGTCTCGGAACACAATTTCCGCACTCGCTATTTCTAATGCTGTTCCGGCTGACTGCGCTGCTGTTGGGCGCGCTCATGCTCCCTTCTTCCCTCTTCGCTTCCAATCTTGGCGATGCCGCACGGCAACTGGCGGACCGCATCGCCGCCATCACCGGCCCAGACGCCTTGGCCCTCGAAGTGACGAATCGGTCGTCGCTCGATGAGAAGACCGCTTATGAGGTACGCACCGCGCTCCTGGCAGAGTTGCGCCTGCAGGGCGTGCGAACGGCAGCCGCCGAGCAGTCCATGGGAAGCGTGAACGTCGTGCTCTCGGAGAGTCTCCGGGAGTATGTCTGGACCGCCGAAATCGCGCTCGGCAGCGACGCAATCCGCGTTGTTCTCGTGTCGCTGCCGCGCGAACATTCCACCGCTTCCTTGACTTCGACGCAGCCCATCGTCCTCAAGAAGAGTCTTCTCTTCGCGCAGGAGCAGCCCATTCTCGACGCCGCAATGCTCGATATGCCGGGCGGGTCGCGCCTTCTCGTTCTTGATACCACCCGCGTTGCCACCTACCGTCAACAGGGCGCACGTTGGGAACTGGAAACTGCTCTGCCCATCTCACCCGCGCGCGCGTTCCCCCGCGACACACGCGGCCGCCTGCTGTTGCGCCGTGATCATCTGTTTGACGCCTACCTCCCCGGTATGTTTTGCCGGTCGAGCGCGTTCGCGCCGCTGCGCCTCGAGTGCTCGCCCAGCGACGATCCCTGGCCGCTGACGCCGGATGACGCCGGCGGCAACGCTGTCAGTCTTCCAGTGGTCCGCGCCTTCTTCGCGCCCGCGCGCAACTTTTTCACTGGCGCGCTTTCTCCCGGCATCGGCAAGATTTCGACCGTGCCCGCCTTCTACAGCGCCGCGCCGCTTCCGCGTTCGAATTACACGCTCTGGGCGTTCGCTGCAGTCGATGGCTCCGTTCATCTGGTTGATGGCTTCACCGACCAGGCCATGCGCGCTGGGCGCGCGGGCAGCGACCTGGCCGCGGTGCATTCCAACTGCGGCCTTGGCGTACAGCTTCTGGTCTCCGAAAGTGGCGAGCCGGAACACGACGCGCTCCGCGCCTATGAGATTCCCGATCGCGAGTCCGTCCCCGTCAGTTCCCCGCTGGAATTCGACGGACCGATCACGGCTTTGTGGCCCGATGCGGCGCTCTCCAGCGCCCTGGCCATTGTGAAGCGGAACGACACAGCTTGGTATGAAGCGAATCGCATTACTGTCAGTTGCGCTAATTAGCCTCGCCTGCGCGGCCACGGCTGCAACCCGTCCGCGTTACGGCGGAACTCTGCGCGTCGAAATGCAGTCGGCGCCGGCAGCGCTTGCATTGCCGCCGCTGAATGCGCCGACCGACTACTGGGACATGGCACGCGTGCTCTCGCTGGTCGGCGACAATCTCGTCGGCATCGACGCCCAAGATCGTCCCCGGCCGGCGCTTGCCCTGGCGTGGGAGCACGATTCTGCCGCTCGGCACTGGCAGTTCACGCTCCGCCAAGCAGCGAAGTTCCACGATGGAAGCGCCGCTTCCCCGTCCGCGATTGCGCAAATTCTCGGCGGCTTGCACGCAGACTGGAGCGTTCGCGCCTCGGGCGATTCGCTGATCATCGATACTGCAGCGCCCTTCCCTTCCCTGCTCGCCGAGCTGGCGTTGCCCCGCAACCTGATCGTGACGCGCAATGCAAACGGCACGCCCATCGGCACCGGTCCGTTTCGCGTTGTCGACTTTCAGCCCGGAAAATCGCTCAAGCTTGCCGCCGACGAAGACTGCTGGGCAAGCCGTCCCTTTCTCGACGCCATTGAAATCGAATTTGGAAAGCCGCTGCGTGACCAGGCCACGGCGCTCGAACTGGGCCGCGCCGATGTGGTCGAGACCGCGCCCCAGGTGGCGTCCGGGCAACAGATCCGTGCATCTTCTTCTCTGCCAATCGAGCTGATGGCCTTGGTCGTTACTCCGAATTCCAAAGCGCAGGACATTCATTTGCGGCAGGCGTTGGCACTGGCTATCGATCGCAAGCCCATCCACTCTGCCTTGCTGAAAGGCGCGGGCGAACCCTCCGCGGCGCTTCTGCCGAACTGGATGACCGGCTACGGCGCCGCCTTTTCAACCCAGGTCAACCTGCAGCGCGCCAGAGCTTTACTCGCCCAATCGCGCCAGCCCCCGCTTACACTCAGCTATGACGCCCGCGATCCGCAAGCGCAACTGATCGCCGAGCGCATCGCGCTGAATGCGCGCGAGGCCGGAATCGTCGTGCAAGTGTCTCTCTCTGGATCGGATGACCTTCGCCTGGTGCGCATCGCTATACCAAGTCCCGACCCTGCTCTTGCCCTCAGCGAGATAGCGCGGCAACTGTCGCTGCAGCCGCCCGTTCTGCGCGGAAACGCAGTGGAGGATCTTTATCAGGCCGAACCTGCCTTACTCGATGGCGCCAGCGCGATTCCACTCTTCCATCTGCCGGTGGCCAGCGCGGTGAGTGCCCGCGTGCACGGCTGGGCTCCCACCCAGCTCGGCGCCTGGAAGCCCGCCGACGTTTGGCTGGAGGACGCGCGATGAGCTTCCGCCAGAAGCTGCTGCTTCTGTTTGCGGTGACGATCCTTCTCTGCATCGCGGTGATGTCCGTCTCTGTCTATGGCACTATGCGGCAATCGTTTGAGCAAGCCAGCCAGGATCGCGCCAACTCCGCCGCCGCCCAGTTTCGCTCCGAGTTCCAGCGGCGCGGGCAGGAAGTGGAACGCAAGCTGGAAGCGGTAGCCGCCAGCGAAATCGTCCAGCGCATTGCTCTCGAAGTCAACCGCAACGCATCGTCCGGCGCCGCCGACACGAACGCGTACCCGAGCGAAGCGCGCGACCTGGCCGCGCAACAGCAACTCGATTTTCTCGAGCTTGTCGATCGCCAGGGCGCGATTCTCTCATCGGCGCAGTGGCAGGCCAAGTTCGGCTATCCCGAGCCGGCCATTGCCTCATCGACGAGTCCGGCGGGAGCGTTTCTGAAGCGCGAAGATCTGCCGAATGGCCCGACGCTCGGCCTGTTTGCGGTCCACGCTGTAAACGTTGGCGATCAGCCACTGTTTGTCATCGGCGGCGAGCGCCTCGATCAGGGATTTCTTTCCACCCTCGACGTTCCCGCCGGCACGCGCGTGCTGCTCTATCAGAACCTCGATGCGAAGTGGAATCCGCAATCGCTGTTCGACTTGAACGGACCGGCCGCCGGCGCCTCCCGCCTCGCGCCGCTGATTGAAAAAGTGCGTTCCACCGGCCAGGAGGCGCAAAGCGTGATCGACTGGTCCTCCGACGCCGCCGACTCTGAGGTTTTTCACGCCATTCCGCTGCCCGGACAAAACCAGCAAGCCATCGGCGTGCTGCTCGTCGGCAGTTCGCGGCGGCCGCTGGTTGAACTCGAGCGCCGCGTGATCTCGGCCGCGATGTTCGTGGGCGGCGGCGGACTTCTGGTTGCTGTATTGGCCAGCTTGTGGTTCGCGGCGCGGGTGACGCGGCCGATCGTCTCGCTGGCCGAGGCCGCGCACCGCGTGGCGGCCGGCGATCTCGCCACCAGGGTCGAGGTCTCGTCGGGCGACGAACTCGGCGAACTGGCCGCTTCCTTCAACCGCATGACTGAGGATCTTTTGCAGCAGAAAGACCGCGCCATGCAGGCGGAACGCGTGGCCGCGTGGCGCGAGCTGGCTCGCAGGCTGGCGCATGAACTCAAAAATCCTCTGTTCCCTTTGCAGGTGACGGTTGAGAATCTGCTGCGCGCCAAGGCCAAGTCGCCGGAGATGTTCGAGGAAGTCTTTCAGGAAGGCACGGCCACGCTGCTGGCGGAAATCAACAACCTGAAAACCATCATTGCGCGCTTCAGCGAATTTTCCAAGATGCCGCAGCCGCAGCGCCAACCCACGCAAGTGAACGATGTGCTGCACGCCGTGCTGCGCGTATTTCAGGCGCAGTTGCAGGCCAACAACAACATTGCCGTGCGCGCCGAACTGGCTGCCCATCTGCCGCAGATTTCCGCCGACCCGGACTTGCTGCATCGCGCCTTCTCCAACCTGGTGCTCAATGCCATTGACGCCATGCCTCAGGGCGGAGAGCTGATGCTTCGCACTTCCCTGCTCAAAGCAGGCGCGATTCGCGATAGCGTCGCCATCGAGGTTTCCGACACAGGGTCGGGGCTTACACCGGAAGAATGCGCGCGCCTGTTCACTCCTTACTACACGACCAAGCGCCACGGCACCGGACTCGGGTTGGCCATCGTGCAGTCGGTGGTGAGCGATCACGGCGGAAAGATTTCGGTCGAGAGCACGAAGGACAAAGGGACTACTTTTCGGATCGACTTGCCCGTATGAAAGAACGAGACTCACCGCCGAGACGCCGAAGGCGCCGAGATGAATTATTTCTGGTTTTTCTCGGCGTTCTCTGCGTCTCGGCGGTAGAACTTGGTTTTGATTCTGTGCGCACTCTGCGTCTCGGCGGTAGACCTTGGTTTGATTTTGGGTGGCGCAGCCCTTTAGGGCTGCGGTCAGAGCGAATTTCACGGGCGGCTTCAGCCGCTGAGGTCAATAACTGTGCCAAACAAAGCCCACCTTCTCATCGTTGACGACGAAGCCAACACGCTTGCCTCGCTCTCGCGCGCCTTCAGGCTCGAAGGCCACGAAGCCACGGTCTGCGACAACGCCGCGCGAGCCCTGGAGCTCGCAACCGCCCGGCCGTTCGACCTCATTCTGTCCGACGTCGTCATGCCCGGCAAAGACGGACTTGCGCTGCTTGAGGAACTGAAAACCCAAGGTGTCGTTACGCCCGTCGTCATGATGTCCGGTCAGGCACACATCGAAATGGCCGTCAAAGCCACGCGGCTCGGCGCGCTCGACTTTCTCGAAAAGCCCATTTCCACCGAAAAGCTCCTGCTCACCGTAGAAAACGCGCTCAAGCTCGGCCGCTTGGAGCGGCAGAACCGCGATCTCGAACGCCGCCTGGGCAAACACGAGATCATCTGGACGGGCGACACCATGCGCAAAGTCATGGCGCAGGTAGAGCGCGTCGCTTCGAGCGAAACCCGCGTTGCCATTCTCGGCGAAACTGGGACCGGCAAGGAACTGGTCGCGCGCACGCTGCACGAGCGCAGCCAGCGCGCCGCCGAGCCATTTGTCACGCTCAATTGCGCGGCCGTTCCTGCCGAGCTGATCGAATCGGAACTCTTCGGCCACGAAAAAGGGTCGTTCACCGGCGCTGGCGCGCGTCATCTCGGCAAGTTCGAACAGGCGCAGCATGGCACCATCTTCCTCGACGAGATCGGCGACATGCCGCTCGCCATGCAGGCCAAATTGCTGCGCGTGCTCGAAGAAGGCGAAGTCGAGCGCATCGGCGGAGACCGCGCCATTGCCGTCGATGTCCGCGTCATCGTCGCCACGCACCACGATCTCGAAGCGCTCGCCCGCGACGGCAAATTCCGCCAGGACCTCTTTCACCGCATCTACGTCTTCCCGCTGCGCCTGCCGCCGTTGCGCGAGCGCCGCGAAGACATTCCCGCGCTGGTGGAGCACTTTGCGGCACAAGTTTGCGCCACCAATGGCTGGAAGCCGATGGCGTTTTCCGCCGATGCGATTGCCGCTCTGCAACAGCACGCGTGGCCCGGAAACATCCGCGAACTGCGCAACGCGGTCGAGCGCCTCATTCTGCTTACGACCGGAAGCGAAGTCACCGCAGAAACCGTAGCGATAGCGCTGCCAGTTTCCGCGGCAGGCGGATTCGGCCGCGATGCCGCATTCGACGGAGCCGATTCCTCGTCGCTGGCATCCGGCGCGCTCGCCGAGCGCGTCCGCGCCTTCGAAAAGCAGACAATCCTCGCCGAGCTGAAGCGCAACCACAACCGGATTTCCAACACGGCCCGAGCGCTGGGTCTGGAGCGCTCGCATCTTTATAAGAAAGCCGAGCAGGTCGGGATCGACTTGAAAGCGGTGCGGAATGAAAACGAGCCGAAATAAATCACTCATTGCGCAGTTGCTTAAGATCGTTCAGAATTAGCTCCCGAGCGGTTTATGCTGAGGTATTACTACATAAATAAGGAGTGGATACTTTCTGCCCCGGCGCAGCGCATCTATCGCTTTTCTGCGTCGTTATCGTTAATGCTCTTCCTCCTACTATGGGCATTGCGGATGCATCTCACGATTCCGCTCACCGTTCTTCCCCTCGTGAAATTGCTCCTGCTCATGGGCGTGGTCGGAGCAGCGACCACTCTTGTAGCAATGGAATATTTCCTTTTCGGTTTTGACAATACTCCCGTGTGGAAGAAAGTATTTTGGTTTTGTGTGTTGCTATTTCCTCCGCTTGGTCCGCCGATTTACTGCTTCGTCGTTTACTCGAGGTCTCGGCTGTTGATGAGCCGTCGCCGGGAGCAGGCTACAACTCCGCTATGAGCCATACATCTCAACCTGCTGCTCCCTTCCGCCCCGGCGCTGTCGTCATCGCTACCCTGGCGAATCCGCGCGAAAAATTCTGGGGCGCGATTCTTCAGCTCTCCGCGATCGGGCTCAGCGTGCGCGGCGTCGACCTTTCCTCCTTCGACGATTTCACCGCCCAGATTCGCGACGGCGAGCCCTTCGCCGCCGGAGTCATGTTCTTCCCCATGCATCGCGTCGAGCGGCTGGAACTTGATCTGCCCGAAGGCACGCTTCCATCGCTCGCGCAGCGCTTCGCGCAAAAAACCGGCCAGGACCCAGCGCCGATCCTGGTCGGCGAGTTCTTGCCATCCACAGAAGACGGCGATTCCCAGCTTTCACGCGGGCGTGGGCGCCCGCCCCACACGGACGAAGGAGATTCCTCCCGGTGAACCTGCGCCAAATCCTGACCGCGCCCAATCAGCTCACGCTGTTGCGCATGATCTTTCTGCCGTTCATCGTCATCAATCTGGTCAAGCACGACTTCAAGTGGGCGCTCGCGCTCTTCGTGCTGGCCGGGCTGAGCGACAGCCTCGACGGACTGCTGGCGCGCAGGCTGCATCAGCAGACGGTGCTGGGGCAGTATCTCGATCCCATCGCCGACAAGCTGCTGATGAGCACTCTGTTTCTGGTGCTCTCGATCGAGCACCGGATTCCGTGGAAATATACGATCGTCGTCTTCAGCCGCGATGTCTCGATCCTGATCATCGGCGGAGTCCTGTTCATGATCGCGGGCCTGCGCGATTTTCGCCCCAGCATTTTCGGCAAGGCCAACACGGCGGCGCAGATCGGTGCGATTTTTTTTGTGCTCCTCTTGCTGGTCGTGCCGCTACAGTGGGTGTGGATTGCGCGCACGACTTTCCTGCGCGCGACTTTCCTCTTCACCATCGTCTCGGCGGTGCATTATGCGTTCCTGGTGCAGCACCGGCTGAGGGAATTACCCACGGGTCCACACACCGGTGCTAGCGCCCCTGCGTCATAGTCGCGACTGTTTGTGCAAAGAAATCTGAGAACTGGGTACCTAGAACTGAGAACTGCCTGCTTTTACACCGGGACGGGGACGCTCTCGACGATTTCGCGGAGGACTTGCTCGGACTGCTCGGACTTTTTGAGCGTGGAGGAGTAGAGCGGGTTGAGAACAAGGCGATGGGCGAAGACCGGAACGGCGAGGGGCTTGAAGTCTTCGGGGGTGCAGTAGTCGCGGCCTTCGATGAAGGCCATGGCCTGGGCGGCGCGGTAGAACATCTGCGAGCCGCGGGGGGAAACTCCGAGGGAAAGATATTCCGACTCGCGGGTTTTGTTGACGATGGCGAGGGCGTAACTGATCAGCGATTCGTCGACGTGAACGCGGGTTACGGCCTGCTGAATTTCCAACACATCGGCAGCATTGAGCGCAGGACGCAACCTTTCGAGTTGCGCCATGCCGGCTTCGTCGCGCAGGATTTCGCGCTCGGCGTTGCCTTCGGGATATCCCATACGCGCGCGCATGAGGAAGCGGTCGAGCTGCGACTCGGGCAGCGGATAGGTGCCGTGATGCTCGATCGGGTTCTGCGTGGCGATAACCAGAAAGGGCTGCGGCAACGGGTAGGAATGCGCGTCGACCGTGACCTGGCCTTCGTTCATGGCCTCAAGGAGAGCTGATTGCGTTTTGGGCGTGGTGCGGTTGATCTCGTCGGCCAGCAGGACGTTGGCGAAGACGGGGCCGCGCTTGAACTCGAACTTCTGCTCGCTGGCGGAGTAGATGGAGATGCCGAGCACGTCGGAGGGCAGCATGTCGCTGGTGAACTGCACGCGCTGAAAGGAGCAGTCAATGGCGCGGGCGAGCGCCTGGCCGAGCGTGGTCTTACCGACTCCGGGAACGCCTTCGATGAGCAGGTGGCCGCGGGCAAAGACCGCGACCAGAGCGAGGCGGAGGATGTCGTCCTTGCCGCGAATGACGGTGCGGAGCGACTGCTCGAGCTGAATGGCGCGGCTGGATGCTGCCGTGGCGGCCTGCATGGGCATTGCTTGAATTCTACTATGCGGGTTGATGGGAGGAAGGGTTACGGGAGTCATAGACTAGTTCTCAGTTCTCAGGGTTCAGCTCTTAGCTCTTCGCCTTGAGCTCTTAGCTTAAGATGCGGCATCCACTTCCTGGAATGCTGGGCCAGTCAGAACTTGCGGTACACTGGCGCTCTATGCAGCGTTTTTGTCCAGAGCTCCCCTGTGTCGCCTTGCTTTGCCTTACGCTTCTCTGCCTTGCACTTTGTGCATTTTCCATCGCCCAAATAAAGGATGCTCCGATGGCTCAATCTCCGATGACGCAACATGCGCGCGGTACGTTTACCGTCGAAATGAAGCCTCTGTCGTCTTCGCCCGCGGAGGGGATTACGCGGTACTCCGGCAGCAAGGAGATCCACGGCGATCTGGAGGCGACCAGCAAGGGAGAAATGCTTTCAGCCGGCGACCCCAAGAGCGGCAGTGCCGGATATGTGGCGATCGAGTTGGTCACCGGCACGCTGGCGGGAAAGCGCGGCAGTTTTGTGCTACAACACTTGGCCACGATGGATCAGAGCGGACGCAAGATGACGGTGCTGGTTGTGCCGGGCTCGGGGACGGGTGAATTAAAAGGAATTACGGGAACTTTCGAGATCATCATTGAAGCCGGGAAGCACTCGTACGATCTGGAATACACGCTGCCGAAGTAGAGTTCTCAGTTCCCGGTTCTCAGTTCTCAGTTCTCAAAACTGAACATTTGTCGCGGTTGCGTGTCACGGCGAATGGAGCGTGACAGGTCCCAGACTCTCGCCAGGAGAGATTATGGGTCGCTCTTATCGAGAACTGATTGTCTGGCAGAAAGCTATGACGTTCGTGACGGAGATTTATCGGGTGACACAGGACTTTCCCCGCTCCGAACTCTATGGGCTGACAAGTCAACTTCGCCGCGCCTCAGTGTCAGTGCCTAGCAATATTGCGGAAGGGCAGGCGCGTTTTTCGCAGAAAGAGTTCCATCACTTCTTGAGTCAGGCTCGCGGCTCATTGGCTGAAATCGAGACGCAGATATCGATCGCGAAGGGGCTGAGATATCTGAGCACCGCACAAACGGATGCTCTGCTGGCGCAGGCGGATGAACTCGGAAGAATTCTTAACGGATTGCTCACTGCGATCAAGAATCGGGCCGCATGAGTGTTCCCGGTCCGAACTGAGAACTGAGAACCGGGAACTGGGAACTCACTGCTGGAACTCGGCGGGCCTGCCGGTCAGGCGCTCGATGCGCTTGGCGGTTGGAGGATGCGTCGAGAACAGGTTGCCGAAGCTCATGCCTCCCAGGAACGGCTGAATGATGAACAGGTGCGCGGTCGAGGGGCTGGCGATCAGCGGGCGCTGCTTTGAATAGGCATCGATCTTGGCTAATGCGCTCGCGAGCGCGTAGGGATTACCCGTCCAATGAGCGCCGGTGTCGTCGGCTCCGTATTCGCGCGAGCGCGAGACGGCGAGCTGAATGAGCATGGCCGCGAAGGGCGCAAGGACGATCATGAGCAGAGCCCCAAAGCCTCCGCCGCGACGTTCGTCGCGGCCGCCGCCGAAACCACCGAAGATCATTCCCCAGCGCGCAATAGAGGCAAGCCAGGTGATGGCGCCGGCAAGCGTGGCGGCGATGGAGCTGATCAGAATGTCGCGATTGCGCACGTGGCCGAGTTCGTGGGCGATGACGCCTTCCAGTTCGTCATCGTTGAGCAGGCCGAGGATGCCCTGCGTGACCGCGACGGAAGCGTGCTGCGGATTGCGTCCGGTGGCAAAGGCGTTGGGCGAATCGGTCGGAATGAGATAGACCTTGGGCGTGGGCAAGCCGACCTTCTGGGAAAGGCGCTCGACGATGTTGTAGACGCGAGGCAGGTCGTCGCGCGAGATGGGCTGCGCGCGATAGGCGGCGAGCGCGATCTTATCGGAGAAGAAGTACGAGATGAAGTTCATGATGGCGGCGAAAATCAGCGCCATGAGCATGCCGTTCTGCCCGCCAAGAGCCTGTCCAACCAGCATGAACAGGATGGTCATGATGGTGAGGAGCAGAGTGGTTTTAAAAACGTTGTTCATAGATTTGAGTGCCTCAGGATACTACTTATTAGATGTAAGCACGCTCGCTTTGGTGCAGAGCAGCAAAACCGGTAACCCTCCGAAGGCGGTTGTGCGCCCTGAAACGCGGTGGTGCGCGCTGAATTCCAAGCCAAGGAAACAACATTTTAAGGCAAGCGAGGTTGGCGCCGCGGTTCGCTAGTTGGTACGTCCTACCCCCTCTGGGGAATCTTTGAAAACAAAAGGGTTGTCGACACCGCTCGGACGTTGCCTGGCCGCCGCGACCGGGAGTATCCTACTGCCCAGCGTCGCTGGGGGTTCCCATGGCCATACGGTTCTCTCTAACCTCCCTCGTCTGCGCCACTCTGTTGGGCGTCGCCATCCCTTCTCCACGCGCTTCGGCGCAGAGTTTTTTTCTGACGCCGGTTCCAAACGCGCCCTTCAGCGGGGTGGTCGAGGTTGAGCAAACCTTCGTTCGGGTGGATGGTTCAGCCGTGAAGTTCAAGTCGACTCGGGAGGTTGCCCGCGACACACGGGGCCGCATTCACAACGAGTATCGGTCGCTCGTTCCCGCCGCCGGCGCCGACGAGCCTGAGCTTGTGAAGATCCATTTGTATGACCCGCAGACGCGCATCTCGACTGAGATCGAGGTGCGGACGCGAACCTTCTGGGCGAGAACCATGAATCATCCGCCTTCCACCGAGCCGCCTTCGATCCGCTTTGCCGCCCCAGATGGCGACGCGCCTCACAACGAATTCACCAAACAAGAAGACCTTGGAATTCGAGAAATCGCAGGCGTGCCCGCGCACGGGATGCGCCAGACCCAGGCCGTCACCGACGAAAACGATGGCAAAGAAGTTGTTATTACCGACGAATACTGGTACTCGCAGGATCTGCGCATCAACTTGATGATCAAACATAGCGACCCGCGCAAGGGAACGACCACGATGAGGGTTGCGCAGGTTACGCGAGCCGAGCCCGATCCCGCCCTCTTTGAGGTTCCTGAAGGTTACGCGCGCCGGGGCGCGGAAGCGGAAACAAAAAAGGCGAACTGAGGGTAGGTCGACGGCGCTGCTAGAAGCCGCGCTCTTTCAACCTATTTGTGCCAAAGGTCCCGGACGCGAACAATGCCGGTTAGCCCTGGCGCTTGAGGGCGCGCTCGAGCGTTTGGTCGAGCGCGGCTTTGGCTTTCTCGTACTCTGCCTCGGTGATTTTGCCCTGCTTGCGCTCGACTTCGAGATGGAACAATTCTTCCTTTAGAGCTTCGAGGATGGCAGGCGACTTTGCCGTTGCTGCATTTGCCGCTGCTGACGCGGTTGCGGGCGGAGCCGCCGTATTCGCCGCTGAGGCGGCGCTGGCGCTTGGGATTGCAGCGTTTGAGCGCGCTTGAGATACGGCGCCCGAGATGGCGCCCGCTCCGGGGCCGGTGATAGGAGCGGCTAGCGGACCGGCGGCGCGAGTCGCATTTCCTGGCAGCGCTGCTCCGGCTGTCGATCCAGCTGAAGCGACCGCCACCGCGCCCTGGCGTTTGGTGACTACCCAACCGCCGACAGCGAGCAAAATGACGAAGGCTCCGATGATCGGCCAGCGATATTTTTCCAGCGGGTCGGGCGCGTCGATGGGTACGCCGAGGCCGCCGCCGGGGCGATTGCTCTCGGCCTGCGGATTCTCGTTCATCGGTCCGCCTGGCGCTCCGGCCTGCGGGCTACCTTGCGCTCCGCCTGCGGGCTGACCGCCGGCTTGCGCCTGTTGCTCGGAAATTGTGCCCGTGCCGGTTACGGTGAATGCGAGTTCCTGGCCAACGTGAGTTTGCTGCGCGACCTGCACTACGCTATCGGCTGAGTTGGGATCCTGCATGGATTGGAACGAGGCGGCGTTGGCGGCCGCGAACTGCATGGTCTTGGGCAGAACGACAACGAAATGCTGCGCGGGATAGAGCGGCTTGAGATCGAGTTTGGCGCTGCCGGTATAGGGCACGGTGAATTCGAGTTCGAATTGCGTTTCGCCGGGGCGCAGCGGAAAGAAGATGGCGTAGCGGCCTTTTTCGGATTCCGGCGTGGCTTCGGCGGGAATGGGCTGTCCGTTGGGCGCTTTGGCCTGGAGCTGTTCGATCTTTGCTTCGGCGGGGAGATAGAACTCGAAGCTGCGGTCGCTCATCTGGGTGACGGGCGGCGAGGAGTTGTTCTCGACGGCGAACAGGCGCATGCCCTGCAGCGAGGTCTTGTCGGACTGGAGGCGGATGACATCGGCGGTGAGGTTGAGGCCTTCGATTTTCTTGGCGACGTCGTAAACCTTGAGGTCGACGTTGCTGGTGCCGGGAGGGGCGAACTGGAAATATGTGACTCCCTGGTGCGTGGCGCGGATGAGATGCGGGCCCGGCGGTCCGCCTGATTTTCCGTCATTAAGCTTGAAGCTGAATTTGCCGGCCGAGTCAGCCTTGACGGTGGCAGCGACATCCATGCCGTTGGCGATGTTGATGAGCTCGATGGAGTCTCCGGCCGCGGGCCTGTTGGTGGTGCCGTTGGTTAGGGTGCCGGAGAGGGTTTGGGCGTGGGCGGGGGCCAGTAAGAGGATGGCCAGCGCGAGAAGGGCGGGAGCAAGATAGGTGACTTTGGTCAATGTAAATCCGTTCATTTTCATTTTCGATTGAACCAGAAGTTTGCTTTTTCCCATTTCTCGTCGGGCTCACACGAAAGGCTGAACGCGCGCGTAGAGTGCGAGTCGAGCATTTTCTTGAGAGCATCGACGGATGGTTGCCGACTGTTTACGTAATATAACAACTCGCGGCTGCCATTCCATGTCACTCTACCCACGAACACAAACTTAGCATTTGCCTTCAGACGAGCCTCCACCGCATCTTCCCATGCGTTCAAGTTGTCGGCGTCTTTTCGGGTGGGCAGTCCGTCGCTGGTGGGGTCGATCAGACGTGTTGAGAGGCTCAGGAAGAACGGAAGGTGTTGTTTGTCGCCCGAGTTGCGCAGGCCCATGTCGATCATGGCAAAAAGTGGGTGGCCATCGACCTCTCCTTGAAAAACGGAGAATGTGGCCGCGGAATCATGATCTTTCTGCATCGCGAGTAGGCCACAGCTAACTAACATCCACGCCCAGACCGCTACTAAGCTCAGGACTTTCTTTTTCGAAGGCATTGATTTTTCTTTCGCCCCTTCCGGGGCTACGCCAATGCACTACCCGCACTCATGGCTTGCGCCATGGGCTGTACTCTATCGCCGCTCCG
>Ga0187781_10001364_pt1 | contig 18440 bp, 15 predicted proteins | sample 0715_SJ02_MP02_2_FD_132447 | JGI IMG/M metagenome (GOLD analysis project Ga0187781, IMG submission 132447) | Tropical peat soil microbial communities from peatlands in Department of Meta, Colombia - 0715_SJ02_MP02_20_MG | ecosystem: Environmental > Terrestrial > Soil > Wetlands > Peat | place... | reverse complement strand
TCGCTGCGCCGCAGATTGATGCTTGCCGCCGTCAGGCCCCAGACCAGGCCGAGAATGAGAAAGAAATGGCGCCAGTGGTCGGTGTCGACGATGAAGCCTTCGACGGCTTCGCCGACGAAGGCCGCATAGGCGGCGATCAAATAAGCCTGCCACGGCGCCGGCACCAGCGAGGCGCGAAAACCGATGGCGAACGTCACCATCACCAGCGCCAGATAGGCGGCCCCGCCGATCCAGCCATAGACCAGGAACGCCTGCATATAGACGTCGTGCTGCTGGGTGCCGTAGAGGCGGAAGAATTCGAACGGACCCAGGCCATTCGGGCTTTCGAGAATGACGCCGAGCGCCAATCTTTGCTCCCAGAAGCGCCCGCCGGGACCGATGTCATAGGGTTGGATGGCCTTGGCGCGCTCCAAAAACATGTCGTGTACGGCGGGGATCAGCAATAGCGCGACGACGAACAGGGCCATGGCCAGCAAAGCGGCGATGCTGAACAGGAGAATGCGGGTGCGCATACGCGGTTCGGGCGCCGCCGAAAGCAGGAGCGCGACAGCGACGGCAGCCGAGATCGCAAAATGCGCCCAGGCACCGCGCGAGAAACTCAGCAACAGCCCGCCGAACAGAAAGATCATGATCGCCAAGCCCGTCAGCCGCAGGCCGCGGGTCAAAAATCCAATCAGCAGAAGCAAGAGCGGATAGATCAGGAAAGGCCCGTACACGTTCGGGTCCTTGAAAGTGGCGCTGACGCGGTCGTTGGCGAGAAAGATATCGGAACCCGGAAGCAGATGGAAAAAGCCAATATAGCCCGCCGCCGTCGCGATCAGGGCGGCGACGATGTAAGCGCGCCGCAGGATGATGAGCCGCACCGGATCGCCGTCGCAGAACAGGCAGGCGAACATGACGGCGGCGATGACGAGATAAGCCGAGGTCGCGACATATTGCACGGTCTGTTTCTGATCGAGCACCGGAATGAGCGCGAAAAAACCTCCGGCCAGCCAGATCGCGAGCAGCAGCAACAGCGGCACGATCTTGCGATCGAAACGAACGCGCGCGGCGACGCAGGTCGCGAGCAGGATGAGCATCAGGCCGTCATGCGGGGAGGGCTCGATGAAAGCGATCGAGCTCGTCAGGATGGCGACGAACAATACGATGTTGAGCAGGCGTTGCGACAGCGCGACGGCGCCGGCCTCGGCTCCGCCGGGGTAAGTGGCCGCGAGCGCTCGCTCGCTCAATACGCATTCTCCGTGCGCAGAAGTGCGAACGGCGTCTGCACCAGGATGTACATGTCGAGCAGGATCGACCAATTCTCGATGTAGTAGAGGTCGTGCTCGACGCGCTGCTGGATTTTCTCCTGGCTGTTGGTTTCGCCGCGCCAGCCGTGAATTTGCGCCCAGCCGGTGATGCCGGGCTTCACCCGGTGGCGGGCGAAATAGCCGTCCACAGCTTCATCGTAGAGCCGGTCGGCGGCCTTGGCTTGCAGCGCATGCGGCCGCGGCCCGACCAGCGACAGATTGCCGGCGAATACCACGTTGAAAAGCTGCGGCAACTCATCGAGGCTCGTCTTGCGGATGAAGCGGCCGACGCGGGTGACGCGCGGATCGTCGGCCGTCACCAGCTTGCTGGCGTTGACATCGGCCCGATCGACATACATCGAGCGGAACTTGTAGATCTCGATCAGCTCATTGTTGAAGCCGTAGCGCTTTTGCTTGAACAGAACCGGGCCGCGGCTGTCGAGCTTGATGGCAATGGCGATAATCGCCATGACCGGCAGCGCGGCGAGAAGCGCCAGCGATCCGACGATCTTGTCGAACAGCCATTTCATCACGACGTCCCAATCGGCGATCGGCTTGTCGAACACGTCGAGCACAGCGACATTGCCGATGTAGGAATAGGAGCGCGGCCGGAAGCGCAGTTTGTTGGTGTGCGCGGACAGCCGGATATCGACCGGCAGCACCCACAGCTTCTTGAGCATTTGCAGGATACGGTTCTCGGCCGCGATCGGCAGCGAGAAGATCACGAGATCGACGCGGGTCGCCCGGGCGAATTCGACGAGATCGTCGACGGTGCCGAGCTTGGGCACGCCCGCGCAATTGGGCGGGCTGCGTTCGTCGTTGCGATCGTCGAAGGCGCCGACGACGTGCACGTCGGAATCGCGTTGCGCGGCCAGCGAGCGGATCAGCGTCTCGCCGTTATTGTCGCAGCCGACCACCACCGTGCGGCGGTCGAGGCGGCCTTCCTTGGTCCAGTGCCGGACCAGCAGAAACAGCCCGCGCCGGAACGCGATGAGCGTAAACAGGCCGAGCACATAGAAGGCGCCGAGCCAGGCGCGGGAGAATTGATCGCCGGCTTTGGCGAAGAACGAAACGCCGATGGCGATCAGAAAAACCACCGACCAGGCGGAAGCGAGCCGCATATACTGCTTCTCGTGTCCGCGGAAGGCCTGCACCTGATAGATATCGGCGACCTGGAACGCCAGCATCGCCAAGAGCGCGATGCCGAAAATCGCGGCGAAGTAATACCAGGCGAAGCCGTGACCGGGCACGACATATACGATGTAAACGGCAAAGCCGACGGCGGCGACCAAAGCCGCTTCGATCAGGCGGACGAGTCCGGCGAGCACGATCGGCGAATACGCATGCTCGTAGGGTTGCTCGGTCAGCGCGCGGGCGGCGGGTGAAAGCTGATGCGGCTGCGGGCTGCTCGTTTCAGTCCGCGGCATGGCCGACACGGCCGAGTGAACCGCCGCAACGGTTTCGAAGATCGTATTGGACTGGGGCTTTGACATCGAGCACGTCTCACTCCCGCTCACTGCCGCCATAAGGCATGACAAGGCCTGCGGGCACGCGCGCGAAGGTAGTAAACAAAGGGAAAAATTTGGTTATGCGAATTGCGCGAGTTGTCGCAGCGCTCGCGCTTCGCCATAAGCGGCAAGGCCGCCGTCGACCATGGCGGGCAGCGAGAACTCGGTCTGCACCCGCTCCTTAACCAACTGGGCGACGCGCCGCAGGCCCGCCGGATTGTCGAGGGCTGCGCCGATCGCGCCGATCAGGGCGCCGATATCGTCCGGCGGGATCAAATGATCGCTCTGCGGACCGAAAATCTCCGGAATGCCGCCGACCCGCGTCGAGATGATGGGAACGCCCGCGGCGGTTGCTTCCAGGATCACATAGGGCAGCGATTCCGCGCGCGAGGGGATGACCATCATGCGGCCCATGGCAAAAGCCTCGCGCGCCGGCCGGAATCCCACAAGCCGCACTAGATCGGCGATGCCGAGGCGTTCGGCCTGCGCCTTCAGCTTGGCTTCGTCCGGTCCTTCGCCGGCGATGGTGGCACTGACCGGCCGGCCGCTTTGTTTGAGGATGGCGAGCGCCTCGATCAGCACGTCGAAAGCCTTCACCGGCCGCAATTCGCCGAGACAGATGATGTCGGTCGCGTCCGGGCGCGGTACCACGGGAACAAATTCGGCCTCGCCGACGCCGTTATGCACCACCCGGACGATTCCGGGCGCGGGGCCGATTTCAGCCCGGAACAGGCTGGCGATGTAGCTGCTTTCAAACAAAAACAGGTCCGTGCGCCACTTCAACAGCCATTCCAGCGTGCGATAGAACCCGCCCGCCAGCGTGCCCGGCCGATAGACCAGCGAGCCGCCGTGCGGCGTATAGACACGGATCGCCCGCGGCGCGCTCAAGGTTAGTCGCGCCAGCGCCGCGCCCTTGGCGCCGTGGCCGTGCAGCACGTCGGGCGCGGCCTGCCCGATCCAGCCGGACACGCGGCGGAGCGCATGAACGTCCGAGGGGCCCAGCTCGCGGCTGATGGCCACGCGCTGCACGCCCAGCAAGAGATGCGGCGCAAGCTCGGCCAGCGCCGCCTCGGCGCGGGCGCCGCCGGTGGTGGAATCGACGATCAGCCCGACCCGGTGCCCGCGCGCCGCCTGGCCCTGGACCAGATCGACCACATGACGGAACAGCCCGCCAAGCGGGGCGCGCAGGACGTGCAGGATATTGAGGGGCGGGGATGAGGGGGCGCGCACGATGCCGGCCACTTCCACGTCCAGCGCCGCCGCGTTGGAAGCCGACAATCGCCGAGGAGCCTTGAGCACGGCGGCCGGCCACCCCTCTGCCATGTCCGGTCCTTCAAAACACGCAGCCTGTCGCGGCGGGAAAGACGGCAAAATGGGCCTTGCGGGGTTAAAAAAGCCCTCATGCCGCGCGTGGAACCGTCAAAGCGCGCGGCGCGCCTCAGACCCCCGCATCCCGCCAACAAAGCGCCTGCTTTAACCGATTGGAAACCATAATCGATTGTTATCGCGATTGGCTTTTTTGCCAATCGATAGAGTCGCTTAGAGCATGAACCGGCCGGCAAGTCGAAATTCGACGATCGCCCGGCCCCCGGCCAGTCCAGGAGCCGCGAAATGAGTCTGGCGTCGTCACCATCCCGGCCTTCGCTGCGCGGGCAGTTCGTCGACGCCGATTTCGATCTGGCGAGCCTCGGCGCAACGCTATGGCGCAAGCGCTACACCATTCTGCGCCCGACCATCATCGTGGCGCTCTTGACCTTCGGCGTAGTGCTGATGATTCCGCCAAAATACCAGTCCGAGGCGCGCGTGCTCGTCGTGGGCCGCGACAACGTTTATCTGCGCCCCGACGCCGACAAAGACATCATCGACCGCGGCGTGGTCGATCAGGAAGCGGTGACGAGCCAGGCGCAGCTCATTCTCTCGCGCGATCTCGCCTCCGAAGTCATCGCCAAGCTCAAGCTCAACGAGCTGCCGGAATTCGATCCGGCGCTCGGCACCATTTCGCTGACGAGACGCATCCTGGGCTTCGTCGGTATCATCAAGAATCCGCTCGCCATGACGCCGGAAGAGCGGGTGCTCGAAGCCTATTACGACCGGCTCACGGTGTTTCCGGTGGAGAAATCGCGCGTCATCGTCATCGATTTCCTTTCGGAAAATCCCGAGCTCGCCGCCCGCGTCGCCAACGCCATCGCGGATGCTTATTTGAAGCGCCAGCAGGAGGCGAAGCAGGATCAGGCGCGCAGCGCCGGGCAGTGGCTGTCCGCTGAAATCGAGACTATGCGCAAGAAGGTCGCCGACGCCGAAGCCAAGGTCGAGGCGTTCCGCGCCCGCTCGAACCTGCTGGTCGGCCCCAACAACACGACGCTGTCGGTGCAGCAGCTCGGCGATCTCAATACCCAGCTCGCCACCGCGCGCGCGCAGAAGGCCGATGCGGAAGCCAAAGCCAAGCTCATCCGCGACATGCTCAAATCCGGCGAGCCGATCGAATCCTCCGAGGTGCTCAATTCCGAACTGATCCGCCGGCTGTCCGAGCAGCGCGTGACGTTGCGCGCACAGCTTGCCGAACAATCCTCCTCGCTCCTCGGCAATCATCCGCGCATCAAGGAATTGCGCGCGCAGATCGGCGATCTGGACCAGCAAATCCGGAAAGAGGCCGAGACGCTGGCGCGCTCGCTCGAAAACGACGCCAAGCTCGCCGACGCCCGCGTCGCCGCGCAGCTCGTGACCTTCAACCAGCTCAAGAAGCAGGCCGAGACGTCGAACGAGGATGATGTGCAACTGCGCGCGCTCGAACGCGACGCCAAATCGCAGCGCGATCTGCTCGAATCCTATCTCGCCAAATATCGCGAGGCGAGCGCGCGCGGGACGCTCGATTCCGCGCCGCCCGAGGCGCGCATCATTTCGCGCGCCACCGCATCGAGCATACCGGCCTATCCGAAGAAGCTGCCGACCATCGCGATCGCTTCGCTGGCGACCTTCATGCTCATGTGCGGTCTCGTGGTGACGCGCGCTTTGCTGGAAACCCCTAGCGCCGGCGGCGCGCCGCTGCGCCGGGCCGGCCGCAAGGAGGCGCCCGAGGAGCGTCCGGTCGTCAGGGCGCGGGCGGAGCCGGAAGTCGAGGCCGAAGCGGAGGCGGAAGACGATCTGCAGCCCGAACTTCCGTTCTCGCCGCCGATCGCACCGGCCACGCGGAGCATTTGGCGCACTGAACCGGAGCCGGCCCGGCGGATCGAGCGGGCGGGGTGGCAAGAGCGTGACGATGAGCGCGACGACCGGCGCGAAGAAGAACGCGCACGGACCGGCTCGCTCACTGCGCGGCTGCGCGCCGTGATGCAGAGGAAAGAGGAACACCCGCTGTCGGCCGCGGCGCCACCGCCCGTAGCGCCGTCGCCCGCGGCTCCGTCATCTGCAAGGCCGGCGCCGCCGCCTCCAACGGCACCGGCCGAACTGATCGGCGTGCCGGTGAGCGCGATCGAGGATTTCGCCCATAACCTGCATGCCGCGGGCGTCGACGGCAGCCAGATCGCCGTGTTCGGCGCGGCGCCCGCGCTCGATGCCGACCGCGTCGCCATCCGCTTTGCGCGCGCGCTCGCCCGCGACGCCCGCGTGGTTCTGGTCGCGCTCGGCGCCGGCGATGCGGCGGTCCGGGAAATTTCCTCCGATCCGGATTCGCCCGGCCTCGCCTCGCTCGCCGCCGGCCAAGCCTCCTTCGGCGCCATCATCACCCGCGATACCGGCTCGAACTTGAATCTGATTGCCGCCGGCCGCAATGCGAGCCGCGGCTCGCTGCTCGCCGCGCCCGGCATCATGCGCACCTTCGATGCGCTCACCCAGGCCTATCCGCATCTCGTCATCGACGGCGGCTTGCTCGGCGGCCCTGACGGCGAACGCGAGATCGAAGCCATCGCCCGCATCGCCACCCATGCGCTGCTCGTGGTCGAGACCGCCGCCGGGCCCGCCACCGTGCAGGCGCGGGACGGCCTCCTCGCCGCCGGCTTCGACAATGTCACCATCCTGATCGCCGGCCGTGGCGGCCGCGGCGAAGGCGCACGCCGCAACGGGCTCTCATCGATGTCTGCCGCAGCGGCGTAGTCCTTCCTCTTTCCGCCCCGGCGCAGTGGGGAGGGGCCACACGAAGTGCGGTGGAGCGGGCGCCCGCAAACGACGCCAAAAGTGAGTCTCTATTACGGAGACCGTTCTTGACATACGTCCCCATTTCAGTTACATTTCCATCACCTCGCTCAGTGAGGGCGCCTTTCCGGAAGGCAAGCCTGAAAGACGGAAGCGAGGGGCGGTGCCCGCGCGCGGATATGCCATCCGCTCCCGGGCGGCTCTGGGTCCCCGGTCGACCGGCAAAAGGACCGGTCTGCACGGAGCGTGCTTAACCGAAGACAAAAGGGCCGAGCGGGCAAAACACTCGCGAAGTCTGTCTTCGGGAAACCCGGTTCCGGGGCTGAGCCATCGGGGTGATAGCCGGTGGCGAGTGCCGCAAGCGTGAGCGCCGAAAGGCGGGCGTGCCCCTGAAAGGGCGCGCAGCCGCGTAGCAGATGAGTAGCGCAAGTTCGCGCGAACTTGTCTGCGATCCGCGGACATGGATGGCATGCGCCTTTCGGCGCTCCGCTTCCCTCTTTTGTTGCCGGAAGCGAGTCTATTTTTTTGAGACGGTGTCGTGGTCGTGAGCAAAACTCGGGCGCGCGCATGCGCCGCGAGAACGATTTTATTTGCCTGCGCATAGCGTGATTCTTTCACCTCTCCCGCCTGCGGGAGAGGCCGGATTGCAAAGCAATCCGGGTGAGGGCCGTTGCCGCCAGTCTGAAGCCCAGCGGAAATGCCCCCGCATCCCGACCTTCTCCCCGCACGCGGGGAGAAGGAGTGAGAACGCGTCGCGAGAACGGATTTGTTTGTCTGCCCGTCGCTTGATTCTTTCACCTCTCCCGCGTGCGGGAGAGAGCCTGCCCTCGGGCTTGACCCGAGGGACGCGAGCGGGGGAGGGGGACCATGCGAAGCATCGTGGCGGGGGCATGCGGCGCCGAACTGGCCTGAGGCCGTCGCCCCTCCCACCGCACCCCCTTCCCCGCTTCGCGGGGCAGGATAGATCGAAAGACGCCGCATCGCTGTGGGATAACGGCGCAAAGGATTGTCAACCAAGCGCGGGGATAGTGGCGGTAACCTTGAACCAGGAAATGCGGCGGCACCTGCCGCAACACGACCCATGTCCGGCTTGAAGCAAACCATCATCCGCGGCGGATTGGAGTCGCTTTACTTCACCGGCGCGCATTGGGCGCTTAGGCCCTTCGTCGGCGGCATCGGCGCCATTCTGACGCTGCATCACGTGCGGCCGCCGCGCCCCGATCGCTTCCAGCCCAACCGCATCCTGGAAGTTACGCCGCGCTTTCTTTCCCGCGTCGTCAAGCTGCTCGACCGCTCCGGCATCGACGTGATCAGCCTGGACGAAATGTATCGCCGCTTGATCGAGCGCGATTTCGGCCGCCGCTTCGTCTGCCTGACCTTCGACGACGGCTATCGCGACAATCTGGAATTCGCCTATCCGATCCTGCGCGAGGCGGGCTTTCCCTTCGCCGTCTATGTGCCGACGAGCTTTCCCGACCGGTTCGGCGAATTGTGGTGGCTCACGCTCGAGGCGGTGATCGCCAGGCGCGAGCGCATCGGGCTGGTGATCGATGGCGAAAACCGCAGCTTCGATTGCGGCACCGTCGCCGAGAAGCGCCAACTCTACGACGAGCTTTACTGGTGGCTGCGCGCACGCGACAGCGAGACCGAGCTGCGCGCCATCGTGCGCGATCTGGCGCTGCGCTATCGGGTCGATGTCGCCGCCTTCTGCAAGGATCTGTGCATGGGCTGGCAGGAAATCGCGCTGCTCGCGCGCGATCCCTTGGTCACCATCGGCGCGCATACGGTCAATCATCTGGCGCTGGCCAAGCTTTCCGAAAAGGCTGTGCGTTCGGAAATGGATTTGAGCCGCACGGTGATCGAGTCCGCGCTCGGCGCGCGGCCGGCGCATCTGTCTTATCCGTATGGCGATCCCGGCTCAGCCGGCGCGCGCGAATTCGCCATTGCCGCCGAACTCGGCTTCAAGACCGCGGTGACGACGCGCCCGGGCGTGCTCTTCCGCTCGCATGCCGAGCATCTCACCGCGTTGCCGCGCATCTCGCTCAACGGCGAATATCAGCAGCTCCGTTATGTGCGCGTGCTCCTTTCCGGCTCGGCCACCGCGATGTGGAACGGCTTCCGCCGCGCCGAGGCGGCTTGATCGGGGACGAGCGCGAATAGGCTTACGTGTTGCTTCTTGGCTTTCTGCTCATCCACGTGACGATCGGAATGGCCGGCAGACACCAGCCAAGGCCGGCGATCACGTAATAGGCAATCGAAGCGATGGCGTTGTCGCGGATCGCGGGCATTTGCGCCAGCGCCATGGCGAGCAGCGCCCAGACGATGACGAGGACCAATAGCGCGATGGTGCCGATGAATTTACGCAGGCGAAGCGGCATGAGAAACGCGAACCTTTGTTTCGTCACCCTGAGGTGCGAGCCCGATTCATCGGGCGAAGCCTCGAGGGGCGACGGCCCGGGCGCCTCGGCCGCATCCTTCGAGGGCTGCTTCGCGGCCGCCTCAGGATGACGGAATCAGATGTCAGCGCCTGCGCCATCAGCCAGGCGACACCAAGTCCGTTGCGAGGGCAGGGGGCAGCACTATATGGTCCGCGCGCTTGCGACAAGTGACCCGACGATGAGCGGAACATTCATCAGCGACACGCACACGCGCGCGGTGCGGCTGTGGCTTTATGCGGTCGCCGCCCTGGTGCTGGCGATGGTGCTGGTCGGCGGCGCGACGCGGCTGACCGAGTCCGGCCTTTCGATCACCGAGTGGAAGCCGGTGATGGGCGTCGTGCCGCCGCTGTCGCAAGATGCCTGGCAGGCCGAATTCGAGAAATACCGGGCGATCCCGCAATACCGCGAGATGAACAGCGGCATGAGTCTCGAGGCGTTCAAGATGATTTATTGGTGGGAGTGGACGCATCGCCTGCTTGGACGCGTGATCGGGGCGGCCTTTCTCCTGCCCTTTCTGTTCTTCCTGTGGCGCGGCTGGGTGGCGCCGTCGTTGCGGCCGCGGCTCTGGTTCATTTTCGGGCTCGGCGCGCTGCAAGGCGCGGTCGGCTGGTGGATGGTGGCTTCCGGTCTCGCCGATCGCGTGGAAGTCTCGCAATATCGTCTGGCGACGCATCTCCTGCTCGCCTGCCTGATTTACGTCGCGATCGTCTTCACGGCGCAGCGAATGGACGAGCGCGCTCCCGCACCTTTTCCTGGCCCGCTTGCGGGGCAGGGTAGGAAAGGGGCCCGCATTCGCGCCGGTGCCATCGCGCTCCTGGTACTGGTGCTCGGGCAAATCTATCTCGGCGCGCTGGTTGCCGGATTGCGCGCCGGTTACGCCTACAACACTTGGCCGCTGATCGACGGCGCCGTGGTGCCCGGGGCGGGGCGGCTCTTTTTCGATACGCCGCTATGGCGCAATTTCTTCGAGAATAGTCTCACCGTGCAGTTCGATCACCGCATACTGGCTTACGCGATCTTTGTCATTGCGCTCCTGCATGCGATCGATGTCGGCGGCACGGTGAAAGATCGCGGCGTGCGTACCGGCGGGTTTGTTTTGTTCGCGGCGGTCCTCTTGCAGATCGCGCTCGGCATCGCCACGCTTTTATGGGTCGTGCCGCTGCCGCTCGCGCTACTGCATCAGGCGATGGCGATGCTGGTGCTCACAGCCGCGACCGTGCATGCGGCTTTCGTCGGCCGTCATTCCGGGGCACGGCTGCAAGCCGCGAGCCCGGGATCCATGGTCGCGAACCACGCAGAACTTTTTCCGTAGTGCATAAACTGAAACGGCTGCGGTTATGAATTCCGGTCTCGCCGGCAAGTGCCCGCGCCCCGGAATGACAAGCGGCTAATCCGCCAGCGCCTGTTCGAGGTCGGCGATGATGTCGGCTTTGTCCTCGATGCCGATGGACAGTCGCACCACGTCGGGGCCGGCGCCGGCGGCGACCTTTTGCTCGTCCGTCAATTGCCGATGCGTCGTTGAAGCGGGATGAATGATCAAGGAACGGGTATCGCCGATATTGGCGAGATGCGAGAACAATTGCACGTTGGACACAAGCTTCACGCCGGCTTCGTAGCCGCCGCGCAGGCCGAAGGTGAACACGGCGCCGGCGCCGGCGGGGCAATATTTTTTGGCCAGCGCATGGTAGCGGTCGCCGGGCAGGCCGGGATAGCTCACCCACGCCACGTTTGGGTGCGCCGCAAGCCATTCGGCGACCGCGAGCGCGTTGTCGCAATGGGTGCGCATGCGCAGCGGCAGCGTCTCGATGCCGGTGAGGATAAGAAAAGCGTTGAACGGCGAGAGCGCCGCCCCGATATCGCGCAGCGCCAGCACGCGGCAGGCGATGGCGAAGGCGAAATTGCCGAAGGTCTCGTGCAGCACGATGCCGTGATATTCCGGCCGCGGCTCGGAGAGCATCGGATAGCGGCGTTCGCGCGACCAGTTGAAGGTGCCGGCATCGACGATCAAGCCGCCGATCGAGTTGCCGTGGCCGCCGAGAAATTTGGTCAGCGAATGAATGACAATGTCGGCGCCGTAGTCGATCGGCTTGCAGAGGTATGGCGTGGCGAGCGTATTGTCGACGATGTAGGGCACGCCGGCGCGGCGCGCGATCTGCGCGACCGCCGCCATGTCGGTGATGACTCCACCGGGATTGGCGATCGATTCCGAGAAGATCGCCTTGGTCTTGGGGGTCACCGCGCGCTCGAAGGAGGAAATATCGTCGGGGTCGGCCCAGACGACGTTCCAGTTGAAATTCTTGAACGCATGGGTGAACTGGTTGATCGAGCCGCCATAGAGCTTGCGCGAGGCGACGAATTCGTCGCCCGGCTGCAGCAGGCAGTGAAACGTCATCATCTGCGCGGCGTGGCCGGACGCGGTTGCGAGCCCGGCGGTGCCGCCCTCGAGCGCGGCGACCCGCTCCTCCAGTACCGCCGTCGTCGGGTTGCCGATGCGGGTATAGATGTTGCCGAAGGTCGAAAGGCCGAACAGCGAGGCGGCGTGGTCGACGCTTTCGAAAACGTAGGACGTGGTCTGGTAGATCGGGGTCGCGCGTGCGCCAGTGGTGGGATCGGGTTGCGCGCCGGCGTGAATCGCGAGCGTGGCAAAACCCGGGATGCGTTCGGTCATGCGCCGTTCCTTTGGGCCGGTCCGTGGAGGTATTCGCGGCGGGGAGGACGCTCCCCGTTTATAGGACCTGCCGCAGGCGTCAAGGCACAAACCACAAGCGCGCGCACCGCGCGCGCGTCTTCAGAGCGCCGGCCGGCTTCGTCAGTGAGCGTTCACCAGCAGGAGCCGGCAGGGTTCGGAGATGCGTTCGCTGTTGGACTTGAGGCAGCTCGCGATGCGCTCGCGATCCGGAATGAATTTAGCGCATACGGTCAGCGCATCCATCATGCACGCTTTGCGCCCCGCCTGTTCGTCGTCTGCTGCCTTGCTCGCGAGCGGCGCGAGCGCAACGCTGAACAGCACGAGCGCAAGTACCGCGCCCATTTTCATCGGTTACTCCTGACAAGCTCACTCACTGGGACAAAGAGAATCTGCAAAGCAGTAGCGAACGTCATTAAGTCAGGAGAGAAATGAAAAAAGACTCTACAAGTTTGCTCGGCATTTTAGGAACCGAGATTTTTTCTGCTGTGTTGAGTCGCCGGCCCTACTTACACGCCGCCGTCGCTGCGCTGCGCGCGTTCGCTGGCCGACGTAAGCCCGCCCGGCACCGAGGAGCGCTGCAGCGAGAGGCGCTGGATACCGCCGGTCCTTACCGCCTTCTTGGCGCTGATCGTTCGCGTGTTGACGCCCATCCAGGCGATCTCGGAGGAGAGGCGGCCATATTCGATTTTCGGGCAGCGGTTCATCACCACCTTCATGCCGTTGGCCTCGGCAAGCGCCGCCGCCTCGTCGTTGCGGATACCGAGCTGCAGCCAAATCACTTGCGGCCGCGGATTGAGCTTCAGCGCTTCTTGTACGATGCCGAGCGCATATTCCGAGGACCGGAAAATATCGACCATGTCTATGGCCTCGGAGATATCGGCAAGCCGCGCATAGATGCGCTGGCCGAGCAGTTCTTTTCCGGCATGCCCCGGGTTCACCGGGATCATGTGAAAGCCGCGTTCAAGCAGATATTTGAAAGCGAAATAGCTCGGTCGAATCTCGTTTACCGAAGCGCCGACCATTGCGATGGTCTTCACGGTGTTGAGGATGCCGCGGATATAGGTATCGGAATACGAATCGTGATTCATTGCGGAGCAACGCTACCTTCGCGAAAGGTCGGTGTTGATAGGTCAGCGGTCTTCCCACTTCGGCGGCCGCTTGTCGATGAATGCGCTGATACCTTCCTCGGCGTCGCGCGCGAGCATGTTTTCGACCATGACTTCGGCGGCGTAGCTATATGCCTCATGAAGCGGCATCTCGATCTGGCGGTAGAAGGCCTCCTTGCCGAGCTTGACAGTCAACGCGGATTTCGCAGCGATCGTCTTGGCAAGCTTCAAGGCTTCTTCGCGCTCCAGGCCGGGCTCGGTCACGGCGTTGATCAGGCCGATGCGCGCCGCATGTTCGGCCAAGATCAGCTCGCCGGTCAAAAGCATCTCCATCGCGTGCTTGCGCGAAACATTGCGGGAGAGCGCCACCATGGGCGTCGAGCAGAAGAGGCCGATATTGACGCCCGGCGTCGCGAACTTGGCGTCGCGCGAAGCGACCGCCAGATCGCAGCTGGCGACAAGCTGGCAGCCGGCCGCCGTTGCCGTCGCCTGCACGGCGGCGATCACCGGCTGCGGCAGGGTGATGATCTGCTGCATCATGGTGCTGCAGGTCGTCATCATGTGCTTGAAATAGGCGCGGCCGCCGTCATCGTCCGCCCGCCGGCGGATGAGCTCCTTGAGATTGTGTCCGGCGGAAAATGCCGGTCCATTTGCCGCAAGCACCACCGCACGCACGCTCTTGTCGTGAGCGATGGCCGTGAGCGCGTCGCCGAGCGCCTCCAGCATCGCCTCGGAGAGGCTGTTGCGGGTTTCCGGATCGTTCAAGGTGAGAACGGCGACGCCGGCAATGTCTTCGCGCAGCAGGATCAGCGAAGCGGCCGCGGTCTCGTGGGCAGCAGTCTTATGGGGGGCAATTTTGGCTTTGGCGGTGGCGTGTGCGCTCATCGTACTGTCCTTAATCCCGGCGCCCGGCGCGGATTGGCAAGTCGCCCGCATGCATTGTATCCGAAGCTTAACGTGGGGAGCAGGGGCATGAAGGAAAAGGCAAAACTCACCGCCGCGGAGATCGAGCGCCTGCTCACGACTGAATTCCCGCAGATGTTCAATCCGCAAGGCGGCTTCTCGATCGACGAAGTTTGGTTCCGCGGCTGCCGCGTGCGCAAGCGCTTCGATCCGCAATCCTTGCGCCCGGGCGGGACGATCGCGGGAACGACCATGATGGCGCTGGCCGACCTTGGGCCCTACGTGGCGATCCATGCCAGCATCGGCTGGGCGCCGATGGCGGTCACCACCAACCTTTCCATCAATTTTCTCAAGCGCCCGGCGCAAAAGGATCTTTTGGCCGAAACGAGGCTGATCAAGCTCGGCAAACGGCTTGCGGTTGCGGATATCGCCATCCGCTCGGATGGGGACGAGGAGCTCGTGGCCCATGCGACCTCGACCTATTCGATCCCGCCGCCCAGCGACTCTCAAGGACGGTGAAATAATACCTCCAATGCACCTCATTGAAATAATGTCGAAATACAGGTCCGTTGCTGTTGACCGAGACGCCGAGTGCGGATAGATAACCGCCCAACGCGCCGGCCCTTGGCGCGATCCCATGCATGGATGCAAAGATGAAAACGTTTTCGGCCAAGCCCGCCGAAGTCGATAAGAAGTGGGTCATGATCGACGCCGACGGCCTCATCGTCGGCCGGCTCGCTTCGATCGTGGCGATGCGGCTCCGCGGCAAGCATAAAGCAAGCTACACGCCGCACGTGGATTGCGGCGACAATGTCATCGTCATCAACGCCGCAAAGGTGGTGCTGACCGGCCGCAAGGTCGAACAGAAGGTTTATCACAAGCACACGGGCTATATCGGCGGCATCAAGGAGCGTTCGGCCAAGTCGATTCTGGCCGGCCGCTTTCCCGAGCGCATCGTGGAAAAGGCGGTCGAGCGGATGCTGCCGCGCGGGCCGCTGGGACGGCGGCAGCTCGGCAACCTGCGAGTCTATCCGCATGCCGAGCATCCGCACGCCGCGCAGCAACCGCAGCAGATCGACGTTGCCGCGATGAACCGCAAGAACAAAAGGGTTGCCTGATGGCCGAGACCATTCAAACGCTGGGCGAGCTTTCCACGCTCAAGCCTGCGGCGGCGCCCGAGCCGCCGAAATACGTGCAGAAGCTTGATAAGCAGGGCCGTGCCTATGCCACCGGCAAGCGCAAGGATGCGGTTGCTCGCGTGTGGGTGAAGCTTGGCGCCGGCAAGATCGTCGTCAACGATCGTCCGGTGGAGACCTATTTCGCCCGCCCGGTGCTGCGCATGCTGATCCAGCAGCCGCTGGTCGCGGCCAATCGCCAGGGACAATATGACGTGGTCTGTACCGTGTCCGGCGGCGGACTTTCGGGCCAGGCCGGTGCCGTTCGCCACGGCCTGTCGAAGGCGCTGATGCGCCACGAGCCTGACTTGCGCGGCGTTCTCAAGCGCGGCGGATTCCTCACCCGCGACTCGCGCGTCGTGGAGCGCAAGAAGTACGGCCGCGCCAAAGCGCGCCGCAGCTTCCAGTTCTCCAAGCGCTAGCAACCTTTTCAGTTGCCGGCCTTTTTGCGCTCCGGCTGTCTGCCGGAGCGCAGCTCGCAAAGCCATTTGCCGCCTCGGATAAAGTTCGGGGGCGGTTGTGCTTTTTCGGGCTCATTCGCGGCGATGGACGCGCGCCCGGCAATGCCCGGCGACTTTGCTGCGGTTTTTGTTATTTTCCGCGATTCATTTTCTGTTCTTGCGCGTCGTATTTTCCGCGCTTTTCCGCAAAGCTTATGCAAAACCCGCGTCTTTTATCATACCGATGACAAACGGATGGCTGTTACGCAGAAATACGGATGCGCTCGGTCGGAGTTTCGGTCCATGGGGGGCAGTCTCACCGCCGCTCTGGCATCACTTGATGTCGGAACGCTGTTCTTTATCGCCATTTGTGTCACCGTGCTGCTGGGCTTGTTTCTGCTTCACGCCTGGATGCACGAGGGCAATCGAGCGCTCGCGTGGTGGAGCCTCGCTTATTTGATCGGCGGCGCTTCGGGCGCGCTCTGGCGTTTCGGCGACGCTGTCGCCCCGGCGTTGCCCTCAGGAACGTCGACCGTGCTCTTGTTCGTCGCCGTGGGCATGACCTGGAGCGGAGCGCGTTCGTTTCACGGTCGGCCGATACGCTGGTCGGCCATGGCATTCGGATCGGCGTTTTGGGCGGTCGCCTCTTTCTTTCCGGCCTTTGCCGAGTCGGCTGCTTCGCGCATCGTTGTCAGCGCGCTTATTGTCGCCGGTTACACGTTCTTGACCGCTGCCGAGCTGCGGCGCGAGCGCCGCAAATCGCTCATCCGGCGCTGGCCGGCGATATTCGTTCCGATGCTGCATGGCGCGATTTTCTTGTTTCCGGTGGCGCTCGCCACAATTTGCTGCACAAGTGACGCAGGTCAAAACTTGGCGCGCGGCTGGATCGCGGTCTTTGCGATTGAGATCCTCCTCTATGTCGTCGGTACCGCTTTCATTGTCTTGATCCTGGCGAAGGATCGCACGGTGAATCACTACAAAATGGCGGCGGCGACCGATCCGCTCACCGGGCTGTTGAACCGGCGGGGATTCTTCGAAGCCGCCGGCAGCCTGATGGCGATCAGCCGACGGCAGCGCATGGCGCGTTTGAGCGTGCTCGTCTTCGACCTCGATCGCTTCAAAGCGATCAACGACCAAAGCGGGCATGCGACCGGCGACGCAGTGCTGCGACTCTTTGCTAAAGTCGCGCGCGAAACGCTCCGTGCAACCGATATCGTCGGCCGCTTGGGAGGCGAGGAATTCGTCGCTCTTTTGCCGAGCACTGCAGCCGAAGCCGCCATCGCCGCGGAGCGCGTGCGGGCAGCCCTTGAGATTGCCAGCATCGTGCGCGACGGCCGGCGAATCGCTGTGACGGTCAGCGTCGGAGTGGCGTCGGGTTCGCCCGCGACCGCGATCGATCTGCTGATCACGCGCGCCGATGACGCACTCTATCGCGCGAAGGAGAGCGGTCGAAACCGGGTGGAGATCGCGGGCGACCCGGTTGATGCTCCGGCGCCAAGCCACGACGGCCAGAGCGCCGGCGTCCGCCGCCCGCCAAAAGAAGAGGGCGCTGTCGTCAATAGCGCCCCCGAAGGTTGCATCGCTTAGAGCATGATCCGGAAAAGAGGAAACCGGTTATCCGAAAAGATCATGCTCGCCTCCAGCAATGCCGGCAGGATTTACTCACATACGCGACGCACGACACGAGCCTCGTTGCCTTTGCGAAGCGGCGCGCTATGCCGAGTAGTACATATCGAACTCGACCGGATGCGGAGTGTGCTCGAAGCGAATGACCTCGCTCATCTTCAGGTCGATGTAGGAATCGATGAAATCATCGTCGAACACGCCGCCGGCCTTGAGGAAGGTCCGGTCCTTGTTCAGCTCCTCGAGCGCTTGCCGCAGCGAGCCGCAAACGGTCGGGATCTTCTTCAATTCCTTCGGCGGCAGATCGTAGAGGTCCTTGTCGATCGCCTCGCCTGGATCAAGCTTGTTCTTGATGCCGTCGAGCCCGGCCATGAGCATGGCGGCGAACGCGAGATAGGGATTGGCGAGCGGATCCGGGAAGCGAACCTCTACGCGCTTGGCCTTCGGATTGGTCGTATAGGGGATGCGGCATGACGCCGAGCGGTTGCGCGCCGAATAGGCGAGCAGCACCGGCGCTTCGAAGCCAGGCACGAGCCGCTTGTACGAGTTCGTGGTCGGATTGCTGAATGCGTTGATCGCCTTGGCGTGTTTGATGATGCCGGCGATGTATTGCAGACAGGTATCCGACAGGTCGGAATATTTGTTGCCAGCGAAGACCGGCTTGCCGGCTTTCCAGATCGACTGATGGCAATGCATGCCGGAGCCGTTGTCGCCATAGACCGGCTTCGGCATGAAGGTCGCCGTCTTCCCGTAGACCTGGGCAACCTGCTGGATGCAATACTTGTAGATGATCAGGCGATCCGCCATCACCGTGAGCGGAGCGAATTTCAGCCCCAGCTCGTGCTGCGCCGACGCCACTTCGTGGTGGTGCTTTTCGACCACGCACCCCATGCGCGCCATCGCCGCCAGCATTTCCGAGCGCATGTCCTGTGCGGTGTCCTGCGGCGGTACCGGGAAATAGCCCTTCTTGGTGCCGATGTGGTGGCCGAGATTGCCGCCCTCATATTCGGTATCGGAATTGGTCGGCAATTCCACGGAGTCGAGCCTGAAGCCGGTGTTGTAGGGATCGGCGCTATATTTCACGTCGTCGAACACGAAGAACTCGGCCTCAGGACCGAAAAACACCGTGTCGCCGACGTCC
>Ga0187781_10001363_pt1 | contig 18440 bp, 7 predicted proteins | sample 0715_SJ02_MP02_2_FD_132447 | JGI IMG/M metagenome (GOLD analysis project Ga0187781, IMG submission 132447) | Tropical peat soil microbial communities from peatlands in Department of Meta, Colombia - 0715_SJ02_MP02_20_MG | ecosystem: Environmental > Terrestrial > Soil > Wetlands > Peat | place... | reverse complement strand
ATAATCAGAATAGTATTGCTTGTCATTGGGGTACAACTCCCAAGCCAGCCGGTTGCGTGTTGTCCGAATTCTGAAATCCTTGATGAGGCTTCGATAGCCGTTTTCCTCAAACATCTGCGCACTCTTAGTTTCTGGTAAGAGGTTGAAATCGCCCCCGATAATCTTCCTGCCGTTCTTCTCCCGGAAGAAATCCAGGAGCCCCTGCGATTGATTGATCCGTTGGGGAGTGTCCAGTTTATTCCCCGGTCTCGCTGTGCCGTGGAGGTTGCAAAGATGAATCGTAGAATGTTGCGTGTCGATCTGGGTGTAGATGCCGAGGCCAGTACCGGCGCGCCGCTTCAGCACGAGCCGGGACGACACCAATTGAAGATCCTTGCGCAGATACGTTGCCAGAGGGAAATCATCCTCCTCGGCGATCTTTTTGTAGCCCCCGATCACCCTATAGTTGGGAAGCAGTTCTCTGCAGAACGCCCGCATTTCCTTATAGACTTCTTGAAAACAAAAGACGTCCGTATCAAGCGCGTGCTGTCGGATGAATGCAGCGATGCCCTGTCGAATTCTGCCGTTGCAAGTGTTGAGGAATATCATTTTCATGGGGAAGAGCATTATAGCAGGCGGGAATCACCCCCATGGTGTGGTGAGCTGCTATACTCTATAACGCCACGCCGATCTCGGTCGGCCTGGACTCAGCCCGACGCTCTCCGGTTGTTGCCCGGAACTCAGGCAGCCAGCGGATGGTTTTTTGCGCGGTGCTCCGCTGAAGTTCTTATGCTAAGAGGAGCCGCTTCCGATGACAGCGAAGGCACGAACTCATCGCATCATCCAAGTCGACTGGCCCGAATTCGGCCAGGCTGCTTATCCCCAGCAGGCGCCCGCCTCCGAGTTCGCTAAAAGGATTGACGACCTCCGCGCGATGATGGGCGAGCGGGAACTTACGCATCTGGTGGTCTACGGCGACCGCGAGCATTTTGCCAACTTAGCTTACCTAACCGGCTTCGATCCGCGATTTGAGGAAGCTCTGCTCATACTTGCCCCCAGCCGTAATCCCCTGCTGGTTGTCGGCAACGAGTGCGAAGCATACCTCGGCGTGAGTCCGCTGTTTAACGATGGAAAGTTGAGGAAGGAACGCTTTCAGCCATTTTCCCTGCTCAACCAGCCACGGAACCAGAGCCGCTTCATCCATGAGATATTTGCCGGGGAAGGAATCGGCGAAACCTCCATGGTCGGATGCGTGGGATGGAAGTATTTCTCTGACGGCGAACATCCCGACGCCCGCTTTGCGATCGATATCCCATCCTACCTCGCAGACACGCTGCGGGCGCTAGCCGGAAGGAATCGTGTAGTCAACTCGACGGATTTGCTGATGCATCCGGGTTACGGCCTGCGCAGCTTCTGCTCTCCCTCCGAGATTGCCTATTTCGAATATACGAATGTCCTGGCCTCGGAAGCGATGAAACGCATGATTTTCGGAATGCGGGAGGGCATGACGGATCATGAGGCGGTGGCGCTGGCCGGAGTCAACGGCGAGCCGCTCGGGTGCCATATCACGTTTACCACGGGGAGTACCGCGAGGCTCGGTCTTTCCGGCCCGAAGGATGAAAAGATCCGGCGTGGGAACACGCTTGCCGCGAACATCTGCTATTGGGGCAGCAATAGCGCTCGCGCGGGTTGGATCGCGTCTGCAGCGCGCGACCTCCCAAATGAAGCCGCTGACTACATTGCGAACTATGCCGGTCCCTACTTCGAAGCCATGAGCGAGTGGTTCGCGCTGCTCAAGCCGGGCACCTCCGGAGGGCAATTGTGGCGCCTGATTCAGGATCGCCTGCCCTTCGAGCGATTCGAGATTTTCCTCAATCCAGGCCACTTGATTCACCTGGATGAATGGCTCAGTTCGCCCATTTACCAGGACTCGAAGGTCGGCCTGCATTCCGGTATGGCCATTCAAGTGGACGTCATCCCCGGTTCGCCGGTGTATTTCTCGACCCGCATGGAAGACGGTCTGATTATCGCCGACCCAGAGCTTCGCAAGAAACTCAGCAATGATTTTCCTGCGTGCTACGGCCGCTGCCAAAAGAGGCGAAAGTTCATGGCGGATATCTTGGGCATCGACCTCCCCGAGGAAGTATTGCCGCTGTCGAATATTCCGGCCATCGTGCCTCCCTTCTTTCTTGCGCCCAATAGCATCCTTGCGTTGTAGGGGCAGGTCGTCTGGCGGCCCTGGGCAAGGACGAGGGCCGCTCCTACAAGTGATGGAGATCCGCCTCTGACCGCCGCGAAAACCACGTCCACCGCGCCTGTTCAACTGCGGCGCAATTCGCTCGGGCTTACGGAACTGGTGTTCCAGGCCATCACGCACATCGCCCCAGCGGGCAACATCGTCCTCACCTTTCCCATCATCGCCCGCGAGGCGGGGCCGGCCATGCCGGTCTCGCTGCTGCTGACGACCCTCGTCTGCTTTCTGATCGGCAACACGGTGGCGCGGTTTTCCGCGTACCTGCCCTCGAGCGGCGGTTACTATTCCTTTGCCACTCGCGGCCTGGGAAGCCGCGGCGGCTTCATGGCCACCTGGAGCTATCTGCTCTACGACCTCCTGGGCCCGGCCGCCACCAACGGATTTCTTGGCTACATGCTCTCAGACATGCTGCGGACGGGGTTTGGCGTGCGCGTCCCGTGGTGGCTCATCGCGATAGGGGCATCCGCCATCGTCTGGATGCTCACCCACTACGGGATTCGACTGTCGATGCAGATCACCACGCTGCTGGGTGGCCTCGAGATCCTGATCATGTTGGCGCTCGCCATTACCTTCCTGGTTCATCCGGGGAGCGGCTCGAGCTACATCGCGCCATTGAAGCCCTCTGCGGCGCCGCACCACTTCACCGGTATCCTGGCGGGGATGGTCTTCTCGGTACTTGCGCTCAGCGGCTTCGAAGCTCCCGCGCCGCTCGCCCAGGAGAGCCGCCGGCCGGGCAAGTACGTTGGCTGGGCGGTCAATCTCTCGCTGCTGGCCATCGGGAGCTTCTACGTCCTCACTTCCTATGCGAGCGCGATCGGCTGGGGCACCGGCGACATGGCCGCCTTCGCCTCCAGCCCCAATCCTTATTACACCCTCGGACACTCGCTGTGGGGGGCCGGCTGGTGGGTGGTGGTCCTTGCGGTCATCAATAGCTCGGTCGGCACCGGCATGGCTTCCACTAACGCCGCCTGCCGGGTGATGTACACCATGGGCCAGGCGGGCACACTCCCCGCCCGTTTCGGCAAGATCCATCCCGTTCACCGCACGCCTACGTTTGCGATTGCCTTTCTGCAACTCACGGGCATCGCGGCGTTCCTGCTGGTTGGCGTGCTGTTGCGGCCCGTAGACATCCTGGGTTTCCTGGGCACCGTGGCGACGCTGGCCGTCATCATCCTCTACTCTATGGCAAACCTCGCCCTCCCGCCCTACATCCGGCGGGAGCACCCGGATCAATTTCGCTTCTGGCAGCACGCGGCGATCCCTTGGCTGGGGACTCTGGCGCTGTTCCCCGTGCTGGTCGTGACGGTCTATCCTGTACCCCCTTGGCCGTACAACCTCACACCGTATTTGTTCGTTGTGGCGCTGCTCGTCGGCCTTGGTTACATGCACTGGCTCGAAACGAGCCGCCCCGGAGTGCTGGAACGGGGCGCCACCATGCTCGTGGGACGCCGCACTAATGCGGAGGGCGACGTGGACTGGGACGCGCCCACACTTTCTTGAGAAGTACTGTGAGTGGTTGAGCGGGTGTATGCCAACCTTCGGCTCGGGACCAATGCCAGTCTAAGGCGTGTCTAGCCAGACAATTTGTCACTGTCTCGGCTCGCCTTCAGGATAGGGGAGTCTAGGTCTTGTTTGCGCAAAGCAGGGTCGCTCTTTGCTCTTTTGGGGTCACATGAGGCTTGATGGGTGCGCAGAAGGAGCACAATTTACAGCAGTTCGTTTTAGCTTAATTCTTAGGTTCGTTTCGATGTGTCCTCGTTTGTTTTCAATGACATAGTGGCTTCGTTCGTAATATTTTTGTTTATTTTAGATCCCGGGTTCTCCCCAATCCGGGGACTTTCCTGCGATCTTTCGCTTCCAGTCGACCTCGGGCGCTTGCCTACGACAAAGTGTCCGAAAAATCCACACCACAATAGCCTATCACAAACGCTACGGTCTGTCAAGAAAGAAAGTACGTAAAAAGTAAGCGGTCACTCAGGCGCGGCGCTGAAGCGGCTCTTGAACGGCCGGGCAGGATAAACAAACGTGGGACCGACCCGGCCCTGTGGGTAGTGGGTGAGTTTGAAGTAGAGGCGGCTTTACGCCGCCATTTGGCGAGGTGAACTCGCCGCTACAATTTGAAACTGACCCACCAGCGCCCTGTGAATATCGTTGTAACTCTGTTAAGCTAGGGACATTCGGAGATAAACAAAGCTACCGTCATGTTAGGCCAACTCGTTTCTCACTACAGAATTCTCGATAAGCTGGGTAGCGGCGGCATGGGCGTGGTCTACAAGGCCGAGGATCTCAAACTGAGCCGCGCCGTGGCTCTCAAATTCCTGCCGGAAGCGCTCGCCAAGGACCGGCAGGCCCTCGAGCGGTTCCAGCGGGAGGCACGGGCGGCTTCCGCCCTCAATCATCCCAACATCTGCACCATCTACGATATCGACGAGCACGAGGGCCAGCCGTTCATCGCCATGGAGTTGCTGGAGGGGCAGACCCTCAAAGACCGCATCACCGGCAAGCCGCTCAAACTGGATGAGCTGCTGGACCTGGCGATCCAGATGGCCGACGCGCTGGAGGCAGCACACTCGAAGGGCATCATTCATCGCGACATCAAGCCGGCGAACATCTTCGTGACGCAGCGTGGGCAGGCGAAGATCCTGGATTTCGGGCTCGCCAAGCTGACGCTTGCGGGCGCGCCCGGGGGGCCCGGACGCCCATCCGGCGCGCCGCTGTACGACACGCCCACGGTTTCGATTGAACCCGCGCTGCTGACCGGCGCGGGCGTGGCCATGGGCACGGTGATGTACATGGCGCCCGAGCAGGCGCGGGGTGAAGAACTGGATACGCGCACGGACCTCTTCAGCTTCGGCGCGGTGCTCTACGAAATGGCCACGGGGCGGCAAACGTTTTCCGGCGCCACCACGGCGGTGATTCACGATGCGATTCTGAATCGAGCCCCGGCGCCGGTCAGCTCATTGAACCCGAGCCTGCCCGCCAGGCTGGAAGAGATCATAAATAAGGCGCTCGAAAAGGACCGGGACCTGCGCTGCCAGACGGCTGCGGAACTGCGCGCGGACCTGAAGCGTCTGAAGCGCGACACGGATTCCGGACGTAGCGCGGGCGTCCCGCCCGCTGTCGCGGGAGCGCCCCGCTCCGGCATGAGAGAAGAGTACGGGCGGGACGCCCGCGCCACGGCGGGCGAGACGCCCGCGCTACAACGAAGGCCCGCGTCACGCGGCTGGCCGATGATAGCCGGGGCGGCCGTGTTGGTTCTGGCCCTCGGTGCGGGCCTGGTATGGTTCTTTACCCGTCGCCCGGAACTGCCGCCGCCCCAGTTCAACCAGCGCAGGCTCACGGCGAACCCTCAGGACACGCCCGTATACAATGCCGCCATTTCGCCGGATGGCAAATATCTGGGTTACTGCGATCAGCAAGGCATCCACGTGCAACTCCTCGAGACGGACCAGACGCAAACCATGCCCATGCCGGCGGGTGTCGAGACCCAACAAGCCTTTTGGGTGGTTGACGGGTGGTATCCCGACTCGACGCGATTCCTCGCTGACCTCGCCATCCCGGGAAAGCCATTCAGCTTGTGGTCGGTTCCGATTCTGGGCGGCGCGCCTCAGGAACTAGTCGAAGACGTGTACGGAGCCGCGGGAGTTTCGCCCGAGGGTTCCTACATCGTGTTTGGAAAGGTGGAAAGCCGGTTGGGGGCGCGGGAGATCTGGTTGATGGGCTCGCATGGAGAGTTCCCGCATAAGATACTAACGGCCGCGGAACAATCCGGGTTTGATCGCATCGCCTGGTCGCCGAGGGGCGGCCGTATTGCCTACCGCCTGCTACGTCGGGAAGGCGATAAGACAAATATTTCGATCGAGAGTTGTGACCTGAACGGGGCCAACAGAACGACGGTTCTCGTCGACGATCGGATGGGTGACTTCAACTGGATGCCCCCCGGGCGTCTGGTTTATTCGCAGTCGCCACGGGAGGCGACTGTCCAAACCGTTAACCTCTGGGAATTGAAAGTGGACGACCGAAGCGCCACCCCACAGGGCAAGCCGCGCCGGCTCACGGATTGGTCAGGGTTCTACGTTTATGGGCTTACCGCCACCGCCGACGGCAAGCGCCTCGCGTTCCTGCGCGGTACAAGTCATGAGTCGGTTTTCGTGGGGGATCTCGCGAACAACGGGAACCGAGTGCTTAATCCTCATCGGCTGACCGTGGACGAGTATTTCAATGAGCCCCAGGCTTGGACGGCTGACTCGCGCGAGGTCATTTTCCAGTCCGAGCGAGGCGGAGCTACCGGGATTTACAGGCAAGCTCTCGAAGGCGGTACGCCTCGAGTTATCTATTCTTCGCCGAATCTGGATGCGGGATGGCTCCGCCTTAGTCCGGACGGCACGTGGGTGCTCTGTGCATCCAGGCCGCGCAATTCCCCGGCGGGCACGCCTTACCAGCTCTTTCGAGTGGCCGTGGACGGCGGCGCCCTTCAGCCGCTGTTTGAAGTGCCCGGACTAACGGATATGACTTGCACTTACCGGGCCGCCAACTTATGTACGTACAGCGTGCAGACAGCGGACGGACGAAACCTGATCGTCACGGCGTTCGACCCGGTAGCAGGAAAGGGCAAGGAGCTGCTGCGGATGCCGACCGAGCCCGGAGGCCGGTATACCTATGCAATCTCTCCCGACGGCTCGCTGCTTGCTTACGAGAAGCTGGACTGGAGTGCGGACCAAATCCATTTTTTGCCGTCGCGCGGTGGCCAGGCTCGCACGGTTACGGTCAAGGGTTATACCAACTTCGATTCACTTGATTGGGCGCCGGATTCCAAGAGCGTGTTTGTAGGCGCCGTGGGACCTACCGGCGCCACGCTGCTGCACATCGACCTGAACGGCGACGTGCAACCTATATGGCGCCAGCCTCAGCCCACTCAAGCCTGGGGTATACCCTCTCCCGATGGCCGCCACCTGGCCATGGACGCCGTCAGCGAAGATGCCAATGTGTGGATGATTGACAATTTCTGAGTCCCGGACTATTTCCAGGTAATTTGTTTCCTCTCCTGTCTTTCGGCTCGTGATCCGCATTGAATCGGCATAGTCGGGCTCCTGAAATCGATCCTCGCGAAGGAGGGGAGTCAGCTAGGAAGTGTATGGTTAATAATCGAGATCATTTTCTCATCCTCTGCGCGTTGGGCGTGGTCTGCTGTGCGCGGTTGACCGCTCAAGAACCTCCAGAGCAGCCGTTCGAGTTTCAAGTGAAGGTCAATACGGTTCTGGTACCTGTCTTGGTCCGCGACAAACAAGGCCGGACGGTAAGCGACTTGAAGAAAGAAGACTTTCAAATCTTCGATCAAAACAAGCCGAGAGAGATTACCGGCTTTGCAGTGGAGAAACGCGCGCGGGTGAGCGGCGGCCCAGAGGCCGGGGAGGCGCCGCCTGCAAATCCCAGCGGAGCGCCGCAGCCTTCGACCTTGCCTGAACGCTTCATCGTGTTTTTGTTTGACGACCTGCATTTAGACTTCAGCGACCTGCAACAAATGAAGGTGGCCGCGACGAGGGTTATGGCCGAGTCTCTCGCCGCGTCGGAGGTGGCCGCCGTAGTTTCAACCTCCGGAGTCAGCAGCGGCTTGACGCGCGATCACGCCAAGTTGCAAGAGGTGTTGACAAAGCTAGTGCCACGGCAAATCTATCGACATGAAAAGCACGGATGCCCGGATATCGACTATTACAAGGCCGACCAGATCAAGAACAAGGAGAATTTCGAAGTCATCGAACTAGAGGTGCGGGAGACAATGATCTGCGCGCATCTTGATGAGAGAATGCGCAACGTAGCCGAGTCCATGGTGGACTCGGCGGCGGACTCGGCGCTGGCGCTCGGCGATCAGGATGCTCATGCCAGCTTAGCTGTCGTCAGAGGATATGTGGAGAAAATGGGGTCCTTGCCGGGACAGCGGACGCTCATTCTCGTATCGCCCGGATTCCTCACCGTGACGCCGGCCTCGCAAACTGACATCTCCGCAATTCTGGATCTCGCGGCGCACTCGGACGTCACCATCAGCGCGCTCGATGCGCGCGGCCTGGACACGAACGAGCCGAAGGCGGAGGAGTCCGGCATCCTGGTGCCGGGGTTCGTGGGGGTTGCAGCGCGAATCCGCCAAGAGATGACGATGCTTCAAGAGGACATCATGGCGGAACTGGCGGACGGAACCGGCGGATCCTTTATCCACAACAGCAATGATTTGAAAGGGGGACTCGAGAGCCTGACAGCGGCCCCGGAATGTCTCTACGTATTTCAGGTTTCTCTCGGCGACGTGAAACCGGATGGCACGTATCATCGGCTGAAAGTGCAAGTGGATCGGGAAGGCCTGCACTTGCAGGCGCGGCGTGGTTATTTTGCGCCGAAACCACCGAAGTCCAAAAAGCCAAGCTAAGCGGGCAGGGATCGAATATACCAAGTTATTGAGCAAGCAAAGTCAATGGAGTTCGCTTCAAACTTTCTCCGCTCTCCCTCCTTACACACGTCAATCTTGCCGATACGCCATGGGGCGATGCCCCGCGACGAACGCGGTCGCAGGGATTCTTGATGGGCACTGAGCGATCTTTGGGCAGTGCCACCTTCATATTTAATATTGCATATGATCCGTGACAGTCATAAGCAGGCAGTTGACTGCATGATTATCAATATCGGAGCAACCGCCGACGTTGGTACCAGTACGAATGTGATCTTTACCTCCTCCCGTCCTCTGGCCTGATAATGGGCCACGATCAGTTTTTTAATCGATCGAGCAAACGGAGGACAGACATGAAAGCCATTTGGACGACAACAGCGAAGGTGGCGTTAATGCTGGCGGCTTGCTTCCTGCTGGCCATGCCGGCCTTTGCCCAGCACCCCAAGATTGCACCCGATCTCGAGAGAGTGGATCCGTCGTCGAACGTCGACGTGATCGTGCAATTCAATCAGGTCCCAACCGAAAGACACCATGCGATGGTGCTGGAGCGCGGTGGCCAGTTGAAGGCGCAGCTTGGGTTGGTGAAAGGGGGATTGTACACGATCCGGCGCAGCGAACTCGAGGGCTTGGCCACTGAACCCGACGTCACTTACATCTCCCCTGACCGCCGGGTCCGGGGTATGCTCGACCTCACCGCGGCCGCCGTGAATGCCTCCGTTGCCTGGAACTCTTATGGCTTGAGCGGGTCGGGCGTCGGCATCGCCATCATCGATAGTGGCGTCAGCTTGACCAGCGATCTTAAGCTGATGGGGGCCGGGAGCTCGCGAATCGCTTATAGCCAGGACTTCACAGGCCAAAACGTAACCACCGATCTGTATGGTCACGGAACGCACGTGGCCGGCATCGCGGCTGGGAACGGGAAGGCCAGCAGCTACAGCAGCGATTTTCGCTCGTTTATTGGTATGGCCCCCCAGGCCCAGATCATTAACCTGCGGGTGTTGGACCAGATTGGCGAGAGCACGGACAGCACGGTCATCGCCGGCCTCCAGCAGGCTGTGGCACTTCAGAACCAGTACAACATCCAAGTCATCAACCTCTCGCTGGGCCGTCCAGTATTTGAAAGCTATAAGGTGGACCCACTGTGCCAAGCGGTGGAGGCGGCTTGGAAGGCCGGCATTGTAGTGGTGGCTGCGGCAGGGAATGACGGACGGGATGATTCGGCGGGCACCAACGGCTACGGTACGATCTACGCACCGGGCAACGATCCCTACATCATCACGGTCGGCGCCATGAAGACGAATGGGACGCCGCAACGCACCGACGACACGATCGCCAGCTACAGCTCCAAGGGACCCACGATGGTCGATCACATCATCAAACCGGACATCGTCGCCCCCGGCAACCTGGTCGTTTCCGACCTCGCCTCCACCTCGGTGAATCTTTTCAGTTCCAACACGTCGGTGTTGATGTCTTATTACGCGAACGGTTACACCCAAGCCGTCTCTTCCGCCTATTTCAGGCTGAACGGCACCAGCATGGCCGCGCCGGTGGTGAGCGGTGCAGCCGCTCTTCTGCTGCAGCAGAACCCGAACCTTACGCCTGACCAGATAAAGGCTCGGATGATGCTCACCGCCTACAAAGACTTCCCCACCTCCAGCAGCGTCACCGCGGGGGGAGTCGTCTATACAGACTACTATGACGTATTCACTGTGGGCGCCGGCTATCTTGATATTGCGGCGGCGCTCGCCAACGCGGACGTAGCTGTCTGCAGTTCGCCCTCCTCCGCTAGCTCGTCGATTAGTTCCAGTTCGGTGAGCAGTTCCAGCTCGTCGAATCAAGCTAGTTCCAGCTCGTCCTCTGGTGCTGGCTGCGCGCTTTCTCCCACCGCCGTCTTTAATACCTCGACGGGAACTGCCACTTTGGTTCCTGCGGCCGGATCAATCTGGAACGCGCAGACACTGTGGAGCGCGCAGACCGTCTGGGGCGCCGCGGAGGTCATTAACAGCAGCCAGACCTTGTGGGGCAGCCAGACGCTGTGGGGCAGCCAGACTTTGTGGGGCCAACAGTCTCTTTGGGGACAGACGACCCCTTCGGACTCCTCGATCATCCTGACCAATGGAGAATAATGGCTGGGATCCAACAGGCGCTGCCACAGCAGCAAGACTTACGGGCACCAAGGTAACGACACGGCGGATTGGGGAGGCACCAATGATCAAACTCTCGAGAAGGAAGAAAACAGGTTGGCTCCTTGTAGTAGTACTCCTCGGGGCAGCTAGCGCCAGCGCCAGCCTGAACCCGACGAAGGCCATCACGCAGTACGCTCACGACATCTGGCGGACCGAGCAAGGGCTTCCGCAAAATACTGTTCCCGCCATTGTCCAGACGCACGATGGCTATATCTGGATGGGGACAGAGCTGGGTTTGGTTCGTTTCGATGGAGTCCAATTCACGGTCTTTGACGAGAGCAACACGCGGGAGTTCAACAGCAACGTGGTGGTGGCCCTGCTGGAAGACCACGCGGGGCGGCTCTGGATCGGCACCCAGGGCGGCGGGCTCTTGTCCTTCAAAGACGGGAAATTCACTTCCTACACTGCTGCCCAGGGTCTCTCCAGCAGCTCGATCCTTTGCCTGTACGAAGACCGCGCCGGCAACCTATGGGTGGGAACCGACGACGGCGGCCTGGACCGATTCGCAGGCGGCCGGTTCCAAGCCTATAGCACCAAGTCGGGGCTGGCCGCTGATATGGTCTTCGCCATCACCGAAGATCGCCAGGGTAACCTCTGGGTCGGCACGCACGGCGGGCTCAGCCGCTTTAAAGAGGGAGTGTTTAGCACGTTCACCACAAACGATGGGCTGCCGTCAAACGACGTGCGGTGCGTCCATCAGGATTGGCAGGGAAGGCTCTGGGTCGGCACCAACGGCGGCGGGCTGAGCCGGTTGGAGGGTAAGACCTTTACCAACTATACGGTGCGCGACGGTCTTGCAAGTAATGACGTCATGACGCTTCTGGAAGACAAGGTAGGCACCTTGTGGATCGGAACAAATAGCGGCGGATTGGCCCGGCTCAAGGACGGACATTTCACCACCTACACCTGCAATGATGGCCTTTCCAGCAACGACGTAAAAAGCCTGCTGGAGGATCGGGAGGGCGCCTTATGGGTGGGCACCGGGGGTGGGCTGAACCACTTCGAGGATGCGCCGGTCACCACCTTCTCCGTGCCCGAAGGTCTTTCCCGCGACGTCGTCCTGCCGGTGTACGAGGGGCAGGATGGCAGTCTCTGGTTGGGCACGGCAGGGGGCGGTCTCAACCGGCTCAAGGACGGTAAGGTCACTACTTATACAACGAAGGATGGTCTCTCGAACGACTTCATTTTCTCCCTGGCGGGCGATGCGGATGGCAGCCTTTGGATCGGAACTCGCAAGGGCCTCAATCATCTCCGCAACGGCAAGTTCACGGTTTACACCACCCGCGAAGGCCTGGCCAATGACATTGTTCTGGTTACCTACATGGATCGTGAAGGCGTGCTCTGGCTCGGCGGGCGGGGCGGGCTGAGCCGTTTCCAAAACGGTAGGATCGCCACCTACGGGAAAAAGGACGGCTTGTCGAACGAGTTCGTGATGTCGATCGAAGAAGACAGCGAGGGCAATCTCTGGGTGGGCACGGGCGGCGGGGGGCTTAACCGCTTCCGGAACGGCGTCTTCTCTAACTACACGACCCGCCAAGGCCTTTCCAGCGACGTAGTTTTGTCAACCCATCAAGATGCCCAGGGCCGCCTCTGGATCGGCACCCAAGGTGGCGGTCTTGACTGCCTGCGCGCCGGCAATTTCACCAGCTTCCGAATGCGCGACGGTTTGTTTGACGATGCCATCTTCCGCATCCTGGAAGATGATGCCGGGAACCTGTGGATGAGTTCCAACCGCGGGATTTTCCACGTCAGCAAGCAGCAGCTCGAGGACTTTACCGCTCGCAAGACCGCTCGCATCACTTCGATGAGTTTCGGCGTCCCCGAGGGGATGAAGTCGATCGAGTGCAACGGCGGGTTTCAGCCCGCAGGGTGGAGAACCCGGGACGGCCGACTCTGTTTTCCCACCATGAAGGGCGTATCGGTGATTGACACCAACCACCGTACTCGCGCCCTGCCGTTCCCCGTGGTCGTCGAAAAGGTCAGCGCCGACGGGCATCGGTACGATCCGGCGGCGGCGCACCTTCCTCCCGGCAGGGGCCGGTTGGACATCGACTACACCGCGCTGGATTTTCGTTCCCCCAAAAGCCTCCGCTTTCGCTACAAGCTGGAAGGGTTTGACGACGACTGGGTCGAGGCCGGGGGCCGGCGGGTGGCCTATTACACTAACCTCACTCCCGGACACTATCGTTTCCGCGTGAAGGCGGCGGAAAACGAGGGCGATTGGAACGAGACGGGCACGCCCTGCGATCTTTACGTCGCCCCGCACTTCTACCAGGCTTATTGGTTCTACGGTTTGTGCGGCCTTTTCTGTGTAAGCCTGCTGGCAGGCGGCTATCGCTTGAAGGTACGGGCGCTAGCCAGAAGTGAGAGAGAGCTTGCGGCGCGGGTTGAGGAGCGCACCCTGGATCTGCGCGAGGAAGTAATCCAGCGGACCCGAGCCCAGATTGAGTTGGTCAAGTCGCGCGAGCAACTGGAGGTGCGAGTCGAGGAACGGACGCACCAATTGAAGCAGGCCAAAGACGCTGCCGAAGCAGCCAGTAAGGCCAAGAGCGAGTTTCTGGCCACCATGAGCCATGAGATCCGCACTCCCATGAACGGAGTGCTGGGCATGACCGACCTGCTCTTGGGGACGGAACTGAGCGACCGGCAACGCCGCTTTGCGGATACCGTGCGGCGCTCGGGTGAATCGTTGCTGGGCATCATCAATAACATCCTGGATTTCTCCAAGATTGAAGCGGGCAAGTTGGAGTTGGCGACCGTTGACTTCGATTTGCGCGAATTACTGGAAGATTTGGTGGCCCTGCTGGCCGAGCGCGCCTCGAGCAAGGGGCTGGAGTTGGTCTGCGCCCTCCCGCCCAACTTGCCGACGGCCTTTCGCGGCGACCCGGCGCGTTTGCGGCAGGTTCTGACCAACCTGATGGGTAATGCCCTCAAGTTCACCGAGCAGGGCGAGGTGGTGGTGCGGGCGGAGATCGCCAGGGAAACGGTGGGCGGGGCCTTAGTACGCTTCGAGGTCAGCGACACCGGCATCGGCATCGCCAAGGAGAACCAGACACGAATCTTTGATTCCTTCACCCAGGCAGACAGCACCACGACGCGCAAGTATGGAGGAACGGGGCTGGGCCTGGCGATCAGCAAAAACCTGGCGGAAATGATGGGAGGCTCGATCGGCGTCGAGAGCGAGCTGGGCAAAGGCTCGACCTTCTGGTTCACGGTTCACCTCGCCAAGAGCACCAGGTCGCGAGTCCTGCAGCAGCGCTTTCTGTTGCAAGACATGCATCTGCAAGCCCTGATCGTGGATGACAACTCCACCAACCGTGAGATCCTTCAGCACGAACTGGCGGCCTGGAACATCTCAAGCATCAGCGCGAGTGGTGCGCTTCAAGCCCTGGAGTTGCTTGCCAATGCCTTCGCGCGGGGGGAAGGGTTCGACCTGGCCCTGCTGGACTTCACGATGCCGGACATGAACGGAATCGAATTGGCACGGGCTATCAAGGCCGACCCGGCCGGGCGGGATACGCATCTCATTCTCCTCAGCTCGGTGCTCCATGAGTACACCGAAAAAGACTTGAACGAAGTAGGTATTCAGTGCCATCTCACCAAACCGGTGCGGCAATCGCAGCTCTTTGATTGCATTGCCAACTGCGTGGGAGCCGCGCCCAGGCGCTCCTTGGCCCCCGGCTTGGAGGAATCGCGAGGCGCGATTGCGGCGGAAATGGCGGGGTCCTTGCGGGGCCGAATTCTGCTGGTTGAGGATAATGCCGTCAACCGAGACGTCGCCAAGGAGATGCTGCGCGTGATGGGTTGCTGTGTCGATACCGCGGAAGATGGCGATGAGGCGGTGGAGGCGGTTAGAGACAGGGCCTACGATCTCATCCTGATGGATTGCCACATGCCGATTGTGGATGGGTTTGAAGCGACCGCGCTGATCCGCCGCAAAGAGGCCGTCGACCCCGCGAAGACGCATCGCCCGATTATCGCCCTGACAGCCGACGCCGTGGAGGGGGACCGGGAGAAATGCCTGGCCGCGGGAATGGATGACTACCTGGCCAAGCCCTTCGCACAGGAGGACCTTTACACGATCCTGGAGAAATGGCTGCTGCCCCGGCCCCGCTTGGCGCAAGCGCCGTATGCTACAGCCGGCAACCCAAGGAACGCCTCGCAGACTCCCAAAGCGGCTGTGACACCCATTTCCGGCTCGCCGCAGGACAAGGGGGGTGTGTCCCCGATCGATCCTCGCGCTTTGGCGGCCATCGCTGCGGTTCACCGGCCTGGGTCGCCACCCCTCCTGCCGAAAGTGATTTCCACCTATTTGCGAAGTTCCACCGAACTGATGGAAAAACTGCGGCAGGCGGTGGAAAAAGGAGAGGCCGAGGCGACGCGCCAGGCAGCCCACTCCCTGAAGTCGAGCAGTGCCAACCTGGGCGCCAGACAGCTTGCTTTGCTCAGCAAAGAGCTTGAGGACGCTGGTCGCTCCCAATGCATGCAGCAAACCGGGCCTCTCTGGGAGCGAATCCACGCGGAACACGGCCGCGTTGTGGCGGCGTTGGAGAGGGAACTCACAGGAGAGTCAAATGCTCGCGCCGGAAACGCCTAATCGGCAGTCACAAATCCTGGTGGTTGACGATGACGAGGCCTTACGCCTGCTTATGCGGCTATCGCTTGAGCAGGCGGGATTCCAGGTGAGTGAGGCAGCGGACGGAGCGGAAGCGGTGGAGAAGTTCAAGGACACTCTGCCCGAAGCCGTGGTCATGGACGTGGAAATGCCCAACATGGACGGCTTCTCGGCCTGCGCTCTGCTTCGCCGCTTGCCCCACGGCAAGGACACGCCCGTCCTTATGGTTACGGGACACGACGACGTGGGATCTGTTAATCGGGCCTTTGAAGCTGGGGCGACGGATTTCCTCTCCAAGCCGATTAATTGGGCGCTCCTGGGCCACCGCGTTCGGTACATCCTGCGTGCGAACCAAACGGTTCGAGCCTTGAAAGACGGTGAGGCCAAACTCGCCAAAGCTCAACACATGGCCCGGTTGGGGCATTGGGATTGGGATGTCCGCGAGAGCCGGTGGCACTTTTCTGAGGAGACCTGCAGGATCTTCGGCTTCAGCGAGGGCGCGCACCCGGCAAATCGCGAAGCCCTAATCAAGGCGATTGACCCAGAGGATCGAGAGCAGGTCGTTCACCTGTTCGAGGCAGCGTTGCGGGGCGAGGAGAGATACGAGATTGAATACAGCCTGGTCTTACCGAACGGAACTTCCCGCGTTGTCGTCGAGCAGGCGGAGGTGAAGTTCAACAAACAGGGCCAGCCCGAGTACGTGGAAGGTACTGTCCAGGACTTCACAGATCGCCGCCAGGCAGAGGCGCGCGTGCGCTACCTGGCTTACTACGATGCGTTAACCGGCCTTCCCAATCGGCAAATGTTCACGGAGCAGATTCCGCGTGCTCTCCGGCAGGCACGCAGAAGCCAGCGGCCGCTCGCCTTGCTGTTCGTCGACCTCGATAACTTCAAGGCTATCAACGACTCCCTGGGCCATGGCACTGGGGACGAGGTGCTGCGGCAAGTCGCCGAGCGGCTTTCATCTTGCGTTCGAGCCAGCGACTTTATCGGCCGTCCGGGCGAGGGGAATCCCGGCCTTACGGTCTTTCGCTTCGGGGGTGATGAATTCCTATTGATGCACGTCAATCTTCAACGTGAGCAGGATGCTGCGGCCATTGCACGCCGCATGATGGGTGTGCTCGGCGAACCCTTCCAGGTTGGAGGGCAGGACCTGTTTATCACGGTGAGCATCGGCATTGCCGTCTACCCGTCCGATGGCGATGATGTCAAAACGCTCCTCCGGAACGCGGACTCGGCCATGTACCATGCCAAACAGAACGGGAAGAATACCTTTGAATTCTACACGGAATCTCTGACGAAGATCTCAATCGCACGCATGAAGATGGAGGCCAAGCTGCATCGGGCGATCCCGCAAGGGGAACTGAAGCTCTGCTTCCAACCGAAAGTCGAAACCCGCTCGGGAGTCGTGGTCGGGGCCGAGGCGCTGCTGCGCTGGAGCACCCCGGGTCTGGGCGCCGTGGAACCCAGCAGGTTCATTCCCCTCGCTGAGGAAACAGGTCTAATCATTCCCATCGGGGAATGGGCATTGCGGGAAGCCTTCTGTCAGATGCAGGCTTGGGAAGCTGTGGGGTTGCCCCCAGTGACCGTGGCCGTCAACGTTTCAGCACGGCAATTTCATTATGGCAACCTTTCCAAGGCGATCTCGGATCTACTTGACCAGAGCGGACTGAGGCCAGAGTGCTTGGAACTCGAACTGACGGAGAGTGCCATCTTGTCAGATGTGCCCCGCTCCAAGCTCATGCTTCAAGAGCTCAGCGAACTGGGAGTTCGACTCGCCATCGACGATTTTGGCACGGGGTATTCGTCCTTCACTCAGCTTCGCTGGGTGCCCCTGGACGCTTTGAAAATTGACCAGTCCTTTGTGAAGGACCTCCCAGGAGACGAGGACGCTTCAGCTATCACCCTGGCGATCATCGCCATGGCGCACAGTCTGGGCATCCGTGTGGTGGCCGAAGGGGTTGAGACAGATCAGCAACTTGTTTTCCTGAGAGACCACGGCTGCGACGAAGTGCAAGGCTTCCTTTTCAGCCCAGCCGTCCCGGCTCCGCAGTTCGTGGAGTTTCTTGAACCTGCCGGCTATTCCGTGCCGGCCCCACTTCCGGCCCAAATTTCATGAAGCCATCCAGAATCAGAGCGGGGCCGTGAAACCTCGCAGGTCACGGGTCACTGTTCTTTGGTGGTTTCCGGTTTCGATAGCGCCGACATGAGCTCCCGGTACTGGTCATTGGACTGGAGCGACTCCAACGCGGCCCGCAGGCGGGCGCGCACAGCCGGATCGCCGGAATAAGAATTGATGGTTTGTCTTAACACCTCTGCTTTGGCGTCGTCGGAAGAGATGTGCGTGGCGGACTCGACGGCCGCGATGACAATCTTCGTGGAGAGGTCATGCCTCTTGAGCAGCGAAGTCAAAACTCGCCCGTGCTCGTCATCGGAAGATATGCTGTCCGCGGCCTTGAAAAACGCGGAGAGGGTGGCTTCATCCCGCAAGTCCCTTGCCCCCATTTCGACCAGGACATTTGCCTTATCCTCGTCCGAGGACAAGCGGCGGGCGGATTCGAGGGCTTCCGCGAGCGTGCCGCTTGCGAGTCCGGCCTTCCCGCCAACACTGATTAGAACGTGCGCATGCTCCTCATCCGAGCCGATGCTGTTGGCCGCGTCGAAGAACGCCCGGCGTACCCCGGCGTCTTGAATATCCGTTGCGGCAAGCTCCGAGAGGACTTTAGCTTTATCGTCGTCGGAAGAAATACGTCGGGCGGATTCGGCGATGCCGGCCAAGGTGGCAGGCTGCAAGCCGGGTCTTTCCAGCAGTTCGGTCAGAACCTTCTGGTGCTCATCGTCCGAAGAGATAGTGTTGGCCGCATTGAAATACGCTTCTCGGACCGCATCGTCCTCTGTGTAATAACGGCTCGCCTCCTCTAAAACCGCCGCTTTGTCATCGTCGGAAGAGATGCGCGCGGCTGACCGCAGCGT
>Ga0187781_10001362_pt1 | contig 18444 bp, 21 predicted proteins | sample 0715_SJ02_MP02_2_FD_132447 | JGI IMG/M metagenome (GOLD analysis project Ga0187781, IMG submission 132447) | Tropical peat soil microbial communities from peatlands in Department of Meta, Colombia - 0715_SJ02_MP02_20_MG | ecosystem: Environmental > Terrestrial > Soil > Wetlands > Peat | place... | reverse complement strand
TGTCGCCCTGACCGAAGTCGATCTGACTGAACGTCCCTGTCCCGAGAGTGTGCGTGCCGGGGGCGAACCAGTACGTGGTGTCGGGCGTGTCGTACTGCCCGTTGTCGAGGCCCGCTGGGACCGTTACTGCTCCCGCCGGCGCCGTCGCCGGTCCTTCCAGGCTGGACGAGCCGCAGACGGCGGGAGCAGGAAGTGGCGTCGCACTGGAGGGCGCGGCGCCGGCGATCGGCAGGGCAAGGCACAAGGCGGCGGCTGCGACGGAGACCACTGGGAGAGCGCGGGAAGGGGCGAACCTCCTCATCCAGCTGCGCTTTTTCACCACGGGCTGACCGGAGAACTCTTGCGAAATGCCCCGAGCAGCAGAGCCGCCAGCGTGTCGAGCTCGGGTTCGGGCCACCCCCGGCAGAGGATCCGCGATGCCTGACACTCAGGTGAAGTCGTTGACAGGGCGCTCAGGACTTGACCGTCTCCTTTTCTTGCGTGCATGAGATCGGCTGCCTCCTCGTCGACTGGGTCTGCCAACCGCGTGTGGCATGTCGTCGGAGTCGCCAAACGAAGGCACTGTCGCATCTCCCCGCCCGGTGGCGCAACAAAAAGCGCCGAAAAGTCGAGTACTGGAAAAGAATTCATCTCGCTGTTGAGTGCACGTTGCCTCCTGGAAGGCCGTTCGTAACATGCGCGCTCAGGGTAAGCATCTCAGTACGGAAAGTGGGCAAAGCCGGGCTTGCGGAAATGAGTGGAGAGGGCCGAAAGGCGCTCAGCGGGCGCTGCGTGAGTACCAAGCCGGTACGTGGAGGTCTCTCGTCCCTATGGCGTGAGCAGGAACCTCGATGATTTATGCATATTATGCCGAAAATTTATGCCTATTATTGAGAGCGGTGTAGACAAAGCTCACGTGCCAGGGACTGAGGACTCGACTCGGCGGGTCTGGACAGGCTAACGAAGGAAGTCTCCACACCGCGGCGCCGACGTTGACCTGCCCGTCGCCCGGAGTAGACGCGTCGATCTGCCTAACCGAGCGGCGCCGACGAATCGGCTCAGCGGGCGACGGCCAAGACGATTTGCGACGTCAGGTGGGAGGTGATGGCTCCGCTGCGATCGGTCAGGCCCCGCAGCTTGTCGGCCACCGCGGAGGCCAGGGCAGCCCGCGTATCGCTGCTGAGAGCGCAGATCTCAGCAGCCAACCCTGAAGCGGCCAAGCTGCGGTCGAGCTGGGCGGCGCCACAAAAACGCACCGGCCGAGCTATCTCCTCTACGGATGCCTCGCCAAACCCTGCGGCAGTCACCATGTCCGCCAAGGCCCGTGGCGCATGCAGGCCCCACGGTCCCGCGGCATAGCGTTTTGCCGCCGGGAGGCCCATGACTTCACCGATGGCGTCCCTGAGGGCAGCGAATGGGGGGCAGGTCTCGACGCCGGACCATACGGCCAGACCCATTCGGCCACCGGGTCGTAGCGCCCGACGCATCTCCCCTAAGGCGCCCTGGCGGTCCGGAAAGAACTGGAGCCCTTGCTGGCAACAGGCCACGTCGAACGAAGCCCCGGGGGCGGCGAGGGGCAGAGCAGGGCTGAGGCGGTATTCGATCGGGGATCCGTCCGCAACCGTCCCCTTTGCCTCGGCAATCGCGAGCATCGCAGCGCTGAGGTCGGTCGCGAGCACGTTCCCGCCTGGGCCCAACCGAGCCGAGGCGAGTCGCGCGACGGTGCCAGGTCCAGTGGCTACGTCCAGCAGACGCTCTCCCGGGGTGACCGTCAGAGCGTCGAGGAGATACTCACCCCAAGGCGTGAACACGGGACCTACCAGGGCTTCTTCGTAGGCCTCCATCCCGTCGGTCGACGCTGTCGCAAAGGCGGCACTCCACTCGCGTGCTTCGTTGCCGCTGCCTGCTGGCATGCGATCCTGACCTCCCTAGGGCGCAATCACCACGCGGATCCTAGAGGCGGGATGCCGTCGTCACCCGCTCAGCGAGGCCCGATCCTGCGGGTCGCGCGGCGAGACGAGCCCTGGCGAGAGCACGCGGTGTCAACCGGCACGCAGAGGTGTCTCGGCACCATTTCGTGAACATGAACGGGCGAGATTTGTGATCATCCCGGAGAGGCGGCGCCCAGAATCGAACTGGGGTACAGGGCTTTGCAGGCCCTTGCCTAAACCACTCGGCCACGCCGCCCGGCGTCTGGTCACCATACTGCCCGGGCGGAGCATCTCGGCACCCTCCGGCCGAAAACCGCGACCGGCGCTGTTGAGCAGAGCGGGCTCCCATTAGGATTCGGGAGGTGAAGCTGGAGGACGCCCGCCGCCTTGCCCTCGCCCTCCCGGAAGTCACCGAGGAGCCGCATTTCGACATGACGTCCTGGCGCATCCGCAAGCGCCTCTTCGTCACGGCACCGCCCGAAGGGGACCGCCTCCACGTGTTCCTGGACGAGGAGGAGGTCCGCGCTTTTCTCGCCGAGGATCCGGCGGCCTTCGAGGAGCTGTGGTGGGGAAAGCGCCTCTCGGGCGTACGCGTCAAGCTCGCCGAGGCCGATCCTGCTCGCGTGGAGGCCCTGCTGGGCGAGGCTTGGCTGCGCAGGGCGCCCAAGGCTTTGGCGGCCAGCTGGCGGCCCGCCGAGGAGGGCAGCTAAGGCGCCGCCATCGGCGTACTTGGAGACGGCCCCTCGATGGCCGCCGGGGAGACCAGGGGAACGGCCAGGGAAGTCTGTGTCCCGAGGAGCGACCTCCAGAACGGCGCCCCGGCACCAGGTAACCTCGGCCTCGCGGCGTAGGGAACTCGGTGCGAATCCGAGGCTGTCCCGCAACTGTGACCGGGGAGCGAACTCCGAACAAGCCACGGCCCATCCGGACGGGAAGGCAGGAGCAAGCGTCGATCCCCCAGCCAGGAGACCTGCCCGCCGGACCGCCCGATGGCGGAGGAGGCTCGCGTGGACGGGAGAGGTCGACAACGGTGATCTCGTTGGTGCTCGGCGGTGGCCGTTCAGGCAAATCCGAAGTCGGGGAACGTCTGGCGGAGCTCCGCGCCCTCGCGGGGAGCGAAGGCTGCGTCCGGCGGGAACCGTCGGTGACCTACGTGGCGACGGCGCTCACCGGCAGGGGCGACCCCGATTTCGACGCCCGCATCGCCCGGCACCGTGCTCGTCGCCCGCCTGCGTGGGTCACTCTCGAGGTGGCTGCGGGTGAGGTGCTCTCCGCGGCCCTTGGCGCCAGCGGCGTCGTCCTGGTGGATTCGCTCGGAACCTGGGTCGCCGGCCACGACGACTTCGTCGTCGACGTGGAGGATCTCATCTCGGCCCTCGAGCGGCGGAAGGCGGATGGCTGGCCGACGGTCCTCGTGAGCGATGAGGTCGGCCTCGGCGTCCACCCGGAGACAGCCGCCGGCCTCTCCTTCCGAGATGCGCTCGGCGAGCTCAACCGGCGGGTCGCCGCCGTGGCCGATGACGTGCGCCTCGTCGTAGCCGGCCGCGTCCTCGTCATGCCGAAGGAGGATCGCTGAGGTGAGCGAGCGCAGTTCCGGCGGGCTCGGCAGCGCCCTCGGGCTTCTCACCGTGGTCGGAGGGGGCAGCGAGATGCGGCTGGCGGCGGTGGCGTGGTTTCCCGTCGTCGGCGCCGCCCTCGGGACAGGCCTCGGCGCCGCCTGGTGGGCACTCGGGCGGGTGTTTCCTCCCCTTGTCGCCGGCGGGATCGTCGTGGCGGCCGACCTCGCCGTCACCGGCATGCTGCACGCCGACGGGCTCATCGATAGCGCCGACGGGCTCCTGCCGCACCTCGAGCGGGCTCGGCGGCTCGCGGTCATGGCCGAGCCGCAGGTCGGGGCGTTCGGGGTGACCGCTGCCCTCATCGTCCTCGGTCTGCGCCTGGTCGCCCTCGGCTCGGTGACACCCGCCTCGGCCATGAAAGGCGTGCTCCTGCTGGGGGCCATCTGGATGGCAAGCCGCAGCGTCATGGGCCTCGCCACGGGCCATCTCCGTTACGCCCGCGTCGACGGCATGGCGACCGCCTTCGTGGGCGGCCGGCCCCTCTTGCCCGCCCTCGGGCTCGTGGCTGCCGCCGCCGCCCTCGTCTACTGGCACGCCCTCGCCGCTCCCGCCGTCCTCGGAGCCGAGCTCGTGGGCGCCGGCCTCGTCTTCTGGCTGGCACACCGCCGCCTCGGCGGTTTCACCGGGGACGTTCTCGGCGCCGCCGGGCTGCTTGGTGAGACCCTTGCCCTCCTCGTGGCCGCCGCCCGATGGTGAGGGAGGCCACCGAGGTGAGGCATCCCGGCTCTCGTGGCAGACGTCGCGTCCCGAGCTCAGCGAGGGGCTTGGTTCACCTGACCGTGGACAAGGCCCCAGTGGTTGGCGGCGGCAGCGAGGCCGAAGAGGCCCATGAACAGGATCGTCATCCACACCACGGCCTTCCACGTGGCCGGCTCGCCCTCAGGCCGGCGCCCTCTCGGGGTGCTTCGCACGAAGGCGATCGTCGTGAGGGCCAAGAGCCATCCGAGGCCGACGAGGAGGCGAAACGACCGCTTCCACGGGCCGGCCTCGTGAGCGCCCGGACGTTCATCAGGCAGCGTGCTCACAAGCGGAAACCTAGCAACCTCGGGCGGCAAATCGCTCGCGGGAGCTCGCTCGTGCTTACCGCCGCGGCCGTGACGCTGGCCGCGTACCTGCCGGTCGTCGCCGCCCAGCCCGTGGCGGCCCGCCCGCATGCAGCCGGTCTCGTCGGCGTCCTCGTCGAGCCTTCCAGCCTCGGATCCGCGGCCGGCATGACGAGCGTCTACGACTTCGTCCTCTCGGCGAAGAAGTCCGTCGACATCACCATGTACGAGTTCGTCGACCCGACCATGGTGAAGGACCTCGGCACCGACGTGCGCAAGGGGGTCAAGGTGCGCGTCATCCTCGACACGAACCTCGAGCACAGCCGAAACGCCCCCACCTACAAGGCGCTCAAGGCCGAAGGAGTGCGCGTGGTCTGGGCGGACACGTCCTACGCCGCCACCCACCAGAAGACGATCACGGTGGACGACAAGGAGTCCCTCATCATGTCGTTGAACCTCGACGACGAGTACTACACGACAACCCGGGACTTCGGCGTCTTCGATACCTACCCGAAGGACGTGGCCGCCATCGTGGCCGTCTTCAACGCCGACTACGACCACACCCCGATCACGCCGTCGGACGGCACCGACCTCGTTTGGAGCCCCGGCTCACAGCCACAGATGCTCGCTGTCATCAACGGCGCCCGGAAGACGCTCTCGATCGAGAACGAAGAGATGGACGATCCCGCCATCACGGAGGCCATTGTGGCGGCCGCCCGCCGGGGCGTGCGCGTCGAGGTCACCATGGTGGCCGACAGCTCCTACGACGGTGCCTGGTCGTCCATCGTGGCCGCCGGTGGGCACGTCCACCTGTATGCGTATGCCTCGAGCGACCTCTACATCCACGCCAAGGTGACGATCGCCGACGCCGGCCTCAGCCGGGGGCGGATCTACGTCGGCAGCATCAACTTCTCGAGCGCCTCCATGAACTACAACCGCGAGCTCGGCATCATCACGAGCAACGCCGTGGTCGTAAAGGACGTCAACAGGGTCGTGTCCTCGGACTTCGCCGACTGCTCGGCCGCGACGGACTGCTCGAACTACCGCTGAGCGCGCGCAGGCCGGCAAGCGCCCTGTCACCCTCGGAGTGGTAGTGCGTTTCGGACACATGTGTCCGGAATTCACTACCAAGACCGCCCGGGCGCACCGACGTTCAGCCCCAGAACGGGCTCAGCGTCGTCGCCTCGTCCTCGTCGATGCCGGCGCGGTCGGCCTCGCTGTACTGCCAGACGGCCCGGCGGCCGGCGCAGGCGGGGAACACGGCCGGTAGGCGACCGCTCGAGTAGGCGGGCGCTTGCCAGGGGGGCGTCGACGCGGAGGCGTCCGGCTCGCTCTCGCTCGCCCAGAGAAACGACGTCCCGACTTGAGGGTCGATGGCGACGGCCCGGCAGTAGGCGCCGCCGCCGCCCTCGCCCGGCTCGGCGTTCAGGTAGTAACCGGGCCCATAACCTCTGGCATCGACCGCCTCGAACCAGGCGACGATGAAGGCCGCGTTCACACGGCTGTCGTTCTCGAGATCCTTGAAGATCGCCACGCCACCCGGCACCCCGAGCGCCCTGGCGGCGGCGACGGCGGTACGGCCGTCGGCCCTGCCGTTGCGTCGCCCGAAGTCATGGCGGCCGCCCCGGTCGGCGACGACCAGAAGGAGACGCACACCCTCGTCGAGATCCTGGCGAGCCTCACGGCGGGTGAGGTCGCTCCCGCAGGCTCCCGTGCAGTCGCTTAGGTACCTGCCCCAGAACGACGGCGTGGCGTCGTAGGCCTGTCGCACGGCAGACAGCCTCGAGCCCATGGTGGCGACGGAGTCGACCCCCCAGAACGCCCCGCCGGGCGTGCGATACGTTCCCGGTGCCGCCGCCGGCCAGAGCACCCAGGCGAGCAACGCCGCGGCGGCGACGCCACCCCAGCCGGCGGGGCGCCAAGCACGCCGCAGGACCGGGCGAGGTCGGACCCGCCGCCGTCGGGGGCTCACCGGTCGGCTCCGGGCAGGCTCAGCGACGGCACCGGGCCATCATGGCCCGCAGGACGCGTGCACCCCGATCATCGGCCGTTGGCCACATCGAGCCGCTTGCGAAGCGGAGGTCATGCCCGGCTGTAGTCCCGGCCCGGGTGCGTATCTGCGTGGGCGTCGGGCGGGAGAACGCGTCCGACGCCCGTTTCTGCGACAGCTGACCACGCCAAGTTCATCGGGGATGCCGCCAACGTCGCCGCCCGCTTCGAGCGGGCGGCCGGCCGGTGGGAGACTCCTCGCTCGGCGGCTTCAGGACCCGACCGGGTGCATGGAGGCGGGATCCCAGTAGGCGAGCTGGTCGGCGATGAGGCCGTCCTCGTCGATCGTGAGAATGTCGTAGCCCTCCACCTGCAGGCGGCTTTTGCGGTCGCCTTCGCCTATGTCGAGCTGGATCGTGAAGGAGAAGACCCCGCGGTCGCCCGCGACCACGACCCGCTCCGGCACGAAGGAGACGGGCGTGCCAAGGCCGAGGACGCCGTCCCAGAAGCCGGAGGCACCCTCACGTCCCTCGTGGGTCGGGCCGGGGTAGGGATCCGTCACGCGCGGATCCGGACCGTAGCAGGCCATGATCGCCTCCTTGTCCGCCGCCGAGACGGCGGCCGCGTAGGCGGCGATGGCGTCGTGGATCTGCTGGCTCGTGGGCAAGTTGCTCCTCAGGCGCCAGTGGCGTGGAAGCCGCCGTCGACATGGATCATCTCACCGGTCGTCTTCGGGAAGTAGCCGGACAGGAGGGCCACCGTCGCCTTCGCGACGGGCTCGGGGTCGTGCACGTCCCAGCCGAGGGGCGCCCGCCCGTCCCAGACCTCCTCGAAGGTGGCAAAGCTCGGGATCGACTTTGCCGCCATCGTGCGCACGGGTCCGGCGGCCACGAGGTTGACGCGGATGTTGCGCGGGCCGAGGTCGCGAGCGAGGTAGCGCGTGAGCGACTCGAGGCCTGCCTTGGCGACCCCCATCCAGTCGTAGGCCGGCCAGGCGACGGTGGCGTCGAAGTCGAGGCCGACGATGGACCCGCCGTCGGGCGCCTTCTCGAGGAGAGGGGCGAAGGCGGCCGCCAGCAGCTTCAACGAGAACGTCGAGATCTGCAGCGCCATCGCCACGTCGGGCCAGTCGGCCTGGAGGATGTCCCCACCGAGACAGGACTCGGGGGCGTTGCCGATGGCGTGCACGACCCCGTCGATCGAGCCCCAGCGACGCTCCAGCTCGGCGGCGAGCGTCTCCGCCTGCTCGGGCACGGTGACGTCGAGCTCGAAGACGTCAGGCTCGGTCGGCAGACGCCGAGCGGTGCGCTTCGTGAGGGACAGCCCCCGGCCGGCCCCCGTCAGGACGATCTCGGCCCCCTCCTCGATCGCCAGCCGGGCGACAGAGAAGGCGAGCGAGGCATCCGTGAGCACCCCGGTGACGACGATGCGCTTGTTCTCGAGTATCCCCACGGGACCTCCTGCCCGGGCGTGCCTGTCCCTGGGAGGCTACTGCGGATCGGCAGGACCGGCGGCTGCTCACAGCTCCGGCTGCTCGGTCAATTTGCGGTAGAGGCTCGCAGTATCTGGGTGCACGATCTCGATTGGATCTCCCGGCCAGCCGAGCACCTGAGCCAACGACCGGAGGGCGGCCTCGACACCTCCTCGGTTGCCGGCGGCGTCTGCGGCCATCATCAACAGGCGATAGAGCCGCTCGTCCCAAGGCGTGAGCGTCAGCCCCCGGCGGGCGGCCCACTCTGCGCCGACGGGATCGCCTTCTTCGAGAAGGATGCCCCCCAGCCGTGCGGCCACGTCGCCGACACCCGCCTCGATGCCTGCCGAGAGGCCCTCGAGGACTGTCCAGTCGCCCTTCGCAAGCCCGTCGAAGGGGCGACCGCGCACGAGCATGAGCGCCTGGCGCCAGCTGGCCGGCCCGCAGTCAGCACCGGTGAGGGCGGCGAATCGACTCCAGTCAGTCCGCACGTCGGGTGAGAGCAGATGGCGACCTCCCGAGCGGATCAAGCGCGGCGTGCCATCGACTGTCGCTCCGAGGGCCCGTCTCGCCTCATGAAGACGGTTGGACAACGTCTGGGCGGGCACACGTCGTTCAGGCCACAGAACCGTCGCACAGGCTTCGCCGGTGACCCCTTCAGGATGAAAGGCGAGATAGACGACGAGCTCCTTGAGAAGGGGTCGTCCCTCAAGGCTCTCGGCGGTGCCGTCGATCTGAACCGGGCCGAGGACCTGGACGGTGACGCCGTCAGAAGCGGGCTCCCGGGAGGGACGGGCCATGAGGGCCGACGTGCCTACTCGGCCTCCAAGAGACAAACCCAAGGGGGCTGCAACTGGCCGGAAGGCGACCCGCAGACTGTTGCCCACGCGCTCGGCCCAGCGTTCCCGCGAGACGATCGCTGACAACCCGGCGCGGCCGCTCACATCCAGCCGCACGGTCTGACGGTGGGCGGCGAGGTGCCACGTGCAATGAGCCTCCACGGCGGTGTCGCAGCAGACGGCGCCGGAGAATGGCGTCTGTTCGACAAGGCGGAGGAGGCGGCGGAGCGCCCCGCGGTGCGCCTCGTCCACTGGCATGGGGGCGATCACCAAGCAGCGGGCACCGCCGTCGCCGAACCGATCGACCCCGGTCAGCAACGCGGTCGCGTCCTCGAGCGTCGGAAGGTAGCGCACGTTCTCGAGCCCGTGCATCTCCCGACCGAAGCCGACGAGCAACACCTCATCCAGATCCGACCACCGGCGAGAGGCCAGCTCGACGACGATGTCGGACACGGTGTATCCCACCGCCACGGGAGGCCCGTCGAGGGCCACTGTGCGGGCCGCAACGACGTCGAGCAGGCATCGCGACCGCTCGTCATGCCAGAGCGTCACCAATCCCGACCGCGTGCTCGCGCGGAGGACGGCTCCTGGTGAGACGGGCTCGACAAGACGCGAGTCTCGGTCTATCCACCAACCCACCGTCGATCGGTGCCGAGTGAACGGTGCGGGTGGGTCCTTGTCGGTGTCCAGGAAGACGGCGGTACCCGTCGGGCCGAGGAGCCAGGTCAGTGGCATCTCGCCGTTGGATGCGACGCCGGCGGCCAGGCCGAGGAGCGCCCGGCTCCACTCCGGCTCCTCCAGGTGCCCGCAAACCGTGGGCGAGAGGACTGGAGACGCCAGCAACTTTGGCATGTCGGCGGCGGAGACTGCCGCCGCTGTCATCGCAGCCGTCACGTCCGGCGAGGGCGAGGGCGCAGCTTCTGCCACCGATGAAGGAGCCATCGTCATCGGTGTGGGGTCCTCCGAGGGCGGCTCGCTCCTTTGGCCACCCTCGGGCCCGCCCACCGGCAGCTCGGCTCCCGCTCGACGCTGCGCTGACCCAGGTCGATCGTCGCGCCGCCCAGGGCGCCGAGGTGCGGGAGTTCCGTCAACGGTCGCGGGAATGGCCGACATTGTGGCAGAACCGGCGAATGAGGGCGCAAGTCGTGCGGGCCCTCTCGAGGTACGGGCGGAGCCGACAGCGACGACGACTGCCAGCCAGGCGATCCAGCACGACCCCGCCAGCACGGCGGTGAGGGCCCTGTCGCCGAGACGATGTGAGGGAGCAGCCCACAGCGCCATGAGCGCGCCGAGGTCGCGAACCGGAGGGCCCGCGAGGACATCGATGACGCCAAGGGACGCGAGGACAAAGCCGACGAACGCCAGAAGCCCGATCCGAACGAAACGACCCGGGAGGCGAGTTTCGGTCGCGGCGGCTCGCATATCAGCCGTCGACCGCCGTTGCGCTGGCAGTTGCGCTCACGGAGATGGAGGAGACGCCCGCGAGGCCGAGAAGAGGCGCGCTCACTCGGAACGGGAGGACCGTCGCCGTCACTACTCCTCGCAGGTCCGTGGCGGTGCCCGGGTGTCCGCTGAGCGCCATGACGTTCTCGGCCACCTCGACTGCCTCGGACCCTGCGCTCGTTATCCGGCCGCCCCGTAGCGCGGCAGGTGTCAGCACCGCCGCTCCGGCCCGAGCAGCCTGCTCGGCTTCGGCAACGGCTGTCTCCCGGACGCTCAGCACGATTCCACCCTCGGCAACGAGCCCAAGAAGGCCCGCAAGGCAGAGACACAGCAGCAGCACGAACGGGCTGAGGGAGCCCACCTCAGAGCGGCGTCGATTGCCCTGGAGTCGCGACGGGGTCACGGCCCGATCTCCCGATACGCCTCGAGGTCGCCTTCTCGCGTTGCGCTGAGGGTGATGGAACCTGGAATGCCGGCGAACGCCAAGTTGGAGAAGCGCACAACACAGGTGACGGTGACCGAGACCCTCCCGCCAGCTGTGAAGTCGGACGTGTCGGTTGCCGTCGACAACGGCGCGCACAGGCCACGGCTTGTGCCGAGCATCTCCACGGTCGTCGCGTCGGCTAGCTCGTTTGCTTCCGTGCCGTCCGGCATGGTGAGGGCCGCCTGGAGGGCAGTGCGGGCGGCATCATCGACCGCCTGGCGGGCAAGCACGAGCCGTCCCGCGAAGAAGGTGACGCCGAGGAGGGCCACGAGCAAGGGAGCCAACAGGACGAGCTCGGCGCTGGCTGATCCGCCGTCGGTGTTCGCACGCCATGGGCGGGGCTTTCGCGCTGGGCGCTCCCGGCGGTGTGCCCTCACTTCGCCTCCCTTCGATTGGGTCCGAGGTTGTCTGAGGAAAGACGGCCCGTTCGGGTTCATCCGGACGCTCGGAAGCCCTGGACCGGCCCGGCACTGACGGCCGACACGTGGAGCTCGAGACCGGGGAAGATCATTGGTACGACGCCCGTGGCCGATACGACCACGAAGTCGTCAGGCAGACCGTGGACCGCGACTTTGAGCGATCCCACGAGAGTGCCGGCGATGGAGCGAACGTCACCCTCCACGAGAGCCGTGGCTTGTGCCGGACCGCCGAACTGGGCTCTCGCCGCGGCTCCGCCCTCGGCCACGCCGAGGCTGAGGGCGTGAGCGGCCAAGCCCCACATCGCGAGCTGTAGTCCGATGACCAATAACGCCATGAGAACCGGGAGCACAACGACGATCTCGACGCTCTCCGATCCTCGCTCTTCGAGCCGGCACCTTTCCCCGGCTCCGCTCCGGAATCGAGCCAGCACGGCTGCCGGCGCCACTTTCGTCGTCATCCGGCTCCCGCGATCTGATTGGCAATCTTTGTGGCGTCGACCGTGACCGCATGTGTGATGAGGAGTCCGACTGCAATGGCGAGGGCGACGAAGATCCCGACGATGACGATCTTCTCGGCGACATCACCCCGATCGGGTGCGAATCGAACCTCCGTCACGCGTGAAGTGACGAGGTCCAGGAAGTGTCGGACGATGAGGATTGGCACTGGTGTTCCTTCTGTGGCTCGGACGCCCGGAGGCGTATGGCAGGCAGGCGCGAGGAGGCGCGAGATAGGTCGCTGTCAGATCACATGGGTGAGGCTGACGCCGGCGGGAAACATGAGGAAGACGAGAAAGCCGATCATGAGCACGATCGACGGCAGGAAGAGCCGTTCCGTAGTGGAGTTGGCGCGCGACTGGGCCTCGGACATCTGGCGTCGGCGCAACGATGCCGACTTCGCCCTGAGGCTGGTGCGGATACGAGCACCCTCGGAGCCAGCCAGGCCCAGGCTGGCCGCCAGCTCGTTGAGGTCGTCGATCCCGATCTCGGACCCGAGGCGGCCGAGCTCCTCCCAAGCGGTGGCACCGGAGTGGCGGGCACGCTCCAAGGCCTGGCTAATGCGAGCGAAGCCGGGATCGGCTGAGATGCGTCCGGCGGCCTCGAGGGCGCTTTCCACTCCCATGCCGCCTGCCTGGGCGAGGGCCACGAGCTCGAGCCAGCAGCTCAGCTCCCGACGGAATCGCTCACGCGCTCGGGCGGCGGATCGGTGAAGCTCGAGAGTGGTGGCGGCCAGCCCACCGAGCCCACCAAGCCCTCCACAGGTGAGCACGCCTAGCGCGGGCAGGTGCCAACCCATGGCCGCCAGCGCACCACCCAACACGATCGGCGCCGTCAGGCCGGCAAGAGCGGCGACAGTTGACGCGGCAAAGTGCCGATCGCGGGTGCGATCGGTGATGGCGAGATCGCGGCTGAGTCGCCCAACTCGCTCGTCACCCGCGACGAGACGTTCGATCGACGTACCGAAGGTCGCGAGAGCACTCAGTCCCCTGGCGCGCCCTTCCGGAGCGGGACGCCCATATCTACCGATCTCGTCCGCAAGGCGCGGTAGCCGCGGCATCAGCCCAACTACCGCAAACACGAGGCCAATGCCGATGCACAGGCCGAGAAGAACGAAGTCGGTTGTCATGATGCTCTTGGCGGTCGCATCTGCAGACGAGGAAACGGTCTCGACCGAACCATGGCCGACATCATCCAGAGGCCGAGCCCGTAGAGGAAACCGACGATGACGAGCACGAGCTGACCCGTACTCGTGTGGTATGGGCTCAAGTAGGAGCGGGCGAAAACTGCCATCAGGCCGAGCAGGCCGAAGGAGAAACCCGTGATCATCCTCACGGCTGTCCGGGCCGCGGAGCGGGAAGCCTCGACACTGAGACGCATCGCCACCTCATTTCGTGTGGACTCGGCCAGTGCGCCGAGGAGGTCAGTGAGACGTTGGGCGCGCTCAGAAGCCGCCATGATGAGGCAGGCAACCACCGTGTCGGCCGCGGGGTCCCCGATGTCCTCGGCCAGCTGAGCGAGCGCTGGAACGATGGCGACCCCGGCGTCGAGGCGAGCAACGAGAGCACCTACTGCCGATCGCAACGGGCGTGGTGCAATGGCCGCCGTCGCCACGAGCGCTTGCGTCAAACCGGCCGCGGCAGCGAGCGTGTCTCGCAGCATCTCGGTCCAGGCTGCGATCGCCTCCAGACGCTCGATCGTTGTCCTCGTCGCACCTCCGGCGAGGCCGCGGCTTCCGAGGACGCCCAGCAGAGCCAAGGGCACTGACATCGGCCATCGAGTAATGACGAGAGCCAGGAGGCTGCACAGGCCCGCTGCGATGAGATCCCGGCGCCGCCGGTGGTTGTTGGACCGTGAGCCAGGTCGGCTGTCTGGGGGGTCGTCGTCATCGAGGCGAGGCCGTGAGACGAACGGCAGGAAGCCGAGGCCTCCGGCGATGAGCACCAATCCCGCGCCGAGGAACGTTCCGACAGCGGTGAGGATTGCCACGCTCACCATGACCTCCCGCGAGCGAAGCGGCGGCTGTCGTGGCCAGCGGCGGCGAGAGCGACGGCGGTCACGTCGCGAAGAGGGGTGGCGGGTCGGGCGCAGCCGTCGGGTCCCGGCTTCCAGATCTCGTTGGAGACGATCATTGCGCCCTCGGCATCGACGACTTCGCGCACAGAGGCGACGTGGCGCAGACGCGGGCCTGGGCCCGTAGCCCGCTGGCCCATCGCCGCAGCGTCGCCGAGGTCGACGTGGACGACGAAGTGGATCGAGCCGGCGATGAGGAGGTTCGTGGCCTCGAGGGGGAGACGTTCGGGCGCTTGCACGGCATAGGCGGCGATCCGGCGGAAGACACCCGCGGACGAGTCAGCATGGATCGTGGCCATCGAGCCAGAACGCCCTTGACTCATGGCATTGAGCATCGGGATGACCTCGTCACCAAGCACCTCGCCCACGATCACCCGAGTGGCGTTCATTCGCAGTGATCGCCGGACGAGCTGCGCCATGGAGATTGCGCCGACTCCCTCGATGTTCGGGAGCCGGGCTTCCATGGCGACACAGTCGGGGTGGCGATCGCTCTGGCGGTCGAGCCCGAGCTCGAGTGCTGGTTCGATCGTGACGATGCGCTCGTAGGACGGTATCTCGGCCGCCAGTGCTCGCAGCAACGTGGTCTTACCGGCGTTCATGGCACCTGAGACGAGGAGGTTGCGCTTCGCCCGGACGGCCGCGCCGAGGAAGCTGGCGAGCTCGTCATCGAGCATCCCGAGAGCGACGAGATCCCCGAGGGTGTGATCGTGCAGGCGATGGCGACGAATGTCGATGACGGGATGCTCCGTCACGCTCATGACGGCCGAGAGACGGCTGCCGTCCGGGAGACGCAGGTCCAACTCGGGCTGGGCGCTGTCGAAGCGCCGTTCCGCTAGCCCGAAGCGCGCGCCGGCACCGCGAATGATTACAACGAGCTCGTCGTCGTTCTCCGCCACGGGCCCGACGCACTCCTTCCTTCCGTCCGCGTATGTGATGTAGGCGCGGTCTGCGCCGTTGACGTCAATGTTCTCGACCGACGGGTCGTCCACGAAGAGCTGCAACAGTCCGAGTCCGAACAGCATGGCGATGACGAGGTCGGCGACGGCGCGTTCGTGGCCGGCCGCCGGGACGCTGCCTCCCGAGGCGAGGACGCTTGCCACTCGCTGGTCGAGCGCTCGCGCCACGAGCCGCCTCGTCGTGTCCATGCGCGCCGCCTCGTCGACTCGATCGCTCTCCTTGTCCACCGCTCCCCTTGCTGCCAGCGCCTCGGCCACTTCCGCCCGAATTTCGCGGGCGAGGCGCACTACGTTGGCGTCGAGATGGGGCCGACAGGTTCCGGCCAGCGCCGTCATCAGAGGATCACCGGCTTGCGGAGGAATCGAGCAACGGGACTCTGGCCCAGGCGCGAGGTCGAGACTCGGCTTCCGGTACACATGGCCGGTGCCGCCGATGCTTCGATGCCGACCCGCGTGGCGAGCCGGCAGGCGATCCTTTCGACATCAGCGAGGAGGGCGTCCGATCGCGCCCGCGCCCGCGCCTCGCCCACACGAAAGCGGGCAGCGTCACCCCGCGCCAACAGCGACGACACCGCCGGCCGGTCGTAGCGGACCGCCCCGAGCACTTCAGCGTTCATCGCCTGCGAGACCTGCGAGAGCCGGCGCCGCCGCTCGCCGGTCACGATGACTCCTACTGCGCGACCGGCTCGCTGGGACGCTTCCACCGCCGCTTTGGCGTGCAGCAACGAGGCCACGTCGTCCGTCGTGATCAGCAGGTTCGCGGCGGCGGTCTCACACAGCTCGCCGTGTCGATCGTCGACGCCGCACCGCCCGAGGTCTGCGACGACGAGGAGAGACGGAGCCGAGAGAAGGCACGCAAGATCTCGCCAGATCCATCGGAGCGCCGCGCCTTGCTCTGGTCCGGCAACCCCGAGGAGAAGTCGCAGCTCCGGGCGCGACGGGTGGGCCTGTGCATGCGCCAGCAGGAGGTCGACTGTGAGGCCGTGCCGTCCTGCGAGGGCGAGGGAGGCCAGACCGGGCACACCCGGAAGGCCGAGTGTCGGCGCAAGGTCGCCCCCGGCAGGATCGCACTCAAGCAGCAATGTCGTGCGACTGTCAACGGTGGCGCCGGCGAGGCTGCGACTCAGCAACAACGCCACGGTCGTGCCACCCGGAGCACCCTTCACAGACGAGACCGTGACGAGTGTCAAGACCGCACCACCGAGGAGATCTCCGCCAGACTGACGTCGCTCGCGGCGCTCGCGGCGGTGACCTCTGCCGCCGCGGCCGAGGGTACTTCCAGGGTCACCATTTCGCTGCCTGATGCGCTGCCGGGATCGGTCGCGGACGCGAGCGAGATTGCGTACACGGTGCCCGTGGACACGATGGCGCCGTTGGAGGCCGGGCGCGAGGAGGATTCGACTTCCGAGGACTCTGCGCCCGCCGAACTGGTGGAGAAGGGCGAGTTCGGGCCACCGAGCACGATGACCACCGAGTCGCCTGCCGCCAGCCCGGCGGGGGCTTGGTCGGTGGCGAGACTCGTGCCGACGAGGACCTCCGTGGCCGGTAGTGGTATCTCCGATGTCACGTCGGCCGGCACGAGCAGGCTGCCCGGCTCGAGCGGCTCGCTCGCCCGCCGCCCGACAACTGCGGGCGATTGAGAACTCGGCACGGCCGCAAGCCCGCTACCTGCAGTCAGGCTTACGTCCATCAGGTCGCCAGAGGTGATGATCGAGCCTTGCGGCACCAGCGTGGCGATTGCGAGATAGCTCGATCGGTGAGTGAAGTGGGCTGCCACTTCGGCACCGCCGAGGGCGCACGCGAGCACGATGAACACGCCGACAGCACTCAGCAGTGGTCGCCGCATCTCGGGGCTCGGTGCTCGCCAACGGGCCCGAGCCGAGTGATCACGGGACCCCGCCATGCGGAGTTCTTCGGTGCGCTCGCGAAAATGCGGACGGTGCAGCGCGGCGATCGGCATGACGGCATCGTCCGTTTCCCACCTACCGGTCCACCTACCGGCGCGTCACGAATTTATCCACCTACGCGTTCACAGCCCTTCGACGCTTTGTTCTCGGTGAGGGGAGTGCCCTCCTAGGAATTGCGGCGAGAAGGAGAAGGAGATGGACGAGTTCGAGACGGACGCGGCGGGCGGGGCCCCTGGCGGTGTGCAGGACGCCTCCGCTCCCGCCATCGACGTGATGCGGGGAGCGCGGCGGCGGACGCCGCGGCGACAGGCCCTCGTAGCCGGCGGGGTCGCCCTCGTGGTGGTGGGAGCGGCCGTGGGATTCGCCCTCCCGCACGGGGGCGGAGCGCTCGCCTCCAGTACCTCCGGCCTCATCCAGTCCGGCGCCCAGATCACCGTCACCGGCACCGCCACCGTGCAGGGAACACCGGACACGGTCAACTTCCAGATCGGCGTGAGCTCCACCGCCCGGACGGCCATCGCCGCCCTGAACAAGAACAACGCCGAGGTGAGCGACCTGGAGGCGGCTCTCGAGGCCAACGGTGTCACCCTCCCCGAGATGCAGACCTCCCAGCTCGACATCTACGCCAACACGAACAACTCCGGCGCCGTCACGGGTTTCTCCGTGGATGACGACCTCAACGTGACGATGAGCCAGGTCTCCGACGCCGGCGCCGCCCTCGACGCCGCCGCCGACGCCGTCGGCAACGACGTCACCCTGAACGGCATCACCTTCTCGATCTCCAACACGTCCAGCCTGTTGGCGACCGCCCGGGCCGAGGCGATGGAAAACGCCCGCACCGATGCCGACCAGTTGGCGGCGGGTGCCGGGGTCAAGCTCGGGCCGATCATGCGGGTGACCGACGAGACGGACACGCAGGTGACCTACAACTACGACGAGCCCCTCGCCGCTGGCGCCGCCCGGGCGAGCGTGCCCATCGAGAGTGGCACTCAGCCGGTCAGCGTGCAGGTGAGCGTCGTCTACGCCCTGCAAAGCTGAGGCACGGACCGTACGCGATCTTGCCAGGTGAGGGCTTTGTAAGAGTGATGGACGACGATTTCGATCTCGCAAAGATGCTCGACGAGGGTGATCGGCCGGCGGCGACCCCCGACGTGCTCCGTCAGGTGGTCGCCCGCCACCACCGCCGCCGCGCCCGCCGGTACCGGGTCGTGGCGAGCACGGCCATCGTCATCGCCCTCGCCGGCGCCGGGCTGGGCGTGGGCCTCGACAACACCGTCGGCACCCAGCGCGCTGCCGGGCCGCTGGCGGCCCCGTCAGGGTTGAGGTGGGACTCGGGCGTCGCCATCACGACCCGGGTACCCGGCGCGGAGGCGCCGACAGTGGGTAGCCAGGGCGTGGCCGTCAGTCGAGCGCCAGCACCGGAGCCGGGTGAGTTCGGCTTCTCGACCGCCACGGCGGCACCGTCGGCCCACTCCGTGCCCGCCGACTCGCGCACCAACGCCGGCGGCGGCTACGGCACCGGCATCGCCAAGGGCTGCACGTCGGGCTGTGGCGTCGTCTACAGCAGCCTCAGCCCGAGGGTGCTCTTCACCCGACACGTGGACGGGCTCACTCTCACGGCCTCCCTCGAGCCCTTCGCCTTCCCGGTCGCGCTGGGGGCCAATGGCATCCCCGTGCCGGAGGGCACACCCGCGAGCAGCTCCGCACCGCCGTCGGCGTCCTCGGCTGGAACCACCAGCACGACCAGCAAGAGCGTGCACCCCTCCGCCGCCTCCAAGGCGGTGGCGATCGAGGGC
>Ga0187781_10001361_pt1 | contig 18459 bp, 13 predicted proteins | sample 0715_SJ02_MP02_2_FD_132447 | JGI IMG/M metagenome (GOLD analysis project Ga0187781, IMG submission 132447) | Tropical peat soil microbial communities from peatlands in Department of Meta, Colombia - 0715_SJ02_MP02_20_MG | ecosystem: Environmental > Terrestrial > Soil > Wetlands > Peat | place... | reverse complement strand
CGTGTCGGAAAGGAGGACGCGGCGGCGCGAGGGCAATCTCACCGCGCGGATTGTGGGATCGAGGGTCGCGAACATTTGAGGTGACGTGAGCACCTCGGCGTGCGTCAGGGTATTGAACAGCGTGGATTTTCCCGCGTTCGTGTAGCCCACGAGCGCGATCATGCCAAGCGGCACGGCCTGGCGTGCCGACCGCCGAGTGGCGCGCTGCCGCCGCACGGTTTCAATCGCCTGCTGGATTTTTCGGACGCGGTCCCGGATGCGCCGGCGATCGGTTTCCAGTTTTTGTTCGCCGGGCCCGCGCGTCCCGATTCCGCCGCCCAGCCGCGACAAGTCTTCGCCGCGTCCGGTCAACCGGGGCAAAAGATAGTTCAGTTGCGCCAGCTCGACCTGGAGCTGGCCTTCGCGCGACCGCGCATGAGTGGCAAAAATGTCGAGGATCAGTTGCGTGCGGTCAATTACGCGGCGGCCGACGCCCTTCTCAAAATTGCGAAGCTGCACCGGCGTCAGATCGTGATCCACGATGACGAGCGGGGCACGCTGTATCTGCGCTTCCTGGCGGATTTCCTCGAGCTTGCCGCGGCCGACGAGCGTGGCGGGATCGAGCGCGTCGCGCACTTGCAGCAGGCTGCCGGCGATGCAGGCGCCGGCGCTCTGCGCCAGCTCCTGGAGTTCCTCGAGCGAATCGCGGCCCGTTGCGGTGGGATCTCCGGGCCGGCCGCGCGACGGTTTTTTCAACCCCACACCGACGAGCAGGACACGTTCCCTATTGTCGTTTACTTGCGCGGTTTTCATTCTGTTGCGGAGTCGCCTGGCCGCGGGCGCCTGAGAGGTTTCCTTCTCATCACTGACTACATTATACGCGGTTTGGCTAAGCGCGTGAATCCGTGCGCCGAAAGAGGAAATCCGCCGGCGAAGGCTTTTCAAAAATTCAGACCTGATGTTCAATACGGGTTGCATCTGCCACCGAGGCAGGCATGCGGCGAATCGCTCTGGCATTTGTCCTTATTTTGGTCACTGTTGGACCCTGGAACGCCTCGCGGTCAGCTCCGGCGATTGCGCATCCGGAAGGCTCGGTCACATTTTACGATGCGAATCCCGCTCACCCCTGGAACAAGCTTCACTCGATGTTTTTTGTCCGCGAAGATCTCCCGGACACGTCTCGCGTCCCTGACGCGCTTGATCCGCCCCTTTGGCTGAACACTTCTTATTTGCTGTCGAGTCCCTCGCACGAACGCGCGCTCGCCATTCTCGACGAGTTCCTGAAATCGCACGCCGAAAAACTGATCCCGGATCCCGCCAAGCGCGCCATTCTGACGCGCGATTTGTGGGCCGTATTCGATTGGACGGTCGAGCGGGAGTCCGATCGTCCGGATGAGCCAGCTTATGAAAAAGAGAAACGGGAGCTTCAGTCGAGGCTCGCGGAAGTGATGCGGAGGATCGCGCTAACTTCAGAAGAAATTCGCTCGCTGCCGCCCAGTTACGCACAGGCGGTTGCTTCCGGCGAATTCGCGAAGGAGTACGACCCGGAGCACCGCGATCGCCCATTCCTGCCGCCGGATTTGTTCGCGCCACGCAGCTCCTGGGTCGAGCTTTTTTCGCAAGGGGCTGGCTTTGACTCGGGCCAAATCGCCGCGCAGCACGCCAATGCTTTCTCCCGTTCGACGTTCATGGTTTTTCTGCGCCTCCCCGGAGGACGTAAAGCGACATTCGATTACATCCGGTCACTGTGGGATTTTCCCCAGCCTTGGATTCCCCGGCCGGACGACAAGCGCGGCGAACAGACTTCTATAAACCTTCAGTTGCCTCAGTTCCCTGCCGGTACGCAGGTCGCGCTCGTCCGCCAGTTGATGCTTTTTGATAATGGAGGAGAGTTGCTTGGCACGCCCATCACGGAGAGTGTGCAGATTCGTGTTTATCGCAGAATCGAACCAGCTCGGGATTCCTTCCACAACCTGGAGGAGCAAAGAGAAGCAAGCGGCCAGGATTTTTACGAATTTGTGTTGAGCCGCCCGCAACTTTTTGCCGGAAATGGAGGCGGGCTGAGATCGGTGCGACGCAAAGAGAAAGAATTTGGCATGTTCCAGTTCTTCGGCCCAGACAAGGGTTCACCGGCTCAGCGGGTGGGGCTTGATCGGTATGCTCCGATCCTCGACGAATGCGTGGAATGCCATCGCGGCACAGGCATCAATTCGGTGAACAGTCGCGAGCATTTGCTCAAACCCTATTGGCTCGAGCACGACTACCCTGAAAATGGCCCGATTCCCGCCAATAGCAACCCCTGGTGGGTGGACGAAACTGGAGTGAGCGCGAAGCAAAAGCGGTACGACTGGGGATTGCTCAACGGCTATTGGATTTCGAGGAAGCCATAGCCGGCAGTGCGTGTTTCCCAAGCGCAGCGCCGAATCCGGAGCCAAGAAATTTTTTCCATTCAAGATTTTTTCTCCCTGCCTCGCGAAAAAAATCCGCAGAGGCAGGGTTGACGCGGCTCGCGCGCTCCTGTTTTGTCTCGCGGTACTTTTTTTCATCTCATGGCATCGCCCGCCCCGGCCCCCGTCCGAACGTCACCGCTCCAGGCGCAAGACTGGATTCGAGCCGCATCTCTCCGTTTCGCCCAGGAGGGGCTGGAATCGGTGCGCATCGAACTCCTGGCGCGCGATCTGGGCGTGAGCAAAGGGAGTTTCTACTGGCATTTCCGCGATCGCGAGGATCTTTTCAATTCGGTTGTCACCGAGTGGGAGCGCGAGGAGACCGAATGGCTCACGGAAGCCACGGAATTTCAGCGTAGTCCGGCCGCCCGCTGGGCGAAATTCGTCGAACGCGGCGCGGATCCACAACGCGGCCGTTTCGAAGCCGCTCTGCGAAGCTGGGCGCGCCGGGATGATCGCGTCGCGAGCCGCGTCGCCGCCATCGAGAAAGAGCGCGCGATCTATATCGCCGGTGTATTGCGCGAGGTCGGCTTCACGCCCGAAGCCGCTGACACCTGGTCAGAACATGCCCTGCTGCTTTATCTGGGCTGGCTCGACCGCGCCACGCGGGATCCCGAATTCCGCGTCGCAGGCCCGGGACTCGGCGAATTTCTATCGCAGTTGGTTCTCGCTGCTTCGGCCCGGACGCCGTCGGAAGAGCGCTGAGCCGCAATTCCTTTACTCAACTCGGCGGCTTCAGAATCTCGAGCGCAGCCTCGGCGATTTCGGGTGTGTCGCCGAATCCGGCGAGCCAATGGACTCCCGGCTCCCGGCGAAACCAGGTGATTTGGCGCTTAGCAAAACGCCGGGTGGCCCGCTGAATCCGCCGGACTGCTTCTTCTTTTTCGAGCTTCCCTCGCAAATGCTCGAGCAGCTCGGCGTAGCCGATGAATTCAAATGGCTTCGCATCTTCCGGAACACCGCTCGCGAGCAAATTGTGGACTTCTTCGATCCAGCCGCTCGCCTTCATCGCTTCGACTCGCGCCTCGATCCTGGCGTAGAGAGCGGCGCGGGGCGGCAGCAGCCCGATCTTTGTGACTTCGTAGCCTTCAAGAGCACTGCGTCCAGCGCGATGAATTTCTCCGACAGGCTTCCCGGCGAGAAGGCGCATTTCAATGGCTCGAATCACTTTTTGCGTGTCTCGGGGCGCGATGCGCGTGGCCGTTTCTCGATCAAGGCGCGAAAGGATACGGTGCAGATGCGCGGGGCCGTTGGTCCTGGCCTTTTCTCGAAGCCGCGCGCGCAATTCCTCGGAACGCGTGGGCGCGTCGGCCAGGCCTTCGAGCAGCGCTCGCAGGTAGAGTCCCGTACCTGCGGTAAGAATTGGCGGCCTGCCTCGCGCGCGAACATCCGCGAGCGCCTGCAAGGCGCATCGCCGGTAATCACCGGCCGTGAATACCTCGCCGGGCTCGACGAGATCCAGCAAGTGATGCGGGATGCCCCGCTGCTCCGCGCGCGGGACCTTGGCTGTACCAATGTCGAAATGCCGGTAAACTTGCGTCGAATCGCACACGAGGATTTCGCCGCCCAGTTTCTCCGCGAGAAAAATTCCGAGCGACGATTTGCCAGTGGCGGTCGGCCCAAGGATCACCACGAGCCGTTCGGAAGCGTTCATCCGGAAAATGTCCAGTACCGTATCAAGAGGACAAGCAAAGCAATGGCGGCAAGGAGAAGTGCGCCGAAAATTTGCGTGCGGTTCAGCTTCACAACGCGGTTACCGGCCGTAGTCGGGAGGGATCAAATTGTAGTAAAAGCCGAAGCGCAGTTCGATGAAAGGGCCCTTGAATTGAGGGGGCAGCGGCTCGACCGGATTCGACGCTTGGAGCGAAGCCATGGCTGCTCGATCAAGAGGGTCTTTGCCGGATGTCCTTTCTAAATTCAGACTGTCAATCGTGCCGTCGTGATTTATGCGGAACGTTATGCCGACGATGCCTTTGTCTCCGAGCATGGCCGATTCCGGCATTACCGCATACCAGTTCCGCTTCACTGTGGCCAAAAGACGTCGCAAATAACTGTCAAAGTCCACCCCTTCGGTATTCGTAAGAATGCTGACGCCTGGTTTCATTCTGTCTTGCATCCCACCGTGCCCACCACCGTACCCTCCGCCGCTTCCGCCGGGCGAGCCGTACTGCATTCCACCTCCGCCATTGTGAAGGGATTCCGCCATCTGGTCCTGGAGCGTTTTCCCGGGAGAGGATTTGTCCAAGCCGAGGTTCAGTTTCGGCGCCGGGCCGGACGGCGGAGTTACCGGCAACACATGGGATGGCGTGGGATCCGCAGGCGCCGTGACGGGCACCTGATTCGCCTGGACGTGCGGCGTGGGAGCTGCGGGCAACTCCGCAGCCGGCTTCTCGGGAACAGGCGGCGCCACGGGAGCGTGCGACTCGGGCCGCGGCGGAGCGACCGTATTCAGCACTTTGGGCGCTATGTGCATCTTCGGCCCCGGCGGCGGGCCGGGGGGCATAGCCGGGATATCCTCCGGGGGGATATACACCTTACCGAGCGACCGACTTGCTAGCTCAATCTCATCCCGGGTGGGGACATGCGGCGGGAAAATCTTAGGGAGAAAAATGATGAAAACGATGAGGCTGATGTGCACGAGCACCGAGGCCACCTGCGAAACGGCATCCTTCTTGGGGTCGGTTTTTTCTTCCGGCTCGATAAGGAGATTGGCGTCGCCGGTGGTGAAAATATCCGGCTGGACCACCTCGAGACGCGCTTCGCTCATGCGCCCCGGCGCGTGCTCGACGAATTCCTGAATTTCTTCCGGGGCGGCCGGCTCGACATAGGCGGGAACGACGACACGCGAATCGAGGACCGCAACGGGCGCGTATTCCGTGAGCGGCTTGAAACTTTCGATGCGCGTGGCGGGCATGCCACGAGGCACGAGCGTGCGATCCACCAGCACGCCCAGAGGCAGGTGCTGGGGAATCGTGCTCTTCCCGTCGATCGGAGGCGCATCCGAAGCACCCGAAGGCACGACGGTGCGATCGTCCATGTAGGTTTCCAGGCGATGGCCGATCTTCAGCGCCTCACCCTTCGGGAGCGGGCGCACGTCCTCCGGGACCAGTGTGCGGGGAATCATCGAGTATCCTGCGGGGCGTATGTACCCAATTGGACGCGGCGGGCGTGGTCAAGGATGCCCGCCATCACCCGGTCCGCCAGTTCGAGTGCACGCCGGCCCGCCTTGCCGTCAACGATAGGTTCCTGGCGAGTTCGCACGCTTTCCAGAAAGGCGCGGAGTTCGGCCCGCAGCGGTTCTTCCGGAGTCGTCGGCAAATTTTCGAAATTGATTTGCGGCTGCGGCTCGCCCGGCTCGACACGCACGCGCAAGACGTCCTGCCTCGTGAAGTCGAGCGAAATGTACTCGTGCTCCTGGAAAAATCGCATCTTTCTCACACGCTCGGTCGAGACGCGGCTGGCCGTGAGATTGGCCACCGTGCCCGTCTCGAACTCGACGCGGGCATGCGCAATGTCCACTTTATCGGTCATCACAGGAATTCCGACAGCCTTCAGGTCCGCAACAGGAGAATTAACCAACGAGAGCAAGATATCAAGATCATGGATCATGACGTCATACACGACGTCAATATCCAGGCTGCGGGGCGTAAATATCCCCAGCCGATGGATTTCGAAGAACATGGGCCGCGAGACAATTTTTTGCGCAGCGGCGACGGCGGCGTTGAACCGCTCGACGTGCCCTACTTGAAGAATACGCTTATTGCGCCTCGCTGCGGCGATCAATTCATCGGCTTCACAAAGCGTAGACGCGATGGGCTTTTCCACCAACACATCGAGGCCAGCATCGAGCAGCCGGCGGCCAATGCGCGCATGGTCCAGGGTGGGAACGGCGAGGCTGACGGCCTGGACGCGCTCGGCCGCGAGCGATTCGATACCGCTCAGGACGCGCGTGCCGAATTCCGCGGCGACCTTCTCGGCGCGCGCCGCGTCCGTATCCACGATGCCGACAAGCTCCGCGCCCTCGAGGGCGGACCAGACACGGACGTGGTTGCGGCCGAACTCGCCGGCTCCGACGACAGCAACGCGGATGGGATTCGCGGTCACGATTTTCGCTTCGCCTCGGCTTTTTCCGGCTCCTGCGCTGCGACACTCGGCGAGAACGCCTGAATCGTGATGCCGGCTGCGTCCGCCGTGCGAATCAGTTCATCGCGTTCGAAGAGCAGCGTCCGCCCGGCGTCAATGGCCAGCGCTGTTGCATTAGACCGCGCCATCACCTGGATGGTCTTCAAGCCGACGACGGGGACATCAAAGCGCATGTCCTGCCGCGGCTTGCTCACCTTCACGACGACCAGCCGCTGACCGCTGGTAATCCGCGCGGCGCGCTCGATGGTTTCGTCCGTGCCTTCCATGGCCTCGATAGCTACGCAAGCGAGATCGCGGACGACCACGGTCTGCCCCAGGTCGAGCCCGGCAATTTTTTGTGCCACGTCGCGCCCGTAGGCGATATCCGCAGCTTCTTTCTGATCCGGCGCGCGGCCTGTGAGAACGCCAACGGCAGGCAAGAGCGGGCCAAGAAATTTCGTCGAATCCACTAGCTCGATCCCCTCGTCTTCCAGCACGCGCGCGACGGCGCCGATCAGCGCATCGGTATTTTTGGCCGGCAGCGAAAGCAAGAGTTTGGCCAGCCGCCAATCCGGGCGGATGGCGCTGAAGATTTTATTGTGCTTCACTTGCCCGGCCATCACCGCGCGCTTCACGCCCTCCTGGTGCAGCAGCTCGATCGTGCGGCTGAGTTCGCCGAGGCTCACCCAGTGCAGCCGCCGTGCAATTCGCTCGAGCGACGGCGAAGCTTCCTCGCGGATCGCGATTACGGCCATTTCAATTCCCCGGCTGCGCGCTCCTTCGAGCACCAGAAACGGAAAATCCCCGTTCCCGGCGATAAGCCCCCATTGCGCCGAAGCAGAATCCGTTGTGGCGCCCGTATTCATTTCCTACTTTGTGAGGCCGCGCTCGGCCGATTCGATGAATCGGATTAAAGATAAGACGTCTTCGGAATCCGAAAGGGTTTCGCGCATTTTCTTCACGGCCTGAGTGGTGTTCAATTTGGAGCGCAGCAACAGCCGGTAGGCTTTCTCGAGCGATTTGATCCGCTCGGGAGAGAAACCCTGTCTTTCGAGCCCGACGGAGTTGATGCCGTAGCAGCGAGTCTCGCGCGGCGCGACGATTTTCGAGAAGGGAGGAACATCCTGCGTAATCACGGTAAACGCGGCGATGTAGGAGTGCTTGCCGATGCGGCAGAATTGGTGGACAGGACAGAAGGCGCCGACCGTGGCGAAGTCCTCGACGGTGACGTGGCCGGCGAGAGTCGAGCCGTTGATAAAGATCGTGGAGTTGCCAATCTGACAGTCATGGCCGATATGCGCGTAGGACATGATCATGTTGTGGCTGCCCAGGCGCGTCACACCCCCACCCTTCACGGTCCCGCGGTTTACGGTGCAGAATTCGTGAAATTCGTTCTCGTCGCCTACCTCCAGTGAAACTCGCTCGCCCTTATAGGTCAAATCCTGTGGATCGCCACCGACGGAGGAGTAGGGGTACAAATGATTCTTACGCCCCAGACGCGCCGGCCCCTGCACCATCGCATGCGGCTCAAGGACGCATCCCTCGCCGAGCTCCACTTCATCTCCAACGACCGCAAAAGGCCCGATTTTTGCTCCACAAGCAATGCGTGCCGTCGGGGAAACCACGGCCCGGGGATCAATCTCACTCATCGAACCTTCTCGACCGGTTCGGTGTCCGAGCCCTGTGCCGGCACACGATCGACCATTTTCGCCAGCAAGTCCGCTTCGGCGGTTAGTTCTCCGCCAACGTAAGCCCGGGCCTCGAATTTGGCGATGGTGCCGCGCCAATTGACGACTTTTGCTTCGATTTTCAACTGGTCCCCTGGAAAAACGGGCCTGCGGAACTTGGCGTTGTCAACCGCCGCAAAATAAAGGAGTTTCTTGTCCCGGTCCGGGATTTCCTGGAGCATCATCAAAGCCGCCGTCTGCGCCATGCACTCGAGGATCAAGACCGCCGGCATGACGGGCTTCTCAGGAAAATGCCCTCGAAAGAAATCTTCATTCATGGTCACATTTTTGATTGCAACGATGCGCTTCACCGGTTCCAATTCTTCAACGGCATCCACGAAAAGGAAGGGGGGACGGTGCGGCAGGAGCTTCATCACGCCGTTAATGTCGAGAATCATCGTGTGCCTCTGTAACCGCCGATGCGCTGGTTTCGATTCGGTGTTCGAGCGCCTGATAGACAGCTAATTTTCTGACGCCACAATCGAGTAATTCTATACGAAACGCGGGCGCGGGGGAATCGCGGCTGGGGGCAGGGTTGGCGTTGTTGTCCTCATTTCCGGCTGCTAGGATACCCGCGCGATGCGAGAAGCAAGAATGGAGATGAAGCGACTCCTGCGCGAGGCGCGGCGGCGCGAGAAGCATACGGTGGAGTTGTTGGGGAGGTTTGTGCGCTGCGAATCTCCGAGCCACGATAAAGCTGCGGTGGATCGCTTCGGCCGGCTGGTCGCTAAAGAATGGCAGAGACGTGGAGCCGAACTCACGGTCTTGCGGCAGACGACGACCGGGAATCATGTCCGCGCTGAATTCGCGCCCGGCAAGGGACGGACTGCCGGGCAAATTTTAGTACTCGGACATTTGGACACCGTGTATCGCGTTGGATCGCTTGCCCACATGCCATTCAGGGTTGCCCGGGGGCGCGCCTTTGGGCCCGGCGCCTTCGACATGAAAGGCGGCCTGGTCGTAGCGCTGGCGGCAGCCGATTTGCTTCGAGCGACAGGCATCCGCCCCCTAAGGCGGCTTGTGTTTCTCTGGACGTCCGACGAAGAAATTGGAAGCGCGAGCTCGCGAAGGATTATCGAGCGCGAAGCGCGGCGAAGCGCTGCGGTTTTGGTGCTCGAGCCAGCCCTTGGGCGCGAAGGATGGCTGAAGACGGCGCGAAAAGGTGTCGGGGGAGCGGAAATTGTTGTCACAGGGCGTTCGGCGCACGCCGGCGTTGATCCAAAGAAGGGCGTGAACGCCGTACACGAACTTGCGCTGCAAATCGCTCGCCTCATGAAGATGAGCGACCCCAGCCGCGGAACATCAATTCAAGCCACAGTCATCGAGGGTGGCACAGTGTCAAACGTTGTTCCGGCGGAGGCGCGCGCCAAGGTTGATATTCGCTTCGCGCGCATGGCCGACGCCCGGCGAATCGAAAGAAAGTTGCGAAGTCTCCGTCCAATCTCGAAAGGCGCCAAAATCAAAATGCAGATCGGCCCAATGCGGCCGCCGCTCGAGCGCACGGCCAAGGTGTGCGCTCTCTTTGAACATGCGCAATCGCTGGCGCGCAAGATGGATTTTCGCGTCGAGGAGGGTTCGACGGGCGGCGGCTCGGACGGAAACTTTACCGCCGCGCTGGGCATCCCGACGCTGGACGGTCTGGGCGCTGTTGGCGACGGCGCGCACAGCCCGCAGGAGCACATCATCATCAAGGCGCTGCCGGAGCGGGCAGCCTTGCTTGCGGGGCTTCTCGCAACACTCTGAGGGTATTAGCGGATATATTCGCGGCGCAGGTAGGCGATGGTCTGCTGGTCGAGATCAGAATAGTCGGTGTGCAGGGTCTCGCGCAGAGCTGCTTCTGTCGAGGGCGCGGCGGAAATGCGATCGAGCAGGCGGCTGATGTCGCTTATCCCACCCGACTGAATGATCGTTTCAACGGCCGCCAGTGAATAGGCATAAGCGAAGCGTGCCGTGCCGCCCGACAATCCCATCCAGGAGCCTTCGAGCACCTCCAGCCTCGGTGCCTGCCCTTGACCGGCGGTTTCCACAAGCGCCGCGGCATCTGCGCCGCTGCGCCGCCCTTCCATCCATTGCGCGACCCCTTCCTGGATCCAGGTCGGGGCGCGATCGTGCGATTTTTGCTTGATGAAGCTGTGAGTAAGTTCGTGCTTTAGAACGTGCGCGAGTTCGGGGCTGACTCCCGAGAGGCCTTGCACAGGCACTCGAATGCGGCCGTCGTTCAGGGCGCCGACCCAGCTCGGAGCGCGCGTGATATCAGCGAATGCCTGCCCGGTGTACAGAATGACGGAGATTTGCTCGCGCGGAGTGTAATCGAGCTGGCTTTCGATATCGCGAAAATCATCCTCGAGAGCGCGCAGAATCGCGCTGGCAAGATCGGGCGTCGCGGCGCCGCTGTACTTCAGCGCAAAATGAGCGGTTTCGCCCTCGCGATAACTTTCTTCTTCGGCTTTATCGCGCTCCGCTTTTTCAAGCGCATGCTGAATGTCGGCATCGGGATGCAATTTGAGGGCGCGGTTCCACTCCGCGATGGCCTGGTCCATCTTGTTCGCTTCGTAGTAAGCCCAGCCCATGAGCTTGGCGACATCAAAGGAATTCGGATCGAGGCTGCGGGCGCGCTCGAGTGGTTCAAGAGCCAGACTGGGCTGGCTTTGCGTCAGGTAGAGGACGGCCAGATTCAAGAGCAAGCCGACGTCTTTCGGTGCGAACACGAGCGCCTGGCGATAGTGGTCGATTGCCGAGTTTGTGTCGCCCTTGGCGACGAGAAACTGTGCGGCCGCATAGTGCGCCGCCGCTACCTTTTCCACGGCCGCCGCCGAGCCGGACCTGGCCTCCGATTCCAAACGCGAAATGTAGGCAAAATCGATCGAATCGTTGTGGATGGTCAGGCTGAGGACTTCTTCGTAGCCTCGGACAGGCGCGATGGCGGGAGCCGATACCGGCGGCTCGGAGGAAGCGCGCGCCGCTGAAGAATAGACCAGATTATCGCGGTCGACTCTGGCCACAACAGACTTTGGGATCGACATCGTGCCGGCGGGAGTCTCGTAGCTCACGCGCTCGCCTTCTTCTTTCACATTCGAGGCTATGATCCGGCGGCCATTCTTAAGCACAATCGTATCAGCGGCCGCGAAGCACACGGCGAGCGAGAGGAAAACCGAAAGCAAAATCAGGCGCTGCACAATTTGATTTTAGCAATCGCCCGCGCCGGTCCAGCTCCGCTCCTTGCTGGCCGATGCCCTAAGTTGTACAGTCGTTTTAATGCGAATCGAGACGCGAGGCTGGAAGCCGAACGCGATTTTCGCCGTATCTCTTGCGTGCGCGCTCTTCATAGCCAAGTTGGTTGTCGCTCCGGGGAGCCTTGGGCTTCAGACAGGTCCGACGATCGCCCCGCTTGCGGCCTCGCAGGACGAGGCAACGGACCCACGGACCCTTTACCGTGATCTGAATGACCTCCGAGCCGACGCGGCTCACGTATATACGATCGAAGAGGTGAATTTGCGCCGCGACATCATCAATCTGCGGCTCAAGGACGGAAAGCTCGCTTTTCTCCAGTCACTCGACGGGCGCATCACGGGCGCCGTTTTCACCGGGCACGGCCATATTTTCGCGACACCGCGCGACCGAGGCGAGCGTCAATCACTCGCGCAATTCTTGCGCGTCCCGATCCTCGATCAAACGTTTTCGCGCTGCTACCTGCGGTTCACGGACGACACCGCGTCAGAAATCAGGCAGCAGTTGGAATCTGCCGGCGCAACATCCGCGAAGGATCAGGAGTTCGCCGATAGCTGGGCCCAGGTGATTGGAAATCTGAATCCCTGGCATTCACTACGAATCATGTTCGATTGGCTCTCCACGGACCCTCTGCCCTATTTCTATGCCGGCATAGGCAGCGATGCCGTGGGGCCGTTTGACGTCCTCGTGGATGCTCGCCGCGACGAGCAGGTGCTGATGGGCCAGCCGCATTTTGCCAATGGAGTGCGCTTGTATGATTCGTGGGCTTCCTTCCGGAGCCAGGATGCGCCCAAGAAACCAATCAGGTCATTCGCGCCCCTGGATTACCTCGTGGACAGCAGCATCGCCGATGATCTGTCACTGGAAGGCGAAACCATGCTGCATGTGAAGACGCAGCGGGCAGGCGAGCGCGTGCTCGCCCTCGAGTTATCCCGGAATTTGGTAATTGAGGAAGTGAAGCTGAAGGACGGTGAGCCGCTCGCGTATTTTCAAAATGAAGACATGAGCCGCCACGACATTCTCAGCCAGGGAAACGATTCGCTTCTGGTAGTCCTTCCCGCCGCCGCGAAGAGCGGTGAAGAATTTCAGGTCGAAGTGAAATATCGCGGCAGCGTTATCAGCGACGCCGGAAACGGGGTCGCATTCGTCGGCGAGCACGGCACATGGTATGCGCATACAGTGGGTGCCGATCAGTTCGTCCCGTTTGACCTCTCTTTCCGCTGGCCCAAGCGCTTCACGCTGGTTGCCACCGGCACGCGAATCGAGTCACGCGAAGAAGGGGACGTGAAGACGGGCCGGTGGAAATCCGACGTTCCATTCACCGTCGCTGGATTCAATCTTGGCGAATACAAGACCGAAACGGCTGCAGGCGACCTCCCTAAAATCCAGCTTTACGCCAACCAGCAGCTCGAGAATGCGATCCTGGCGATGTTGTACAAAGCTCCCCCGCATCACACCATGGCGCCGCGGCGGTTCGACTCGCCGGGCGACCCGGGCGCGCTCGGTCCCGCCGATCTGCCCCCGCCGAGTCCCGCCGCCTACTTGAAGCGGCTGGGCGGTCAAGTTTCCGACTCCATCCATTTCTTCTCAGCGTTCAACGGCCCGTTTCCTTTCGATCATTTGGATGTTTCCCAAATTCCGGGCAATTTCGGACAAGGGTGGCCGGAGCTGGTCTATCTCTCTACCCTCGTTTTCCTCTCGCCGGAGGCGCAGAAGCAGGCGGGCCTCGCGGAGCAGGCGCAGGAGGAAACCCGCGAGTTAATGCCGTTCCATGAGGTGGCCCATCAATGGTGGGGCAACGTAGTGGGCGCAGCGACCTACCGCGACGCCTGGATCCAGGAAGGCGTGGCGAATTACCTTGCCCTGCTGTACCTGGACGCGCGCAAGCCGAATGACCACCGGCTCGCTTCCTGGCTCGAGCGCTACCGCGACGCCCTCTCGGCAAAGGCGGGCAGCTCAGCGGAAATTGCCGGCGATGCAGGACCGCTGAGCTTCGGGCCCCGGCTCATGTCTTCGAAAGTCCCGACTGCCTATGAAACCATCACCTACGGAAAAGGGACCTGGGTGATTCATATGCTTCACGAAATGCTACGCGATTCCAACGCCGCCGACCCCGACGAGCGCTTCCGCAAACTATTGCTTACGATTTTGACCGATCATCGCTTTCATTCCCTCTCGACCGACGATTTTCAGCGGGCTGTGGAGCGATTCATGACTCCTGCCATGGACCTCGAAGGAACTCATTCGATGGACTGGTTCTTCGACCAGTGGGTGCGCGGAACCGGCATTCCGCATTACGCGGTGGATTTCAAGGTCACCCCCCACGGACAGGAGTATCTTGTGACCGGCACGCTGGTGCAGTCGGGCGTGGAAGCTGTCTTCACCTCACCGGTTCCCCTTTACGGCTCGCGTCCCGGCGGAAAGCAAGAGCGCCTTGGTGTGGTGGTCACAACAGGAGCGGAGACACATTTTCGGTTTGTCGCGAAGTTTCGGCCTCTGCATATCTTGATTGATCCCCGCCTCACGGTTCTTTCTCGTATGAATTAAGTCTGTAACTTTTCGCGTGGAATCTGCATCATCCTTCCCGAATTGGGAATTCGATTTTTCGGGATTTGAACTTGCGTCACTGCGGCTGCCGACATATCCTATGGCCCGCAAAGTGCAATATCGGTTCAGGGTATTGGTTCAAATTCAAGGCGCAATAGTAATTGCGGAGAGCACGCTGGCCTAAACACCGTAGACGCGGAGTCGCAGGGAATTCGGGATTCAAAAGGCTGCGATTCAAGACCATTCAACACCCCTTCTTGCGGTTCGCAGGGATAACAAGCTGATTGACGGGGTTGCCTCGTGGAATCTGAGGGTTCTGGACAGGTAGCCGACCGGGGCGGTCTTTTGCTCCAGCCGGGCCACACGCTCGGCACAGTATCGGACAAAATCAGTTCCATCGTGCTGACCCGCGGCACGACGAAGGGCTGGCTTTTCGGTTTTGCCATCGCATTCTCCCTCCTCATGCTGTTCATGGTGGCTGTGTCCTACTTGCTGGCCGTCGGCGTGGGAATCTGGGGCATCAACATCCCGATCGGCTGGGGATTTGCCATCGTCAATTTCGTTTGGTGGATCGGAATCGGCCATGCCGGCACGCTGATTTCCGCCATCCTCCTCTTGCTGCGGCAGAAGTGGCGGACTTCCATCAACCGATTCGCCGAAGCCATGACGCTGTTCGCCGTCGCCTGCGCGGGCATGTTCCCGTTGCTCCACATGGGCCGCCCGTGGCTTTTCTTCTGGCTGACACCTTATCCGAATCCGATGTGGCTGTGGCCGCAGTTCCGCAGCCCGCTCGTGTGGGACGTGTTCGCGGTCTCGACGTATGCCACCGTCTCGTTGCTTTTCTGGTTTGTCGGCCTGATCCCGGACTTGGCGACCTTGCGTGATCGCGCGAAGAAACGCGCGGCACAGGTGATCTACGGCATTCTGGCCATGGGTTGGCGTGGCTCTGCTGTCCATTGGCACCGCTATGAGGTGGCTTCCCTGCTTCTCGCCGGACTTGCCACGCCTCTCGTGGTTTCCGTCCACACCGTTGTGAGCTTCGACTTCGCTGTAGGCCAGGTGCCCGGCTGGCACACCACCATCTTCCCGCCCTACTTTGTGGCCGGCGCGATCTATTCGGGCTTCGCCATGGTCATGACCCTCGCGATTCCGATTCGCAAGTTCTACAACCTCGAGGATTTCATCACCATGCGCCACCTCGACAATATGGCCAAGGTCATGCTCGCGACCGGCCTCATCGTCGCGTACGGCTACATGATGGAAACCTTCATGGCTTTCTATAGCGGAAACCAATTCGAAAAATTCGCGATTCTGAACCGCTGGACCGGGCCCTACTGGTTCTTCTACTGGATGCTGATCGCCTGCAACATCGCGATTCCGCAGTTGCTCTGGCTCCCCAGGATTCGCGCGAGTGTACCTATGCTCTTCATCATTTCGTTGATTATCAATACGGGCATGTGGCTCGAACGTTTTGTGATTGTTGTAATCAGCCTGCATCGTGACTTCTTGCCGTCGTCGTGGGGCATGTATTACCCCACGCGGTGGGACTGGGCGACGTTTGTCGGCACGATTGGACTATTCCTGACGCTGCTCTACCTCTTCCTGCGCTTCCTGCCGATGATCTCGATCTACGAGATGCGGACGCTGGTGGAGGAAACGCAAGAGGAGAACCGGAAGAAATAGAAGGACTCGAAGAGTTCGATGGCACAGATATTCCATCGCAGCACGAACTTGATCTCGCGGCTGAGCATTTATGGCGGCGTCTTCATTCTCGGCCTGCTCGGCTATGTGCTGTATGAAATCGGATTGTCATCCTTCTATACCAATGTGAATGTGGCCCGGGAACAGCCCGTTCCCTTCAGTCACAAGCATCATGCCGGCGAGCTGGGAATTGACTGCCGCTATTGCCACACGTCGGTCGAGAAGTCTTCTTTCGCCGGTGTGCCGCCGACACAGACGTGCATGACGTGCCATTCGCAGATATGGACGAACGCGGCCATGCTCGAGCCTGTGCGCGCGAGCTACCGCGACGACCGCTCCATCTCCTGGACGCGGGTGAATGCGTTGCCGGGCTTCGTCTACTTCGATCACAGCATTCATGTGAACAAGGGCATCGGCTGCACCACGTGCCACGGCACCATCGCGGAAATGCCGCTCACCTGGCGCGCGCAAACTCTCTACATGTCCTGGTGTCTCGATTGCCACCGCGCGCCCGAAAAATACGTGCGGCCGAAATCGGAAGTGTTCAACCCGCACTATGCAGCGCCTTCCAACCAGATCGAGTTGGGGCAAAAACTGGTGCGGGAGTACAAGATCCAAAGCCTGACATACTGTTCGACGTGCCACCGCTAGGCGGGATTTAGGAACGCGATGAATTCAGACTCGAACGCGAACGTCGTGAAACCGATAGACATCGAAGCCCTGCGCGCGAAGCTTTCCGAGCAAAACGGCAAACGTTTCTGGCAGAGCCTCGAGGAGCTTTCGGAAACCAAGGAATACCGCGAATTCCTCGATAACGAATTCCCCGCGAATGACGAGTCGAAGCCCGAAGGATTCGACCGTCGCGAAATGCTGAAACTGGCGGCGGCTTCGGCGGCGCTCGCCGGCCTCAGCGCATGCACCAAGCTGCCGACGGAAAAAATTGTTCCCTACGTGAAGCCTCCCGAAGAAATTATCCCCGGCAAGCCTCTCTTCTACGCGACGTCTATGCCGCTTGCAGGCGTCTCTGCCGGCCTGCTCGTCGAAAGCCACATGGGACGGCCGACGAAGGTCGAAGGCAATCCTGAACACCCGGGCAGTCTGGGTGGGACGGACGTCTTCGCGCAGGCCTCGGTTCTGACGCTCTACGATCCCGACCGCTCACAGACGGTGATGCTCGAGGGGCGCATCAGCAGTTGGGGCGCGTTCCTGACAGCGATGGGAAACGCGCGGTCGCAGCTCGCGCCGAAGGGCACTGGTCTGCGGATTCTCACGGAAACCGTCGCGTCACCTGCTCTGGCAGCGCAACTCCGCGCGCTTCTAGCGCAGTTCCCTGAAGCAAAATGGCACCAATACGAGCCTTGCGGGCGGGATAACGAACGCGAAGGCGCGCGGCTCGCTTTCGGCAAGCCCGTGAACACTATTTACCGATTCGACAAAGCGGACATCATCGTATCGCTTGATTCTGATTTTCTCTCTTCGGGGCCGGGCCACGTGCGCTACGCCCGCGACTTTTCTTCGAGGCGGGCGATTCAAGGACCTTCCTCGCAATTGAACCGGCTTTACACCTTCGAGAGCATGCCCACGAGTACGGGAGCGATGGGGGACCATCGCTTCCGGGTCCGGTCCGGGGACGTTGGGGATGTGGCGAGGATTCTCGAATCGTCAGTTGCCCAGCGCTCTGCGTCCGAGCTCCGACCCGCATCGGAAAGACAGCTTGTCGAACACATCGCTGCTGCCGCTCGTGACCTGCAACGCCATAGCGGTTCGAGCGTGGTGATAGCGGGCGAGCAGCAGCCGCCCTACGTGCACGCTCTCGCGCATGCAATGAACGCGGCGCTCGGCAACGTGGGCAAGGCCGTGTATTACACCGAGCCCCTCGAAGCGAACCCGGTGAATCAAATCGAGTCTCTCCGCGATCTCGTGAACGATTTGAACGCCGGGAAGGTAGATGTCCTCGTGATTTTGGGGGGCAATCCGGTTTACGACGCGCCCGCAGATTTCGATTTCGGCCCAGCGCTCCTGAAAGCCAAGCTTCGCCTGCACTCCGGCCTCTATTACGACGAAACGGGCGAGCTGTGTCACTGGCACGTGAATGCGGCGCATTTCCTCGAAGCCTGGGGCGATGGCCGGGCCTATGACGGCACGGTTGGGATCATCCAGCCGCTCATCGCCCCGCTCTACGATGGACATTCCGCCATTGAAATTGTTGCCGTCCTCGCGGGACAGTCTGGAAAATCCGGGCACGATCTCGTGCGCGATTACTGGAAGAACCAGCGCCCGGAAAAGGACAAGGCATTTGAATCCTTCTGGGAAACCTCGCTTCATGATGGCTTGATGGCCGGCACAGCGCTCGCGCCGATTTCGGTTTCCGTCCAGCCCGACCTGGCGAAGTACGAGCCGGCCCCCTCGTCGAAAGACGCTTCCTCCCTTGAAATCGTCTTCCGCTCCGATCCCGCCATCTTCGACGGGCAGTTTGCCAACAATGGCTGGCTCCAAGAACTCCCGAAACCGATCACCAAACTGACCTGGGACAACGCTGCCATGATCAGCCCGGCAACGGCACAGAAGCGCGGCCTCGCGACGGGCGACTATGTGAAGCTTCGGCTCGCCGGACGCGAAACCAAGGCCGGCATCATGGTCGTTCCAGGCCACGCCGATGATTCTGTTACGCTCCACCTCGGCTACGGCCGCCGGCGCGCCGGCCGCAT
>Ga0187781_10001360_pt1 | contig 18462 bp, 21 predicted proteins | sample 0715_SJ02_MP02_2_FD_132447 | JGI IMG/M metagenome (GOLD analysis project Ga0187781, IMG submission 132447) | Tropical peat soil microbial communities from peatlands in Department of Meta, Colombia - 0715_SJ02_MP02_20_MG | ecosystem: Environmental > Terrestrial > Soil > Wetlands > Peat | place... | reverse complement strand
GGGAACATTCTACGGCCTCGATGAGATGGTCCACGTCCATGTGCATCCGACGGAACCTGCGGCGGTCATCAATTGTTTCAACCTGGAAGACCACGCAGTTAATCGCCACATTGAGGTGAATCCTGCGGAGTTGGGACTTGGGACCGAGGCGTCGTACCGGTTCAGCGGAGCGACGGCGCAGCGCGCAGCGGATCGATACCTGCTCGAGGTTTCAGTCCCAAGTTATGGCCATTCCCTGATTGAATTGCGCAAGAGTTTCTAAAGGCGACTACTGGTCGAGGCGTGCTAGATAACCCGGACTGTTATAAAGCCGGATCATCGTGTTGACGTCTCTTTGGGTGAGCTTCTTGGGCGGCGTAGGTACGTAGGAGTGCGGATAAACCCCGGGCAGACTACCACCAGCGGCGGGGACACTGGTTACGATCCTGGTTTCGTGTACGACGACCAAGTCAATTGTGTCACACATTACATCTTCTGATCTGTTGCTGTGTCCTTGAATACCCAAGGCGTGCCCGATCTCGTGCAAAACCGCGGCCCGCTTTTGGGCTTCAGACGAGTTACGGGTAGTGTCGAGCATGACGACGGCAACCTTCTTCCGCCGCGAGGTCGTGCCATCGTCCTCTTCCTGTATCACATCCTTGTCCCACGCCAGGCGTCCGGACTCATCCGGCGACGATTGCCAGCTCAGTACAATATCCGCGGCCTCGCGCGAGGCTACTTCCTCGAGCGGAACGACGCGGCTCCAGCCGGCAAGCGCCTCTCGGGTCGAACGCTGCCAATTTTCGGGAACACTCCCCACAAAAACCTTGACCGGAAATTTGTCGAATTGCAGACCTTGAGAACTCTCCGCCACTTCCTGGTAGTAATCTCCAGCCTTGGGCACGTAGTTAGAGGGCTGAAGAGAATCGGGCAGTGACGGCATCTTCGCGAGAGTCTGCAGCCGCTCACGGACCTGCGATGCTGCCGCTTTCCAATCCGGATTGTCGCCCGTTAGCTCCAAGACCTGTTCCCAATCCCGAATTGCGGCTTTCCGGTCCACCATCTCGTTGGCCAGGGCGCGGTTGTAATGGACCTTGATGTTGCTTGGGTCTTGGTCCAGGGCGCGAGTGTACATCTCCACTGCTTCTCTAAAATAGGCTGTGTCGAAGAAGCGATTCCCGGCACGGAAAGCGCTCTCTGCTTTGCGCGGATTACCGGCCGCCGGGGTGAGCCACTCAAGCAAGATCAAGCTGGACAGCAACCATCGCAGGATAAGCCTCGGCCGCATTTCTCGCCTCCAGGAAGAGCGTCCCTTCTGCGAGCCGCGTTTTCATGACAAAGCTTACACCCAAAAGACGAGCACATCCAGAACTATACGGTCCGAGCTACCCAGTCGGTTAATAGAACTTTCCAGTGAAATTAGTCGGATTCGCGAGAGCCGCGCCGAGGCACTGCCCTGCGCCCGAGTCACAGCAAGGGGGCGCACTTTCATCGTAGCCGCACGACCAACCGGAAAAATCGCTCAAAGAAAAGATGCCATGGTAGTCGTCAGGGGCGAGGGGAAGGACAAGCACGTCATAGCTACCGGGTGGAACATATAAAGCGTACGTGCCGTCCGCGTTGGCAAGACCGTCCACAACAACGTTACCCGTGCTCGCGTCGATCGCCACCACATGTGCGGCATAGACGCCGCCAACGTTGGGGAACGTAACCTGTCCGGAAATTGCGCCCAGGTAGCTGGCAAAGGAGGACGACGGATAAAGAAAAGATATGCCGATGAGGTCATCGGTGGAAAGAATTCGTTGCTGGCTTTCTCCGGTGTCCCCGGCGGGAAACATCACCGCGTGGGCTATACCACTATGGTCGAGCCCTAGCGCGTGGCCGAATTCGTGCGTGGCCACGGATTGCAAGTCAATGGCGTTGGAGAGCGGTGGAGTGGAAGTGGAGAATTGAACGTTAGGATTGAAGGCAATGTCCGCGTCAAACACGATAGCGGGTGAGGTGGTAGTTATAGTTTGCTGGTTGTTGCACTCCGTAAATGTGTAAATCGTCCCCGGTGTCTGCGGTGGCCCGACTCTCACATAGTCAGTGCTTACTGTAGTAAACGCCACAGACTCGGTCCCAGTGGGAAAATCGGCGGGGTTATTATCGTTGAAGGTGACGACGTTCGTGCAATCAACCTGTGGAGTCGGCAAGTTTGTGACGTCGTTGCCATTGGCGATGCTCAGGTTCGTCAACTGTTGACCATTCAGCGATCCCGTGGCCCAGGAGTTGGCGGAATTAATAAGGACTGTTTTGAGGGGCAGGGGATTCGTGCCATCGGTGGTGTCCACGTTCAGGGGCGGTGTACCGGGATTGTCCAGCACCCAGGTGAAGGAGGCATTAGGCCAACGAGAAGGCACTGGAACTCCCGGGATTTCTGGGTGTCCTGTGACCGGTGCCACCTCCCCAACATCATTCTGGTAGGTGGTGTAGGCAAACGCCAGGATGGCGCCCACCAGCATCAAACTTCCTGCCAACGCAAATAAGACCTTGCGGGAATTTCGCAAGACTTTGTTTCCTCCCAGCATCCTCACCTCACGTTAACCACAAGGACACGACCCTGCAACGGCCTCGCCGCAGGCTCAGTGCTTCGAGCCGATAGCAGGACCGGCTTCCCGCCAATAGAAACCTCCGTCCAGGAGATCTTCCAGGAATCCCCGATTCGCTCCGCCATCCCCGAGATGGGGCTCCCGGCGGGAATCACCAGGCCAGAGTTGGGGAAGAGGTCGGAGGTTGTTCGTCCCTTTACGTCCATGCGCCTAACACCCGCAAATTGCGCGGACTTGATGGCTAAGGGAATCGCTGTTCCGCGCGGGATGGTCAGAGGACTACTGAGCGAGGCTGAAACGTCCCTTTGGAATTGATGGACCGGGACCGCCGGCCCCGCGATGATCGCTCCTGCCCCAGAGGCGGAAGCGCCGCGCGCCAGAGCGCCCAGCGGGAGGATGAGCTTTTCCTCCTGGGTCTTCGCATCGCGGTAGATCCTGTAGGCGCCCTGCATCATTCCGACCAGGAGGAATTTGGAGGGGTCCGCCGCTGATCGTTCCAGGAATAACATGTAACCTGCCTGGGCATGGAACTGAACGGTTCCCGCTACAAAAACACGCACCTTACCTATCGTTCCGCCCGGCTGCTGCACCACGGGGAAGGAAGGGGGATTGCCCTTGTAGGTCTGGTCCAGAGCGAGCGTGGTGTAGGTGTAAATCCGAGTGTGTTGCGGGTTCCAGAGGGTCTGTTGGCTGACCACGTGGCCGCGAATGATCTCCGTCGACGCCTCGGCGAGCTGGTCTAAGCTCATCCGCACTAGTGTGGTGGCGGACGCCGAGGATGCCATTAGAACTGTCACAAACACCGCAAGAAGCTGAACACGCATCTTCATTGGTTTATTGCCCCGAGGAAACAATCAGTAACCCACCCACAAAGACGGAGAGTTCACCTGTGCCGGGATTTAAGACCATGATATTTCGCAGCCCCGGCACGGCAGTGGCGCTGACCGCAATGTCGAAGCTCACTGATGGCGTTCCGTTGTTAGTCTGACCAAACTGCGCGCCGGAGGGCTGCGTCACGGTCACGTCGGTGGGTTTCCCGCTTATAGAGTAAACAGTCCCCGGGACTATCCCGTTACCGACAATAAAGAGAGTCGCCGAGCCACCCTGCACCACTTGCGCCCCCGTGGCCGCCGTTGAGCAGGAGCTGCCGTTGCACGTCCCGGCGCCGTAAATGGACAATGTGGGGGTCAACGGCGAAACCTCCACATTAACATTCGAGATGGTTTGGCCGGATGCCACTTGCACGGTATGCGCGCTGGACGACTGGTTCACAATCGTCACCGTGGCGGAACTTGACGAGACGCCGTCATACTGGCTGGTAGCTGTGATGGTCACTTGATTGGGTGAAGGCACACTGGCCGGCGCCCTGTAAAAACCCGTCGAGGAAATAAATCCCACGGTGGAACTCCCACCTACAATACCACCGGCACTCCACACGACCAAAGCATTCGGTGTCCCCACCACGGAAACACCAAACTGCAAAGAGGACGACACCGGGACATAAGCCGTCGCTGGGGTGACGGTGAGTACAATCCCTTTCGATGAGGGCGTCCAACCGCACGAGGCCGCCACGAGCGACATCCCGAGGCCCAAACCTAGAACGACGCGTTCTGCACGATTCCCACGAGTTCTCCGCCGAACTTCGCTCATAATTCCTTTACCAGATGCAGGAAACCCTCCATTAGTTGTCAGTCGTCGGTTCCCGGGCGTCGGTTGTCAGTAGCTGAAGTCTGAAACTCGGAACGCTATAAGTCTATCATTTGATCATTGCGGCGAGAAGCTCGATCCACCTGAGGGCGAAGACGTACCTGGATTTTGTCCCGGCTGGCCGAAACCGCTTCCTTGCGACGGCTGGCCAAAACCGCTCGGCTGATTTCCTTGGGATGGCTGGCCGAACTCGCTTGGCTGATTGCCCTGGCCCGGCTGCCCCCCAACACCTTGAGGCAATCCCGGAATGGAGGTCGCAATGCCCAGCGCGCCCATATCAATTCCCACAAACTCCCACTCGTCATAGTGCGTCTTCTGGTTATAAGTGCGAATCGATTGCTTGTGACTCGTGCTAGCAACCCCGACAATAAACGTCCCCCCGCCCTGGCTGGTCCCCATAGTAAAGCCGGAATTCTGCTGGGGATTGGAAGCGCCTGCGGCGGAGTTGGAATCGGATGAGAAGCCCCCTGTTGACTGACCAAAACCGCTCCCGCCCATACTCTGCTGGCCAAATCCACTTCCCCCCATGCCCTGCTGGCTAAATCCACTTCCCCCGGTTCCCTGCTGATCAAATCCACTTCCACCCATACCCTGCTGGCCTGATCCACTTCCCCCCATGCCCTGTTGGCCAAATCCACCGCCGCTCATGCCCGAGGGACCTGACGACCCGGCGAACCCCCATGCACCTTGGGCTGCGCCTGGTTGCCCCATCCCTCCCGGTGGAGGGCCTTGCGTTTTCGAGTCCAGAAGAACTCCCTGCGCATTGGCGTGGATAAATCGCCACTTGCCGTCAGGCGTCATCGGGTCAGCATACTCTCTGCGCAAAAAGCGGAATCCATTGGTCACCCTTGTCAAATCCTGGATGCTAGTTGGCCACCTCTGGAACTTCTGATGGAAGCTCGCGATGGCGCGCGCGTACTCGGTGCCGCGAAAAATGAGTTCCTCTTCACGCTCGCGCCGGCCCTCCTGATAGATGCTCGGCAGCGCCGCAGTCAGACTTATCAGAATGACAGCCGCTGCCACCATGACCAGGAAAAGCGCGAAGCCGGGAATATTTTCTCGCACGCCATTCCCTCGAAGCTCGTCCTCCGCGGAAATGACCTGTTTGCCGGCCGAGCTACTGCGGAACGGGCAAATCAACGGTTTGGTGGATAGTAGCATCTTCAACGGTAACCACCGTAGGTGATATCTTGATGACCTTGTATCGAGTCCCGACGGCATCACCCGCGTGGACCACGAAGACTTGGTCGTCGGGGGAAGAGGTCTCGCAGCTCGCGCCACAGAGTTCGACCATGGCCTCGCCGGCTGCCCCCTTCCCTTCAGTGTAGCCCATAACCTTTAGATTCATCGGAGGCGGTGGAGCTTGCACCGGCGCTGGCGCCTGCGGGGCGCTCGGGGCCTGCTCCCGCCGCGCTTGGATTGGGCCCGCCACGAACTCAAACGGGTTCCGCTTCAGCTCTGGCAACGGCCGGTCCTCGAAATCCTTCAGCAGGTCCAGGTCGAGAAGCGAGTTGTAACGGGAAAGCTCATCCGAAATCTTCTGCTTCTCAGCCAGCTTCCCGGTCGCGGCCTTGGCACCCCCTGGACCGTTTGCCTTGACATGTGAGGGAGTCGCCGCCGCAGGACGCTTCATGCCCGGAGGCTTGACCCCTGCCCGCATCTGCTTGTACTGGAACACAAGGTTTACAATCAGCGCGAGCGAAACTAGGCCCAGGACGCCGACGCCCCATCGATCAATCCGTCCAGGAAGCTTCATGGTGTCAAGTACAAGTCAGCCGCCAGCCGTAACTGGAGCGCTCCCTCCTCACTTTCGGCCATAGTGAAACTCCGAATCAATAGCAAATCGCTCGCGGTTTCAAGACCGTGCGCGAACTTCAGCAGAGCAGGAAAGGAGCCCTCGATATCGATCAGAACTCCCAGACGCAGTAACGGTCCGGGAGCCTTCCTATCCTCTTTGAAGGCGACCTTAGTGAGTTGAGCCCCCGATTGATCCGCTATCCGCCGCACGAGCTCGGAGGCCTGCGAGTACGCATGGCGCCGGGGCGGCGTGTGCTCCCGTTCCAGCGATGCCAGCTTCTTGCCCGTCTCCGGCAAAGCCTCTCGGTAGCTCTTCAGGCGCTCGATACGAGTCTGCCCCTCCAAGATGTGCTGGCGCAGGGCGGCAAACTGCTGTTGCGCTGAGGAAAGCTGTTGTTGTGTGTACCGATACACAAAGAAGTAAAGCAGCACGTCGAGCAGAACCAGAGAAACGCCGGCTATCTGGAAAACGCGAGTTACAATCTGGTGACGACTTCGGCGCAATTACTCCCCCGATGATTCTCTCTCGCCCACCATATAGTGCGCTGTGCAGGGGATGTTCTCAAGTTCCGAAGTGGTGCTTGCCTCTTCGAAACCTTCATTGATAATCGCCACATCTTTAAAGTGGGGGGAGTCTTCAAGGTTACTCAGAAAACGTTCGATAGCTTTTGCGTCTTTGCCTGTAATCACGAACCGGAGGGCCAGTTGCTGCCCCTCTGGCTCCATGGCCAGTGCCCTAAGCCGCACATCGTCCGGTATGAGCTCGGTGATGTCTGCGGCCAAGCCGGTCAAGGAGACCTGCTTCTGTTCGATCAGCCCGTTGACGAACTTCACATCATCGAGAAGCCGGCGAGACTCCGGAGCGTCCAGTTGCCTGCGCAGCGCCATTTCCTGGGCGCGCACCGCATTGTCCCGTTGCTGAAGCTCGTCGACTGACTTTTGCACGACCTTGTATTCCCGGTAGGAACGAAGCGAGAACATCAGTATAAGAGTCAATCCTGTGACGCCCAGTAGAGTAGCGGGAATAGCCCAAAGAAGTGCATAGCGCTCGTGAGCGCTGGGTGGAATGGCCAGATTCAGAACAACTCTCATGAGCTTAGTTGCGGTTCTCCAATAGTCCGGCAAACGTCATGCCGAAACTTTCCAAGATCTTTTTCTCGGCCGGCGCAAGGGCCTCTGAGTGGGAAGCCGAGCCGGTCAAAAGCTGAACGCGCCGGCCGGTCACTTTTCCGATTTCGTCGTCGAGTGAAGAACTGGCGGGCGGCCGGACGTAAATGTATAAATCTTCAATCTCACTCTTCAGGTGGTCGCGGCAAGCGGCCACCACGCGCGCGAATTCACTGACCACTTCCGAGTCTTCGGCTGCCGTGACGCGCTCCAGTAGGCGATTCCGCCAGAAACTAATGCTGTCTCCGACCACCACGACCGTGGTCACCGAGCCTGAACAGACGTGCACCAGAACCTGGCTGCCTCGATATCCGGAGGGGAGCAAGGGAAGCAGGGCCGCCGTGGCAGGTAGGACCAGCGCTGGACCGGCGCTCACATCCTCCAAGGCGGCTTCGTATTCCGCGACGATGGAATTACGCACTGCCATGGCCAACAACTCGACGGATTGTTCTCCCCTGGAGAGCACTTGGTAGCTGACCCTTGCTTCCTCGGGTGGGAAGGGCAGAAGGCCTCCCATCTTCCAACGGACCAGCGCCTCCGCTTCTTGGCGGTCGGAAGAGAGCGTCTCAAAGCGCAGGATGGCAACACGCACAGCAGGGTCAGGTAAGAGGATGCCCAGCCGGCCACTGCCATCGCCGACTGTTTCCAGGACTTCACGGATTGCACGACGCACTACCTCTTGCTTGGCCAGGTTGAGCCGGCTGGCGAGGGGTTCGAGCGCTCCCGCCTCGAGTTGCCGGACGGCCACCCGGCGCACCTGGCGCGATTTCCTGTCCAGCTTTGCGCCCGCTACAAAACCAGGCTGCATATCGAGAACCACGGTGGGCAAAAGGAAGGAGCCAGTTCTTTCCCTCCGCTTGGCGGGCCACAGCCTGGATTTTAGCAATTCCCAATTCATGGCTTCTCTGGAGCGCGGGCTTCCAGCCCGCATTTCGATCGGTCTGTGCGGGCTGGAAGCCCGCGCTCCTGCTCTCACTCTACAAAGGTGACCTTGTTAATCTCCTTGAACGTCGTGACTCCCAGCCGGACTTTCTCGAGCGCTGATTCCCGTAGCGACACCATCCCTTCCTCCCGCGCCACCCGGCGAATCTCCGAACTTGGTTTCTTGTCGAGAATCAGCTCCCGCACACGGTCTGAGAGGGCCAGCAATTCACCAATGGCCGTCCGTCCGTGGAAGCCTGTCTGGTTGCACGCCTGGCAGCCGACCGTCTCGTACAAGGTTATGCCGCGCCAAGCCTCGGGCGACTGGCCGGACTCCTCGAACATTTCGCGCGATACTTGCGTGGGACGTTTGCACTCTTCGCACAACGTCCGCACCAGCCGCTGAGCCAGGATGCAATTGAGAGCGGATACGAAGTTATAGGGTTCGACGCCCATGTTAAGGAAACGGCCCAGCACGTCGACCACGTTGTTCGCATGCACGGTGGTGAAAACTAAGTGGCCGGTCAAAGCCGATTGGATGGCAATCTGTGCGGTCTCGTTATCGCGAATCTCGCCCACCATAATCTTATCCGGGTCATGGCGCAAGATCGACCTCAGACCGCGGGCGAAAGTCAGGCCCCGCTTTTCATTCACCGGAATCTGGGTGACGCCACGAAGCTGATACTCGACCGGGTCCTCGATAGTGATGATCTTGTCTTCATCACTCTTGATTTCCGAAAGCGCGGCGTAGAGCGTCGTGGTCTTGCCGCTTCCTGTAGGTCCCGTCACGAGAACCATGCCGTAAGGCTCGCGGATGAATTTTCGCAGCCGCTTGATTTCTCGGTCCGCCAGCCCCAGAACTTCCAGCCGTAACTGACGGAACTTCTCGTGCAGCGATTCCTTGTCCAAAATGCGCAACACCGCATCCTCGCCATGGATCGAGGGCATAATGGACACTCGGAAATCAATCGGACGGCCACGGTAGCGGACTCGGAAGCGGCCGTCCTGGGGCACGCGGCGCTCCGCAATATCCAACTCCGACATCACCTTGATGCGGGTGATGAGGTTGGATTGGAACTCCCGCGCCAAGGGGGCCATGGCCTGCTGGAGGACACCGTCTACCCGGAACTTCACCACCAGGGAGTTGTCACGGCTTTCAATGTGGATATCACTGGCGCGCCGCTCCAGCCCTGCAAAAATGATGGAATCCACCAGCCGGATCATGGGGCTGACTTCCCGCTCCTCCACCAGGTGCTCGAGCGAAAGCCCTTCCCCCGCCTCTTCCTCGCTGATGACGTCCAGCCGAAACTCTTCCGTTGCCTCGTCCAGCACCCTCTGGGAAGGCTCGGTTTTCTTCAGGAAGTCGCGCACCTGGCTGGGCGGGGCCACCCGAATCACCAATTGCCGGTCGAGCTTCATTTCCAGCTCATCCAGCCGGGACAAATCCGTGGGGTCGCCCACCACGATAACCAACTGGTGATTGTGTGCCTCCAACGGCAGAAACTGGTAATGGAGCATCATGTCCAGTGGGATGGTGCGGAGCAACTCCCCGTCCGGACGACAATCCCGCAGGTCCACAAAATCGAAATGATAACGGGCCGCCAGTTGGCGTACTTGCTCGAATTCGGCGTCTAATTCGGGGGTAGGTCGTTCCACCCGAAACCTCCAAGATGGTGTCGGGGCGGGATGAGCGCGCGGGATGACAATTTGTCACTGCCGCCCGCCGCTCACCGCCCTTCCTACTTCCAAACTTCAATGTATCTGCGCAGCCATGGAGAACAGGGGCAGGTAGAATGCGATCAACACAAACGCCACCACGACTGCCATGCAGGCGATCATAATCGGGTCAACTAAGGCCACCATCGTGGCCAAATCAACGGTTACGTCTTCCTCAAAGAACTCCGCCAGGGCCTCCAGCATGCTCGGCATCGCCCCGGTAGATTCTCCCACTTCTATCATATCCAGAGCGAGAGGCGGGAACAATCCGCAGGGGCGCAGGCTGGCGCTGAGCGCGCGTCCCGCGGTCACTTCCTTTACAGCTTCCCCAACCGCCTGGGCCATCAGGGGGCTGGTCACCGATTCTTTCGCATTCTCGAGCGCGGCAATAATGGGGATTCCGCCCTGTAACAAGGTGGATAGCGTGCGCGCAAACTCCGCCACAGAGAACTTGAGCAGAAGTTTACCTACCATCGGCATCCCAAACTTCACGCGTTCCCATGCCAACCGCACCTGCCGGGAACGCAGCACCCCGCGCGTCCCCACTACCGCCAGAACTATCCCCACCAGAATGGCCACCGCGAAACGCTTCACCCCCAAGGAAAAGGAGATAAAGAAAAGAGTCAAGGGGGGGAGCTGCACCTCGAGCTCAGAATAAAGGTTGGCAAAGCGTGGAACCACGAAAGTGATTACAAAAGAAATCAGCCCAATCAGGAAGGTCATCAGGAAGGCAGGATAGATAAGGGCCGACAAGAATTTCTTGCGGAAGGTCCGCGATGTCTTCTGAAAGGTGAGATAGTGAGCAAGAACCCGGTCCAGGCTGCCGCTCCGCTCCCCGGCGCGCAGTGTCGCGCTATACATCTTGGGAAACTGCCCCACCGATTCGAAGGCCTCGGAAAGCAGTGCCCCGGCCCGAACTTTTTCCTGGACTTTCGTCACGGCCAACCGCAGCGCCTCGCTCTGCGCCTGACCCGCCAACAATTCCAAAGATTTTTGCAGCGGCAAGCCGGATTTCGAAAGGGTCAGGAATTGTTGATTGAAGACTAGGAAATCGTCCGCTTTGATCCGGCCTGCGCGTCGTGGCGCCCACCGCGTGGCCAAGATGTCTTTGGGCCGAACGGAGAAAATATAGAACCCTTCGGTCTTCAACCGATGGCGTAGCTCCACTTCCGACGCGGCCCGTTCCGTCTGGACCAAGACCTTGCCCGTGTCCGTCCCAAGTTTGCAAACGAATTCCATGGTAAGTCTAGGAGTCAAGCAGTCGAAAAGTTGAGGAGTAAAAGCGCATGAACTTCAATTCTCCCCGCCCCATCCAGGAGTTGAGAACCCAGCAGCCGGACGCCAAGATCCCTTCCGGCTGGAATCTCGCGGCGAAAATCGAAAGTGAGGGTCGTGAGCCTCCACTCTTGACTTTTCAACTCCTCGAGTCCCAGACTTCTCGACTGCTCGACTCCTCGACCTCTCGACTGCACTACCAACTGCTATACGCCGTCCCGTCCTGCGCCGTCTCATCCGACCCGCTATGCACGTCCACTATTCCAGTGGTGGTCTGGCTGGCACCCGTCGGCACTTCCTCAGTATCCGTTTGCCAGGTCTCGCTCGAATGGGTGAAAGGGTCCACAGGAAGCCCGCCCCGCAGGTAGCCCGCCTCCACCAGATCATCCAGAGTTGTGGGTGGTTTTTCCTTATCCAGAGTGTATTCGTCGATAAGTTTGCGGAGCGTGTACAAATCATCTTTCAGGACTGCCTCCTTCGCATGCACGATGGCCAGTTGAAAAATGGGCATGGACATGGTCGCGAGGGTGAGGAGAATGGTCACGACGATCATCAGTTCGAGAAGGGTAAAACCCCAGTTGTTGGACCGGGAGGCAGGAGGGTGGAGGAACCCGATGCCCTGCGTCTCGGTGCGGGAGGCGGAGCGCGGGAGCGGCGCGATGCCCTGCTTGTCGGTGCGCGAGGGAAGGGGGTGGAGAAGGCCGATGCCGTGCCCGTCGGTGCGGGAGGTCGCGCGCTCGGAATTTGAGATTTGAGATTTCAGATTTGAAATCAGTCTCCCAATCACAGTCCCTCCTCCCGTCCACCAATCACCACATTTCATCCCACCCAAAGCCGTCCCCAAGCTGCCTATCTACCAATCACTGTATTTCGTCCCATCCAAAGCAGTCCCATCGCTCTTGGAATAAACGTCAAAGACGTTTTGGCCGCCCCAGCTCCGTGAGTCAGGGTCATCCTGCATGGAGCGCATCCCCCAATCGGTTGACTCTGTCATGGGGTCGACAGGCAGCCTGCGAAGGAACTTGTACTTCGTCGTAGCAGCTCCCTTGAACGCGACTCCATCGACCAGCGTCTGTAGGTCCGGAGGATAACCAAAGGTATCGGTTTTGACAGGGACCATGCCGTGGTCAGCCAAGTCCTTGTAGTGGTCGATAGCTTCGCGTATCTGCCGCAGGTCCCTCCTCAGTTCAACCTCCTTGGTTCGCTGGATCTGTAGGCGAGCCAAGGGAAGCGCAACGGTAGTGAGCAGCAAAATGATAGTAATCGAGGCCATCAGCTCCACAAACGTAAAAGCAGAGCTACCAAGCCGGCAGCGATCGGTGATGCGTTCTTGCATGCTCATTGCGGCTCACCAGGCGGTTGTGCTGGGATTTCAGCCCCGGGAATGCCTTGCGGGCCTGCGGGCTGGGCTCCGCCGGTCAAGGCCATACTGCTAGGCGCGCCCGAAGAGGGTTCAGGCAAGCGCACGACATGGGGAGTCAACATAATCAGCACTTCCTGCTCATTTCGCTCGGCGTGCTCGGTAGAGAACAGGTATTTCAAAAGCGGAACGTCCCCCAGAAAAGGCACGCCACCCACTGTATGCGTGATGGTGGTTTGAATCAAGCCGCCGAGTACGCTCGTTTCACCCTCCTTGAGACGAATGTCGTGCTCGATCTTTCGTTCTCCAAAAGTTGGCTCCGTCACCCCCGCCACACTAACGTTCGCTCCCAGTGAGGAAATCTCGATCGAGGCGTGGATCGCCACTTCGCCATCCGCGAGCAGGTGCGGCGTAAGATCCAGGATCACACCTATGTCCTTGTATGTGAACTGGGTACTGGCCAGCAGGCCGACTCCTGAAGTCGATGTAGTGGAGCCAAGCGTAGGCAGAAAACTGCCCGTGGCGATAGGGACGCTCTCGCCAATCTTGAGCGCGGCTTTCTGGCCATCCGTCGAGCGGATTTCCGGGTTCTGGAGAATATGCGTGCGAGTATCGCTCAAGAGCGCACTGGCTGCCACACTAGGCACTACAGCAGCGAAGTCTCGAGTGCTGAAGTTGGCTAAAAGGTTGATGCCGGTCGAACTCGTCGTAGTGCTTGAGGACGACGAGGAGGACGAGGGAACGGGCGGAGAGAATATTACCCCGCCTTGCAATCCGGGCGTTATGCTGGTCGCGGAAGTAATCGTGGCAGGATAAATGCCCAGATCTCGAGCCCGGTCGCGGTCGGCTTCTACCACGGCGACTTCCATCACAATTTCGGCTTTGCTCCGGTCCAGTTCGTGCACGAGCTGTTCGGCAGCCGCAATTTTCGCAGGCGTATCGCGAATTATGATGGCATTAGAATCCGGGTTATCGACAATATTGGTCAAGCGCAGAACCGTTTTCAAGGCCGTGGTGATGGCAGTGCGGTCCGCGGCCGCCAAGGGGTTGGAAAGATAAATCGTCTTGAGCTCCTCCACATCATAGTCCCGGCGGTTCGTCGGATCATCCGGAACCACCAGGATTGTGTTGGGCGTGATCGGTCTCCAAAAGCTGTGAGTTTGCAGGGCGACAATGTTCAGCGCCTCTTCAATGGTCACGTCGGAAAGATCTACAGAGAATTGTGGAGTGGGGCGAAAATTGGATGTGAACGCAACATTCAATTGGGCAAGTTTGCCCAAGGCATCGAAGACCTTGCGGCTGTCGGCACTGATGCGGAAGTGAGCCAAATGCTCCTTCGGGAAAGGCTTCAACTTTATTTCCGGCTCATTCACCACTTCTTCGTTGGCCTTGAGCGCCTGCTTGAGCGCCGACTCGCGGGCCTTCCTGGCCGCCGCCTGGGCTGCCTCCAGTCTGGCCAGCTCCTGAGCTGCGGCGTCATTGGTGGGATCGATGCTCACCGCCTTCTGGAATTCGGCGGCCGCTTCGTCCGGGTGTCCTTCCTTCAGCAGGCGTTCCCCTTGTTTGAAATGCGATGCTGTCGCTTGCGTCCGAACTAGCTTTTGGTGAATGATGATCTTGGCATTCTCCGGTTGGTTCCGGCCCGCTTTTTCGTAATCGACCAAAGCGGTGTCCCAATCCTTCCGGAGTTCCGCTTTTTGCGCTTCACGGTATGCCACGTTGCCCGGGCTACATCCGACCAGCCATACTATAGCGAGACAAGAAGCCAACATGCGCCATTCTTTATTCATCATTTCTTGCTCCCGCACCCTACAATCACCGCCTTACAGTCGCCATTATGAATGACGGTAGGCAATAAAACAAGCATACGAATAGGTACTTTAGTTCGCCAGAGATTAGCCGAACGCTACCGGGAGGTTAGACGCTAAAATAGTCCCCAATGGTTAGCTGATCAGTAAATTTTCTCGAGCCACCTGGGGGAAGAAATGTCCGAAGATGCGTGAAAGGCGCTTCCCGCCCTGAGAATGCCCTGTCATGCCGGGCAAAGCAGGGAGTCTCGCTCTGGTCGGAAGCCAATGCTAGATTCCTCGCTGCCATGAAAATGGCTCCCCTCCTCCGAAGAAGGAGAGGGTAGGGGTGGTGGCCCAACAATTAACCACCCTGGCTCCTCCTTAGCACGGAGGGGAATCACGGCGTCATTTTCATGCACAGTGGCGAGTGAAAGGATCATGGGATCTTTGCTCAGAGTGATTAGAGTTGGTTCCTGGCTTCTGGGTGCTGCTGGCGGGATGGCCGATCCACCAAGGGCTACTAATCAACGCTCTCGACAATTATCACAGTAGCCGCCAGCCTCCAACCGAACAACCTTGATATTGAAGCGGCGCTGGCGTTCGATTTGCCCTTTGAGTTTCTCGAAAAGCGAACTTTCGAATTCCTGAATACGGCCACACTTGAGGCATGCCAAGTGAATATGATCCCGGCTGGTCCTGGCCTCGTAATAGTGCTTTCCACCCTCTAAATGCATGAGGTCAAGCTCATCCACCAGGCCGTGTTTCTTCAACATGGCTAAGGTTCGATAGACAGTCACCTTATTCAGTGTGGGATCTTGACCCCTGGCGCGCTCCCAAAGAGCTATAGCATCCAGATGGCTTTCGGCGCTCTGGATGATCTCGATCAAGAGACGCCGCTGGTGCGTCATCCGCAAGCCGCGCGAGATCAATTCCTGCTCAAGAGAAACGGTGTGAATTCCCGCTCCCCCACCTTCGCGGAGGACGTGTTTTGCAGGAATGATTGGTGTTTCGTGGCGCGCATCCTTCGATTCACTTGGCATGAATCCCGACCACCTTTGATTTGCAAAACGGCTAACAGAATAGTTTCGCTTCTGGGGGGCAAGCTGTCAAGCGGCCCTTTGTTTTCATAGAGATTGCGGCTTCGTTCGTTCATTTCTGGAGAATTCTCTTTTTGCTACAAAAAGCAAAGCCCCCGCCCTTACAGGCAGGGGCTTGAGAGCTACAGTCTGAATTCTAATCCAGACCGGAAATAGAAAGGAGCGAAGCTTACTGTGAAGGAGCAGCGGCAGTAGTGGTCTTCTTCGCCTTCGTCTTCTTCTCTTTCGTCGCCTTCGTCTTCTTTGTCTTCGTTGCTTTCGTGGTTTCCTGCGCGCCAGTATCTTGCGCGAACACTGGCATCGCCAACGTGAAGGCGATCATGCCGGTGAACAACAATGTCAGAAGTTTCTTCATGCTAGGTCTAGACCTCCTTAAGAGTTACTTCCTGCTTTGTCGCAGCAAGGCATGGGCCATATTCCCGCACCTCCGCAGAATATTCCCAATTAACTGATGTACCATGAGTTATGACTGATGCCGGGATGCCAGTGGGACGCGGTGCAAAACCCCTGTCTGATCGTCATACACGAATACGTATGACTAACGCACTAAATGGAGCAATAGACCCACGGACACAGTGCCCCCTTTGGTGTTGTAGGAGCCACCCTGGTGGGCGCGCCTGGGCGGGACTGGCACCTGCGGATCCCGATGGACCGAGGGTCGCCCCGCGCCGCGAGGTCCATCCTCATGGTTGCTCCCAGCGCATTGGGAGAACCACAAAGGCCGCTCCTACAGAGCAAGCCGCGCGGTCCAGGAATCGGCGATTTCTTGCAGAATAGTCGGAATAGACTTGGCGATTCCCCAGCTTGGGAAATGCGATTTTAACTTCCTCAGGTCGCTGTAGTAACAGATGTGGTCGCCTGCCCGGTTTTGCCCGACATAGCAGTACTTTTGCCTCTTGCCAGTAATCTCCTCGATCTTCTTGAAGCCCTCCAGAATCGAGCAGGAGTTTTCCTTGCCGCCTCCCAGATTGTAGACCTCACCGCAGCGGGGATGGCGGTAGAATTCATACATCATGCTGGCTACGTCTTCCGAGTGAATGTTGTCACGGACCTGCTTCCCTTTATAGCCGAAAACCTTGTACTCCTTCTGCTCGACGTTACAGCGCACCAAGTAGCTGAGAAACCCGTGCAGCTCCACCCCGGAATGATTGGGGCCGGTCAAGCAGCCCCCGCGCAGGCAGCAGGTCGGCATAGCGAAATACCTGCCGTACTCCTGGGTCATGACATCGGAGGCCAGCTTCGAAGCGCCGAAAAGCGAGTGTTTTGATTGGTCAATGGGAAACGACTCCGGGATGCCGTGGGCGTACGCCGGATCGTCGTATTCCCAGCGCGTTTCCAACTCCCGCAGCGGAATGGAGTTGGGAAGATCCCCGTAGACCTTATTGGTCGACATGTGAATGAAGGGTGATTCCGGACAGGCGCGCCGCGCCGCTTCCAGAAGATTCAATGTGCCCACCGCATTGACATCAAAGTCATCAAAGGGGATGGCCGCCGCCCGGTCGTGAGAAGGCTGAGCCGCCGTATGGATGATGATGCCTGGTTTCAGCGCCGCTATCAACCGCAGAATCGCTTCGCGGTCACGAATGTCGATGGAGTGGTGTTGATAACCAGGAATCGAAGCTCGAAGCCGCTCCAAGACCCAGCTTGTGTCTCCTGCCGGACCGAAGAAGACTGCCCGCTGATTGTTATCCAGCCCGGCAATACGGAACCCCAGCCGGTTGAAGTACAGGCTCACCTCCGAGCCGATGAGTCCGCAGGAGCCGGTGATGAAGGCTAATGGAGACAGCATAGTGTTATCCCGCCGTCTGTAGCGCGGGCGTCTCGCCCGCGGGGGCGCGGGCATCCTGCCCGCGCGCGGGAGCGAGACGCTCCCGCCACAGCGGGCGGGACGCCCGCGCTACTTCCTGGTCCTACTCAGGCAACTTCATTCCAGGCCGTACCCACGCCCACCTCCAACCCTTCAGGCCCGCCCTTCTTGGATTGGAGGCCACATATTCGATATACCTGTAGAACTCATCCTCGTCACGAATGAGGTGATCGAAGTATTCCTCCTCCCAAAAACCGCCCTCCCGCTCTAGCATTTTATTGGCCTCTTTCGCTGTAAAGGACTTCCAGGAATGCAAGATCTTTTCAAGGGACCAATTGGGAAAGGCCCGGAACACAGCATGAACATGATTCGGCATCACACTCCAGGCAAACTGACGGTACCGCTGGCCATCGAAAAACTGCAGCGCGCCGGCAACCAAGTCTGCAATCAAAGGATTAGCAAGATGGCAAGCGCCGATGCCGGAATCTAGGCAGGCTTCGATTCGCTCGGAGAATAGCTCCTCCAGGCGCTCCAGTTCAGTATCACTCAGTTTGCGGCTCTGGCGCTCGGCGCTCAGCAGTATGTCCTTCCGCTCAAAGCGAATCGACTCCAGGATAGAAAGGGGAAGTGAGTCACCAAGGCGAATCGTGACGAAATACGTGCCGCCCTCGACTTCCCAATGCGGCAAATGACCGCGGTCTCGTATGGTAACCGCGCCGAATCGAGGTTTGAACTGGTTAACCCTCATGCCGCCTCGAGAGTAGCGCGGGCGTCTTGCCCACAGGGGTGCGCCTATCCTGCCCGGGCGCGGTAGCGAGACGCTCCCGCGACAGCGGGCGAGACGCCCGCGCTACGATGGCCTCAATAGTCTACCTTAAGTTTTAGAAATCCGTGAACGCACATCCGCAACATCGTCAAGCCATGCTTGAACACCTTGGTCATCTTCGTAGCGCCGAAGGTTCTCTCCTGGTAATGGACAGGTTGATCCAAAATACGCAGATTTAACTTGGCGGCGCCGAAGAGAAGTTCGTAATCGCCCCAGCGGTCGAGAGTCCCCCAGGTGCCGATCATAGGGCGAATCCTCTCCCAATCGGTTCGCCAGAGCACCTTGGTGCCGCACAGGGTGTCTTTGACCCTCTGACCGAGCAGGTAGGAGAACAAGGCACTGAAGAACTTGTTCCCAAGCACGTTGGCGCCCTTCATCGCCGCTTTGGGAATCGGGTACACCAATCGCGATCCATTGACAAACTCAGCC
>Ga0187781_10001356_pt1 | contig 18499 bp, 15 predicted proteins | sample 0715_SJ02_MP02_2_FD_132447 | JGI IMG/M metagenome (GOLD analysis project Ga0187781, IMG submission 132447) | Tropical peat soil microbial communities from peatlands in Department of Meta, Colombia - 0715_SJ02_MP02_20_MG | ecosystem: Environmental > Terrestrial > Soil > Wetlands > Peat | place... | reverse complement strand
GCTTCCCCACAGCGCGCGCAAGGCGCCGTCGGACTCGTGGGTTCGGGCTCGGGCGGCATCGCAAAGGCATCCTGTAATTCACCTATCTTGGTGGTTTCGAGTTCGAAGGTCGTATAGCACTTGTTGCAAACGTGGTTGAAACAACACGTGGGTTGGCAGGAGTAAATCACATCTTTCGACCCACATTGGGGGCATGAAATGGAAATCGGGGAAAGCCGCATCGTTAATCAGAATGGCGTGGCGCGAGCAGAAGTGTCAAGCGGTGTGAATGACTAGCCGGGGGGGACACCTGCAACCTTTTCGATAAAGATATCGTTCAAAGGCGGCTCCACCAGCTCGAAGCGGCTGACGCGCACGGAGCGCTGAAGAGCAGCTCTAAGGATTTCCTGAGGATCCGCACCTGGCCTGAGCCGGGCCTCGACGACCGCTCCGAAGTGATTCACTTTTTCAACCAGTCCTGTACCTTCCAGGAAGTCCGAATCTCCTGAGTATTCGATGCGCAGCGTGTTCTTCCCATAGGACTGTTTGATGGCGCGGAGGTCGCCGTTCAAAACGTTGCGCCCTTTGTTGATCAGGCAGATGGCGTCGCACATCATCTCCACCTGCTCCATGCGGTGAGTGGAAAGAATGATCGTGGAGCCCTGCTCGCGCAGCTCCAGCATGATGTCTTTGATCAGAGTTGCATTCACAGGGTCCAAGCCGGTGAAAGGCTCGTCGAGAATCAGCAATGGGGGCTTATGAATCACCGTGGCAATAAACTGGACCTTCTGCTGCATTCCTTTGGAAAGATCCTGGACCTTCTTGTCGGCCCAACCGGCCAATTCCAGGCGTTCGAGCCAGGATTGGGCGCGCTTTGTCGCCTCTGTCTCAGAAAGTCCTTTCAGGGCCCCCAGGAATCGCAGGTGCTCCAGTACCTTCATTTTGGTGTAGAGGCCTCGTTCCTCGGGAAGGTAGCCGATGCGGTCCTGAGTGCTTTCGCTGACAGGCTCTCCGAGCACCTGAATTGATCCTTCATCAGGAATCAGCACCCGCATGATCATGCGGAGCGAGGTGGTCTTGCCGGCGCCGTTGGGGCCGAGCAGACCGAAGACCGCCCCCTCCCTGATTCCCAGGCTCAGATTGTTAACCGCCGTCAACGTGTCAAAGCGTTTGGTAACTCCCTCGAGAGCCACTGCATCCATTGGTGAACTCATCCGGTTGCGGAATCTTGAAAAGCTCACTCCGCGCGCACTTTCGCATCCTGCTTTCTTACGAACCAAGTGACCTTTACGGCACTCAAATGTTGTAAGGTGAAGCGGACATACGTTTGTAACATTAAAACGGCTGGGGAGCAATCACAAACTAACTTGCACGCAAAACGGGCTGTACGAAGTCATACTCGAGGAGTAAGATAAGCGATTGCGGTCCGGGAACCCATTGTTGGAGAAGAGCACGCCATGCGAGATGTGGTGATTATGGGGTCAGGATGTGCTGGATTGACGGCGGCTATTTATGCCGCTCGCGCCAATTTGAAACCCTTGGTCATCCGCGGCCTGGAACCCGGCGGCCAATTGACCCTGACAACTCTGGTGGAGAATTTCCCGGGCTTCCCCCAAGGCGTGCAAGGCCCCGAGCTGATCGAACACATGCGGGCTCAGGCTGCCCAGTTCGGCGCGGAGTTCATGGAAGCCCACGTCACCAGCGCTGACCTTTTCCGCCGTCCCCTGGTGATTCAAGCGGAGAGCGAGACGATCGAAACGCGCACGCTGATCATTGCTTCCGGAGCTTCGGCAAAATTGCTGGGCCTGGAATCGGAGCGCAGACTGCTGGGCCACGGTGTCTCGACCTGCGCGACCTGCGATGGATACTTCTATCGCGGGAAAGAGGTGGTGGTGGTGGGAGGAGGCGATACGGCTGCGGAAGAGGCGCTGTTCCTCACGCGCTATGCCGCGCAGGTGAGTATTATTCATCGCCGGGACCAGTTGCGCGCCTCCAAAATCATGCAGGACCGGCTCTTCGACAACTCGAAAATCAACTTCGTCTGGGATGCAGTGGTGACAGACGTCCTGGATGTGGAGCGAGGTGAAGTTACGGGAGTCAAGCTCAGAAACACCAAGACCGGGGCCGAAACCATGAAGAGCTGTGACGGCGTGTTTATGGGAATCGGCCATTCGCCCAACACTTCATTGTTCCGCGGGCAGCTCGAGATGAACGAAGTGGGCTATCTGATTACGCACGAAGGAAGCAAGACGAATTTGCCGGGCGTCTTCGCCGCAGGGGACGTCCAGGACCACATTTATCGCCAAGCCATCACTGCGGCCGGCTCGGGCTGTATGGCTGCCATAGACGCCGAGCGGTACTTGGAAGCTGAACACTAAAGAACAGCTTTCAGGTTTCAGGTGTCAGGGAAGAAATGCATAGCGAAGCAGCAATTCTAAATTATAAATTGTAAATTGTATGTCGAGGGTCTGTGACGTCCCAATACGGCGATTGCGAACGTAAGACCCGCAATTCACAAATTACTATTTATAATTTATAACTCACTGCTCACAACCTCTTTTCTCACTGATACCCGGCACCTGGAGCCCGGCGCCTGACATCTGAACCTGGAACCTACAAGCATGCTCCGCCCTATTCTGATTTACCTTTCACAGAAGCAAACTCCAAAGAAACTCCTTACCGGCCACGCCTTGGGTCGCCGCATGGCAGCGCGGTTTATCGCCGGAGAAGAGTTGGAAGACGCGCTCCAAGTGGTCAGGCGGTTAAACGGCGAAGGTTTTATGGTGACCCTGGACCTTCTAGGTGAGAGCGTGCAGGAGGTCGGAGAAGCGGAGGCGGCATGCCAAGCTTACGTGCGCCTGCTGGAGCGGTTGGCGGGGGAAGGGTTGAATTCGCATGTCTCCGTCAAGCTGACGCAACTGGGTTTGGCGATTGGGGAAGGGTTGGCGTGCCGTCATTTGAGCGTGATCTGCGAGCGCGCCGCCCGGTGCCACAACTTCGTGCGTGTGGATATGGAGGGCTCAGCCTTCACGGAAGCGACGCTGAGGGTTTTCCAAGCGGTGAATGCGCCGCGCGATGTGGCGGGTATCGTCATCCAGTCGTACCTATACCGAAGCGACAAGGATGTGGAAGCGTTGCTAAGGTGCGGGGTGCGGATACGGTTGGTCAAGGGGGCCTACGACGAGCCTCGGGAAATCGCTTATCAGCGCAAAAGGGATGTGGACCGCAGCTTTTCGCGGTTGATGACGATGATGCTTTCCAGCGGCATCTATCATGCCATCGCCACGCACGACGAACGCCTTATTGCCGAAGCGCGGGAGTATGCGCGCGCGCACAGCATACCCTCCGACCACTACGAATTTCAACTCCTGTATGGCATCCGACGCGATTTGCAGCGCGATCTGCTCCGCCAGGGGGAGCGCGTGCGCCTTTACGTTCCCTGCGGGCGTCAATGGTACGCTTATTTCATGCGCCGTCTGGCGGAAAGGCCGGCGAACTTGTTCTTCTTGCTTCGCCACCTTTTTAGGGAATAGGGAACAGGTTACAGGGGATAGGGAACGAGGAACAGGGCGTTCCGCACCCCCCGTCTTTAGTTTCCGTCCTCTTTCAACCTGTTCCGGAGTGAGGTTAGCATCTTGCTAACTTCCGTCACCAGAGCAAAAGCTGTTGACGCTTCAACTTGAGTAATATACTTCAGCCGCACGGCGAGCATGAGGAACGTTTCCGTCTCCATCAAGGAGCTCTTTGCTACCGACAGGAAGTTAGCGTAGTCCCGTTTCGTGCCTCGCGCTTTTCCCTCCGCAATATTGGCGGGCACGGGAGGCTGCGGCTCGTGTCGCCTGCGAACCAAGGCGATAGGTCTCGTTCTGAGGAAACTTGGCAGCCAATCCATAAACGACCTCCGCAAGGTCCATCGCCTTCTGCCATACGATGAGATCCCTGTGAGATTGAATGGTTGTCATGCCCTTCACCTGTAGCCCTGGGACTGTTCCCTATTCCGTGTTCCCTAACCCGAGCTGCTTCTTTGCCGCATCACTGAGCCTGCTGATGTTCCAGGGCGGGTCCCACACCACCTGCACGTTGGCGGACTTCACCCCTTCGATCTTAGCCACCTGCTGCCGCACTTGCTCGCTGATGAAACTGTGCGCAGGGCAGCCCCTTGCCGTCAGGGTCATCACCACGTTGACGTTGTCGTCTTTTACCTGAACGTCGTAAATCAATCCCAGGTCCACCACATTGATCGGGATCTCCGGGTCGTAACAGTTGCGCAAAACTTCGTAGACTTGCTCATTGGTTACCATTCGTAGCCTCTTCGAGGGCCTTGGCCCTTGCTGCATTCTAACCTCGAAGGCTTCCACATCAAACTGATTTCTTATGTTCAGCCATGCGCCAGCATCTACAAGGAAAGCGCGATGCGCAAACCACTGCCCGGCAGCAGTAGACTATATGTATGGCCTAGATAGGCGATCGGAATTGCGGAGTGAAAGACGCGTTCTTGTCAATGTCGCGTCGGGGCCTTAAAATAGAAGGTTGGGCGGTGCGCGAGGTGCGTCACAGTAGTGGCGCCGCTCCGCCGACGTGGAGCGTGCCGGCAGGACCCCCAAATGCCAGACCGGGCGGTCGGGCCAGCCATATGGGTAACTTCTTACAAATCGCTTTAGGCAAGATCATCGGCACCAAGAACGAGCGCGAGTTGAAGCGCCTGGGGGTGCGTGTTGGGGAAATCAACGTGCTTGAACCCGAGATGCAGCGTCTGAAGGACTCGGATTTCCCCCTCCGCACGGACCGGTTCAAGGAGCGGCTCGCCAGCGGCGAACCCCTGGACAGCCTCCTGCCGGAAGCCTTTGCGCTCTGCCGCGAGGCGGGACGACGCACCATCAACATGCGCCACTTCGACGTGCAGTTGATCGGCGGCATGGTGCTGCACGAGGGCAAGATCGCGGAAATGAAAACGGGCGAGGGCAAAACGCTGGTGGCCACCCTGCCCGTCTACCTGAACGCGCTGGAGGGGAAGGGCGTCCATGTGGTGACGGTGAACGATTACCTGGCCAACCGGGACGCGGGCTGGATGGGCCCCATTTACCGCCTGCTGGGCCTGAGCGTAGGTGTAATCGTCCACGACCTGGAAGATGACGAGCGCCGCGCCGCTTACAAGAGCGATGTTACCTATGGGACGAATAACGAGTTCGGTTTTGACTACCTTCGGGACAACATGAAATTTGAGCTCGCGGATTACGTGCAGCGCGAGCATCACTACGCCATCGTGGACGAGGTCGACTCCATCCTGATTGACGAGGCGCGCACCCCGCTCATCATATCCGGCTCCTCCGACGAGTCCACCGACAAGTACTATAGGATTGACAAGGTCATCCCTCGCCTCCAGTCCGGCGTCGATTTTGAAGTGGATGAGAAGCTGCGCCAGGCCACCTTCACGGAGTCCGGCAACGCCAAGGCCGAAAAGCTGCTGGGCTTGGAGAACCTTTACGATCCCAACAACATGGAGTACGTCCACCACTTGCAACAGGCCCTGAAGGCCCACACCCTCTTCAAGCTGGACCGCGACTACGTCGTCAAAGAGGGCGAGGTCATCATCGTGGATGAGTTCACCGGCCGGCTGATGCCGGGACGGCGTTGGAGCGACGGCCTTCATCAGGCGATCGAAGCCAAGGAAGGCGTCAAAATCGAAAAGGAAAACCAGACGCTGGCCACCATCACTTTCCAGAATTACTTCCGCATGTACAAGAAGCTGGCCGGGATGACGGGTACGGCGGAGACTGAAGCGGCGGAGTTTGAGAAGATCTATAATCTCGAAATAGTTGTTGTCCCCACCAATAAGGCACTCATCAGGCACGAGTTTCCGGATCTGGTTTATCGCACCGAGCGAGAGAAATTCAATGCCGCCATCGAGGAAATCAAGGAGTACCACCTGCGCGGCCAGCCGGTGCTGGTGGGCAGCATCGCCATCGAAAAATCGGAGCGGCTGAGCGCCGCGCTCAGGAAGTCCGGCGTGGTGCCGGTGGAGTTGCAAGAGATGGCCCGCGCGGCCGGCCTGGAAGGTCCCAAACTCCGCACCTGGGGGGAGCAACTTGCCGGCTCGCATCACGGGCCTGCCGTGGAATGGCTGGTGCGGGCGGGAGTGCCGGCCACGACAGTTCAGAAGATGCTGAGCGAGGACCGTTACAAGTCAATGCTCGCCGGCACCAACGGAACGCGCGCCGCTTTTCTTCAGGCCATCCTGAAGCGGGCTCCCAAGGACTATCACGCCCACCAACTCCCGCCCGTCGATGATACCTCCGCGGAGCGCATTGTTGGGCTCCTCAAGCACACTGAGGAAAAACGCTTGCCCGTCCTGGACTACTTGATTGAAAAACGCTCCTCGCTCCCGCGTCTGGTCGAAGTGCTGGGCACGAAGGAAATCAAGCACAACGTCCTGAATGCCAAGCAGCACGAACGCGAAGCGCAAATCGTGGCGCAGGCCGGCCGCGAGGGAGCGGTAACGGTTTCGACGAACATGGCGGGACGCGGCACGGACATCCTGCTGGGTGGAAACCCGGAGGCCATGGCACGGGAGGAATTCCGCAAGTCGCCGGAGAAGTACCGCGAACAAGGGATCAATCCCGAGCCGCCGGATCGGCCGCCGGAAGGCTCCGCGGAGGAGATCTACCGAGCTTACGTCGAGGAGTACTCGAAGTGGCGGGAGAAGTGGAACGAATTCATCAGTCGTTTCAAGACGGTCACCGATGTCGAGCACGAGCGTGTGGTGGAGCTGGGGGGTCTGCACATTCTGGGCACGGAGCGGCACGAAGCGCGGCGCATTGACAACCAGTTGCGCGGGCGCGCCGGCCGCCAGGGTGATCCGGGCTCCTCACGCTTCTATCTCTCGCTCGAAGACGACCTGATGCGCATCTTCGCCAAGGAATGGGTCTCGAACTTCATGCAGCGTCTGGGCATGGAGGAAGGCGTCGCCATCGAGTCGAGAATGATCAGCAAACGCATCCAGGCCGCGCAAAAGGCCGTGGAGGCGCAGAATTTCGAATCCCGCAAGCACCTGCTCGAGTACGACGACGTGATGAACAAGCAGCGCGAGACGATCTATGGGCTGCGCCGGCAACTGCTCGAGGGACAAGAGCAAAAGGAATTCGTCCTGGAGGCTTGCGACCGCATGGTAGCTTGGCTGGTCAGCGAGTTCTGTCCCAAGGACCAGCACGCCGACCAGTGGAATTTGAACGGCCTGCGCACGGAATTCTGGGGGCGGCTGGGAATCGATCTCCGCCAGTTCGACCTGAAGAAGTATGAGCCCAAGACGCTCGACCAACTCACCGCGGACTTGCAACGCTTGGCCCGCGAGCGCTACGAGGAGCGGGAGCAGGTCTGGGGCCCGGATCGCATGCGCTTCCATGAGCGCATGATCATGCTCCAGGTCGTCGACGCGCAGTGGAAAGACCACCTTCTGACCATGGACCACCTGAAGGAAGGCATCGGTCTGCGTGGTTACGGCCAGCGAGACCCATTGGTGGAATATAAGCGCGAGTCCTTCGATATGTTCGAGAATATGATGGACAGGATCGAGGACGAAACCCTGCGCTATCTCTTCCTGATGAAGACTCCGGAAGAGCAAGAGGAGATGATTCGCCAGTACCAGCGGCGCAAGCGGCGCGAGCAGGCCGAGATGCAGATGGTGGGCGGCGGGGGCGCCGAGAAGCCCAAGCAGGTCATCCGCCGCGAGAAGATTGGACGCAACGATCCCTGCCCGTGCGGGAGCGGGAAGAAGTATAAGAAGTGCCACGGCGCCCCGAATGCCCCCGCCGCCGCCGGCCAAAAGCCCGCTGCCGCCGGAAAGTCGGCCGGGCCTCCTCCTGGCTCATAGAACTGTAGGGGCGGTCAGTCGGCCGACGGATGGCCGCTCTGTGAAACCGCGGGCGTGCTTTTAGGGCTGAAATGAATAACGCCCAGCAATTGAAGTATTCCCAGTGGGACAATGTGCTGAGGCCGTTATGAGCGAGCCCCTCTGCCATGCTGGTTGATTTCAGGGCTCGTCAAATCACCACACAACTCTAACCCAGAGGATTGGCCATGAGCGAAGAGATTCGCGAGCTGCACGAGAATGCGGAAGAAGCCCACCGCGACCCGAGTCTTGTTCCTGTTACCTTATCGATGGCCATCCTTGCCGTCGTGCTGGCTGCGATCTCTCTCCTTAGCCATCGCGCGCACACTGAGGAATTGCTCCTGCAAAGCAAAGCCACCGATCAGTGGGCATATTTCCAGGCCAAGAACATTCGGCGTCATACCTTCGAGCTGTTTCTGGATCTGCTTTCCGTTTCGAATCCGAAGGACGCTGCTCTGGCAGAGAAGCTGAAAGAGAAGTACAGCGCAGAAATCAAACGCTACCTGGAGGAGCAGAGCGACGTCCAAGGCGAGGCGCAACAACTCGAAAAGGAAGTCGCGATCCAAAGGCACAAGGCCAACCGATTTGACCTCGGAGAAGTGTGCTTGGAGGTGGGAATTGTCTTGGTCTCACTCACCTTGCTGACGCGGCGGCGACTGTTCTGGCTGCTGGGGTGTCTGGCCGGTCTTGCCGGTATGGCCATCGCCACGTCTGGCCTGTGGATCAAGTGACAGGAAGGATTTGAAGCGTTCAAGAAGCTCGTCACCTCCGACCTCGATGACATCATTGTGTCCGGCGCCCCGCACCGGAAAGAGGAACTTGGGCTCTGGGGCCGCGGCGAAGAGCCGTTGCCCCATCGAGAAGTGGACAGTTTCGTCTCGTGTCCCGTGGACAATCAAGACGGGTGTTTGAACCCGACGAATCTTGGCGAGCGAGTCGAATTGGCTTTTGGGGATATATTCGAAGAAGGGAATGCGAAACACGCGCCGCGCCATATCCTTGACCGAGGTGAATGAGCTTTGCGCAATCAGGCCGCCGCACTCGCGCCGCGAGGCGAGGTCGATAGCCACTGCGCCACCCAGTGAGTGCCCAAAGACGAAGATGTGCTTGGGTTGGATATGCCGCGCTTGAATCAGGTAGTCATAAGCGGCGTCGGCATCGCGGTAGACTCCCGCTTCGCCCGGTCTGCCCTCGCTCTTCCCGTATCCCCGGTAATCCACGGCAAGCACATTGACCGCGAGACGCGAGTAAAACTCGAGGTGTTCAAGCCCATAGCCTATGTTCTCCGCGTTACCGTGAAACCAGAGGAGTACTTTTTCGGAAGCGGGATTCGGCAAGTACCAAGCATTCAACCTGACATTATCACGCGTGGTTAGCCAGACTTCCTCCACGTGTTGTCCGTAAGGGTGGGATGGAGGAAATCCTTCCGGGAAACGCGGCGGGGCGTAGGTGAAAGAATTCTCGAAGATGCGGATTGCTACGACAATCAGGAGAATTCCCGCCGCGACTCCTATGGCCACCGTCATGGCAGGGGCTCACTAGTTATCGTCGCCCCCGTTGTCACCCGGACCGATCACGACGAAGGCTCCGTTCCCTTGGCGGTTGATGCGCAGCAGCGTTTGCCCTTTCGCCTCAGCCGCCAAACGGTTAAAGTCCGCAACGGAATTCACCGAGTGGCGATTGATACTCTCGATGACGTCGCCCGGCTGGAGCTGGGCCTGAGCGGCAGGACTGTCGGGATCAACTTCAGTGATCACAACGCCTCGGACGTCAGACGACAGGCCTAACCGGTCGCGGAGATCGGGCGTGAGGATCTGCACGGTGATTCCGCGCAACGCCCCTTCCGAGGGAGCTTTGCCGACCCCGACGGCAGTGCTCAGATTAGCGGGCCGCTCAGCCAGCGTCAGGTGAATGGTCATCGGCTGGCCGTCGCGGAGGATGTCCAGCCTCACGTCGGCGCCCGGGCTTAAGTCGGTGACCATGGCCGTCAATTGACCTGAATCTTCGACAGTCTTGCCGTTGACTTTGCGGATCACATCTCCAATCTTGATGGCGGCTTTATCGGCAGGTCCGCCTCGGCTTACATCCTGGACCAGCGCTCCCGACAGGTCTGGAACTTTGAACTGTTTGGCCAAGCCCTCATCTAAACTCCGGATGGTTACGCCAAGATATCCTCGCGATACCTTACCCGTCTTGATCAGATCTTCCATCACGTGCTTGGCGGTGTTAGAGGGAATGGCAAAACCGATTCCGATAAAGCTGCCCTCTCCGCCGGGACCACCGCCTCCGGGGATGATCGCCGTATTGATGCCGATGACTTGCCCGCGCACGTTCACCAGCGCTCCGCCGGAATTGCCGGGATTGATGGCGGCATCCGTTTGAATGAAATCTTCGAATTTGTCGGGATCCGAAAGGGACCGGCCGAGCGCGCTCACGCTCCCGCGTGTCACCGTGAAGTACTGTCCAAAGGGATTCCCGAAGGCCATCACGGTATCACCGACCTTCAATTGGCCCGCGTCACCGAAAGGCACGACGGGCAAGTTCGAAGCGTTGATCTTGACCACGGCAATATCGGTCTGCGGGTCTGCGCCCACCACTTTGCCTTTAAAGTGTCGCAGGTCCGAGAGTATGACCTCGATCTCAGTGGCCTTCGAGACGACGTGGTTGTTGGTTACGATGTACCCGTCCGCTGAAACAATCACGCCGCTCCCCAGCGCGTGCTCTCGCTGCTCGCGAGGGATGTTGAACTGCGGCATCATGTTGCCGAAGAACTGACGGAAAAAGGGGTCCATCATAAACGGCGACTGTTGCACCTTTATGACTTGCGTCGATTGGATGGCCACAATCGCGGGTGTAACCGACTGGGCGATGCGCTCGTAGGCCTTATTTTGCTGCTCTAAGGTGTCGATCTCCTGCCCATTCAATCCCGCACCCTCCGCCAGGGTGAATTGTGGGAAAACGCGGTGACCCTCATAAAGCACGCCCGCTAGGATCAGGCAAACTACACCAATGAAGGTCAAACTTAACCCTAGTAGATTCTCGCGCAGAAATTTTTCTGTATTGGCGCGCATTTGACTATCCTCCTTACAACCTCTCCTTGTATATTTGACGCAGCCCCCCTGCCTCGGTTACCAATGCTGCCGCAGGACGGCCATCCTCGACGTGACAAATCGGATATTCCGGGGTACATCTCACACCTGCCGTGGTTCTGGCCCGTCACAACTTAGATGCGGCAAAACACCAATCCGGTTTACCGCCGCGCCACACCCTCATTATAACCCTGCCATAACAGGATGACGAAAGCGTCCAGGCTTGGGTCTTGATTGCTGGGTTTGCTCGGCACGGGCGTTGTAAGGGCGGCTCCAGCCGACGGATGGCCGCCGCGTGAGCTGCCAATTTGGTCAGGCCTGCGGCTCACCTCGGCCTTCTTCACCAGTCCGTGCACGGCGCTACGGGATAAGGAGGCGGCACGCCGGCCCCTTACGCGTTCGAGAATGCTAAATTTCGCAAGGCAGGAGGACGGTGAAGACAGAGCCTTTTCCCAGTTGGCTCTCCACGGTTACCCGACCGTGCATCCGCTCCACGATATGTTTAACGATTGAGAGTCCCAGGCCGGTCCCGCCCATCTCGCGGGAACGCGCCTTGTCCACTCGATAAAAGCGCTCGAAAAGGCGCGGCAAATCAGCCGAGGGAATCCCGATGCCATTATCCGCGATCGTGATGCTCACTTCATCGTCCCCGGTGCGCAGGGCTTCCACACGCACTTCACCCTCCGGCCGGTTGAATTTCACGGCATTGGTGAGGAGATTCACCAGCGCCTGCTCGAGGCGGACCCGATCGCCGAGGACGGCCACGTCTTCCAGATGCCCGCAAATCAGTTTGACCCGGCGGCTGCGCGCCTCATCTTCCACGGTGCGCAAGGCGGCTTCGATAGCTGCCCGGACCGAGACGCGCGCTTGCTCCGTGCTGGCCTTGCCGGACTCCAGTTCGGACAAGGCCAAGAGGTCGGAGGCAATGCTATTCAAGCGGGTGGCATGATTCTTGATGACTTCGAGGAATTTGCGGTTGTTCTGCTGGTCTTCGAGGGCACCCTCGAGCAGCGTTTCCGTATAGCCGCGAATCGCCGTGAGCGGCGTGCGTAGTTCGTGTGAGACGTTGGCGACAAAGTCCTTCCTCACGCGTTCCAGTCTTTCCAGATCGGTGATGTCATGGAAGATCGCCATGGCGCCGCGACCGCCAGCCACACGAAGCGGCGTGGCCTGGACCTCGAAAGAGCGGCCTTCGGCGGCGGGGAGCTGCAAGCGCTGCTTGAGAGTTTCGCCGGCATTCAAGACGCGCGAAAGCAGCTCGCGCAGAACGGGGTCACGGACGACCTCCACCAGAGGGGCCCTTTCCGGGATCTCGTCGCGCAAGCCGAGCGCACGGGCAAAGGAGGTGTTGTAGAAGGTGATTCTCAGGTCCTGGTCCACCGCCAAAACGCCTTCCACCATACTGGTGAGAATCGCTTCGCGGCGCGCCGACTCCAGGCCCAAGCGCTCGATAAGATCGTGTAACTGGGAAGCCGTCGAGTTGAGGGAGCGTGTCAAGGCCCCCAACTCGTCGTCCGCGTCCGGCAACGGACCCTCACCGGGATTTGCTTTTACCAGTCCTTTCGCAAAGGCGCTCAATCTGCTAATGCGGCCCGTGAAAGAGCGGGAGAAAAAGTAGGCAATAAAGAGGGCGACGAAAGCGGCCACCAAGGAAGCATTCAGGATTCGCCGCCGAACCCCCGCGATGGCCGTGTCGAGGTTTTCGAGCGGTACTGCCAACCGGAGCACGTACCCGGAGCGGCCTTGGTATTGGAGCGGAACGGCCACGTAGCACAGGTCACGGCCTAGCGTGGCACTGTGGCGGATTGCGCTGCCCACGCGGTTCATATACGCTGTCTGGATCTCCGGACGATTCGCGTGGTTCTCCATCTTCTTCGGGTCTTCATCGGACTCAGCCAGCACCACGCCCTGAGGGTCTATCACCGTCACCCGGCATTGCGCGCGCGCGGAAGCTGATTTCGCCCACCCTTCCATCTGCTCCGGGGAAAGTTCCGGCAGCTCGGCCGTTAGCACCGTCGCCACGGCGCTAAGCCGCTGTACCACTGCCTGGACTTCGTGCCTGGATGTGTATCGCGTGAGGTAGAAATCGAGCAAGGCCAATGTCAGCGCGATCAAGAGGAAGGCGCTGCCGAGGAGCTTGCGGAAAATCGGGCTGCGGAGGACCATGCGCGCCTGGAATAAAACGCCTACAGTTTTGGCATTATATCACCACACCGGCGTTTCCTTCAGGTGGCGCGGGCCGAGTAAGCAGGGATGAGCGTTCGCCCTTGGACGCAACCACGTGGGGGCTAGTCAAACTCGGTTAGGATGGTTCGCCCATTTCTCGCGGCTGCGGGGAGAACCGGTAACCGCTCCCGCGCACCGTCTGCAGAAACTGCGGCCGATTGGGAAGGGGTTCAATCTTCTCGCGCAAGCGGCGGATGTGGACGTCCACGGTGCGTGGGGTCACGAAGCGGTCGCGGCCCCAGACTTCGTCAAGGAGCCGATCACGGTTGAAGACATGACGGGGGTGAGAAGCCAGATGGTACAGGAGCTTGAATTCCAAAGCGCTCAACTGCACCGGCCGGCCACCAACGGTCACCTCCTGGGTTCGCGTATCGAGGCGAACGGTTCCCGACTCCACCACCTCTCGCTTTTCGGCGACGCGCTCCTGCCGGCGCAACACCGCCTTGACCCGCGCCACCAGCTCACGTGGGCTGAAGGGTTTGACCACATAATCGTCACCCCCGATCTCCAGGCCCAGAACGCGATCCACCTCCTCACCCTTGGCCGTGAGGAAGATTACCGGCAAAGTCCGTAAGCGCTCGTCGCCGCGCAGGCGCTTGCATATAGCAAAACCGTCATCGTCCGGGAGAAGGATATCCAGTAGAACTACGTCGACGGGATGACGACGAAGAAAATCCAGCCCCTCACGTCCTCGCCCAAAACTCTCGACCTCAAACCCTTCTTTGCGAAAGTTGTAGCGAACCAGCTCGACGATGTCTTTCTCATCCTCGATGATCACGATTCGGGGGCGCACGTCAAAAGTATAGCACCTCTATTGTTACAAGAATGTTTCACCTCCTTTGAATTTCGTTGTTATTAGAGGTGTGGGGGAGGGAACAGGCTACCAATCATCGCCAAGTGTTACAGGAATGTTACGTCTCGTTTGGATTCCATTATTTCATGTAATATATAGGAGGGCTGCCTTCCGTCCCCTCCGTCGCACAAACCGCGTTCATGCTAATATGTTCCCGCCAGACAATGCATAGCTAATGACATGGCCGACAGCCCTCTTGGCGGCAAGACAGGTATTCAGTTACGCTTTGCGGAGAAAATTCTTCTAGCTTTCTTCGCTGCCCTCCTTATAGCTTCCTTCACCCTGTCTTTACCCGGCGCAACCCGCCTCGTGCTAGCGGTAGTGAACGCGATAGTCGGCGGTCTCATCGTGGCACTAAGCAAAGATGATCTGGCGGAAGGAGACCGCGTGGCCTCGTCCCTCCGCGACTGGCTCCCAGCACTTCTCATGTTGTTGGCCTACCGAGAATCAGGATTGTTCATCAAAGCCGACCCCGCGCATCGGCTCGATCACCTATTCATCGTGTGGGACCAAAGGATGCTCGGCAGTCGGTGGGTAGAAGGGTTGCTCGATGCATGCGCGCCCTGGGTCCAACACTATCTCGAAATGTGTTACTTGCTCTGCTATCCCCTGGTCCCACTGGGCTTCGCGGCCCTTTACCTGTCGCGGCCCGCGAGCGCGGCGCAGCTTGAACCCCGAGGCCTTGAGGCTCATGTTGATCACCAAACCCTTCACCCCGCAGCCGTGTTTGACAAGTTCTGGACGACTGTCCTTCTCGCCACCCTATTCTGCTACGCTATTTATCCACTCTTTCCGCTTACCCCGCCGCGCGTGTTGTTTAACGATGTGCCCCGCCCACCTGTTCCTCCCTTGCTACGACACATGAACCTGTGGGTTCTGGACCGCTTTAGCGTGCAGGCCTGCGTCTTCCCGAGCGCCCACGCGGCGGCAGTCACCGCGACGGCGTTGGCCGTCCGTGCCTCTTTGCCGCGCCTCGGCATTCTTTTCTGCATCGCCGCGCTAAGCGTCGCTGTGGCCACCGTCTACGGCCGCTACCACTACGCCGCGGACGCCTTGGCCGGCGTGCTCGTGGGTGTGGCGGCATTCGTGATTTCCAACCGAATTCATAGACTCAGATACTAATGAGGTAGATCTACTATCCCATAGTCGTCTCCTGAGAGAGGAGCGGAATCATATTCCCCTTCTGGTCCCGGAGGGGTCAGGAGTGGTCGTCGGGTCTGCATGACAGCTCCCAATCGTTTCTAAGAGGCGGAGCATACGGACAACTTAAGGATAGTTTAACCAGATATTCGCGGCTTCCGGATGTGCGGACCGCGGCGCCATGCGGATTGCCTCAGTGGGGCAGGTGGCACGGCAAACCCCACATCCAAAGCAGCGCGTGGGGTCAATGTAGACCTTGCCAAGGGCGGAGGAATAGAACACGGCGCCGAACTGGCACTGCTTCATGCAATCCTTACAGCCTGAACAGAGGTCGACGTCCACATCGCCGAGCGATTCCCCACGAAAGAAACTTGGCGAGCCGCGCTGCTCGATGTATCCACGGTAAGCCAGGCAGTCGCGGTCACAGTTGCATATGCCAATGACGAACGGAGTCACCCCAGTCCAGACGGTATGAACCAACCCCTCGGTGTCGTAGTCGCGAATGATCCTCTTGGCCTCGTCCTTGGTGAGCGTCTCGAACGAATGGCTGTCAGGCAAGCCGCCCAACATTCCGCCAGCCACCACCCCCAGCCCAAAACAATAACGCTTGTCCGACTTGCCCGTCGTAAAGTAGCGGCAGCCGCAAGGGAGGCGAGTAATCGAATCCACCGAGTCGATGATATGCTCCGCATCCTCAAGGGTGATCACCTGCCCGAAGTGGATTTGTTTCTGCGCTTCGAATGCCCGAGCTAGGTCACCAGCCGCCGCCCAGCGGACTATCCCCGGCTCGAAGGCCACAGCCATTTCTTCCAGGGACACCTTTTCTCCGGCCGCGGTCGCCCGTGTGAAGACTTTACAAAAGCCTCCCAGCCACTCCGCGCGGGTGGAAGCGCCGGTTGCCTCCTTCTGTTCGGGAGTAAGGGGGGCATTGAGCCACTCCTGGGAGTAATTCTTCATTTCGAGATACCACTTCTTTCCTTCGCCGTGCTTGGTACAGAACTCACACATTTCGCACCTCCTGGGACGAAACTCCTTTTTCGTATTCAACGGCAGTCGCCGCCGCCCTGCCGTCGATGAGGGCGACAACAGGAGCCGCGCATTGGTCCGTCGCTCTGCAACCCCGAAGGAGAATACACCTCAAGGCCGAAGAATGGAAGAAATCCTTCGGCCCTCGGACCTTCAGTCCATCACGATTCCTAAAGGTTTGCGGCGCATGAACCTCAAGCACCTGTGCGAAGAGTGGAGTTACTTAAGCTACTTGTAAGCTGGAATGCCCGTCACGCGCTCGCCGATGATGAGGGTGTGGATGTTGTGCGTGCCCTCGTAGGTAAATACCGACTCGAGATTGCACATGTGGCGGAAGATCGGATACTCGTCAGCCACGCCATTGGCGCCAAGGATATCGCGTCCCGCGCGCGCCACCTCGAGCGCCATCTTAACGTTATTCCGCTTGAGCATCGAGACGTGCGCGAAATCAGCCCGCCCCTGGTCCTTCAGTCGCCCTACCTGTAGGGCCAGCAACTGCGCTTTAGTAATTTCCGTTATCATGTCGGCGAACTTGGCCTGAATGAGTTGGTGAGAGGCGATGGGCTTGTCGTCAAACTGCTTTCTGATTTTGGCGTATTCCAGGGCTTCGTTGTAACAAGCCATGGCCGCCCCGATGGCCCCCCACCCGATGCCGTAGCGGGCCTGCGTCAAGCAGCTCAATGCCGCCTTCAACCCCTGCGCCTTGGGAAGCATATTGCACGCGGGCACACGAACGTCCTGGAGTGAGAGGCTGGAGGTCACTGAGGCGCGCAACGACCATTTCCCTTTGATGTCTTTCGAAGTAAAACCCGGCGTTCCTTTCTCCACGAGGAAAGCGCGGATGCCTTCCTCCGTACGCGCCCACACCACCGCCACGTCTGCAATCGTACCCGAGGTGATCCAGGCCTTCTCGCCATTCAGCACGTAGTGGTCATCCTCCTTGATAGCGCGCGTCCTCATGCCCGCAGGGTTCGAGCCGAAGTCCGGCTCTGTCAGGCCGAAGCATCCAATCGCCGTGCCTTGCTGAAGCGCCGGCAACCAGCGCTGCTTTTGCTCCTCGGAGCCGTACTCCTTGAGGGGGTACATTACCAGCGCGCCCTGGACGGAGACGAAGCTGCGCAAGCCGCTGTCACCGCGCTCGAGTTCCTGCATCAGCAGCCCGTACTCGACGTTCGACATCCCTGCGCAGCCGTAGCCTTCCAGATTTGCGCCGTAAAACCCCAACTCCGCCATCAAGGGTACGAGGTGACGGGGGAACTCTCCTTTCCGGTTCCACTCCTCGATGTTGGGTATGATTTCTTGGTCCACGAATTCGCGCACTGTCTGGCGCACCAGCTTTTCTTGGTCGCTGAAAAGCGCGTCAATCTCCATGTAATCTACGCCGTGAAAGGCAAACATAAGGCCCCCTTTAAATCATCGAATTCTGCGAGCATCGGGTCAAGGCGTCATTCTAGCAGTGAACGCGTGGGTCTACAAAATCTCACCATTGTCGTTTCGCGAGGAGCGACCCGTCGCCCGAAGGCTTCGGGACGCAGGAGAGGAATCATGCTAAGGAACCGAAGGAATTTCGGGCTTGGGTCGTTCTCCCCGAAATGAGATGGAGGACCTACCAGCGGGTCCTACGACTTTTTGTCCGAGACTGCCCCCTGTCGCGCTCGCTCATTCTTCCTCAGCCGCACCCCGGAGATCGATTTCGCTTGGCGAAAGGAACTATGGCGCGCGATAGACATCGTCCCAGCCGTGCGTGGGGATGGCAGCTCCTAGGCCGGCGCCTACGACCGTCACCGATTGGGGGCGCATACAACCCGACACACGGCGTCGGGCCGCGCCACCCCCGGAGTTGCTCAGAGCATTTCCAGAATGACACCAATTAGCGCATCGGCCGTCTATGAAACTGCTTCTAAACTGGTAATCAGCTTGCCCTTGGCGCGTCATCCGCCAAGAGTCCTGCATTGGAAAGCTCCTAATCTGGAGGGCCGAATTATAAAGGTTGCCACAATTCGATGGGATTTCCCTCAGGGTCATGCAGACGAGCGAAGCGCCCAATGTTGGGATAAGATTCCGGGTCCTTGACCTCAATTCCTGCCGTCCGTAGCTGGGCTACCATTTTGTCGAGGTCATGCACTCGAAAGTTCACCATCCAGACCTTTTGGGGGTCCCCGAAATACTTGGTTGTTTCGGGAAAGGGACTGAAGACGGTCGGTCCGGCCTCTTGCTGCCAAACGGTTCCTCCCTCGCTCGTTGGTGTGAGCGCGATCCCCAAGTGCTGCTGGTACCAGTTTCCCAACGCTTTGGGGTCAT
>Ga0187781_10001355_pt1 | contig 18501 bp, 19 predicted proteins | sample 0715_SJ02_MP02_2_FD_132447 | JGI IMG/M metagenome (GOLD analysis project Ga0187781, IMG submission 132447) | Tropical peat soil microbial communities from peatlands in Department of Meta, Colombia - 0715_SJ02_MP02_20_MG | ecosystem: Environmental > Terrestrial > Soil > Wetlands > Peat | place... | reverse complement strand
GCGCCATGCGCACGGCACGTTCACGAAGCTCTGGCGGGTACCTCTTCTGGGACACGTGGGTCACGGACATGCTCCATCCTCACTTCCAAGGTATAGAGCCTCCGCGGATACCAGGCCGAATCAGCTCGCTAACACGTCACTGTCTCCTACCGCCCAACAATGAGACGCGCTCACGCACGCGACCCCTAACAGCTCCCTTATTCCGCTCGGGACTGTTTGCGTCTGCCAGCTCTTCCCGCCGTTGGCGGTGGCCGCGATGGCCGCTTGCTTGTTTGTGGGGTTCTCGCCAACAGCCCAACAGTCGGATTGGATGCACGAGACGTCGAATAGGCCGCCGACGAGAGGCGGAAGCGTCTGGTCCACCCAGCCGCCTCCACCATCGGTGGTGGCGAACACTGCACCTCGGCCCGGAGCTGAACCGCCTTCTGGTCCACCGACAATCCAGCACCGTGAGGCGCTCGTGCAGGAGACACCGAGCAGCCAGGGGCTCCGGGGCCGCGTCTTTTCAATCATCCACGACCCGGAGATGGCATGTGGCTCCGTTGTGGGCGGGATGGTCGTTGCACTCGCGCAGGCGGCGGTCGCGAGAGCCATCGCGCCTAATGGCCCGAGCGTGCGACGAAGCTGCATCAGCCTCATGCTCCCACGAAGACCGACGCCAGAAACCTGCAGCCTCACAGCAAGGCCGCAGCGGGGCCAACGTCTGACCTCATTGACGAAACGTTGCATTGCCAGTTCTCACCGTGCCCCTGTGCGATTCGTTGGAATCATCGAGGCTGCCTTCGCTCAGAACGATTTCGGGACGCCACCGCCTCGCTTCTGCTGACTCCCGCGAGGAATGTCAACGGGCGGCCATGCCGGCAGGAAGGTCTCCTTTCCCTCTCGCCAACATCGGATCGAGGTTCGCCTGCCGCGGTCGTCCACTTGGAACCACAGGGTAGAACCAGCGGTCTGCTCTATCGGTGGAGGACCAGGGTCTGGGAAGGACACGACGATGTACTCAGTCACCGAGTCGCCCACGACCCAGCGAGCCAGTAGAGCGTCGTCCGGATCGACGCATCCGAACTCAAGCGAGTCTGGCGACGGACGAAGACGCCGGGGTAGATGCGCGAGCCGGGAGGCGGCTAGGACTTGTTCATCCTCGGTGGGCTCGATCTCGAACCACCCAGTGAGCGACTCGCGCCGCTCAAGTTCTTGGTATCCCCAGACCTGGTCGACATCCTTTACATCGACCCACTGAGTCTGGGGCGTTTCTGGCGGTCGTCTCGGAGCCATGGATCATCATCTCACCGGCTGAGCGGCCGGGGTCTTCGCCGAGCGTCGTAGGTCTCAGCTCTCCGGCCTCATCGGCGAAGTGCCGTATTCGCTGGCGCGCATGGCTGGCCACCACCCGCAGGCCATGGGTAGCCGCCGAAGGGACAATCGTCGGAGCCGTCGCTGCCGAACTCCTGCCTCTCGTCGTCCCAGTCACCCTCGTCGGTGGGAGGCAGAAGCGTGGCAGCCAAGGACGGCCCGGAGGGCCGTCCTTCTTCCAGCATGGGTCGCTCCTCGTCGCTGTCAAGGATTCCCTCCGGCGGCCGCCTGGCGGCGGCCGTCCTTGACAGCTCCTGCGGGCTCCCTTCGGTCAGAAAGGTTCGATAGACCGTCGAACGATGAACCTCGAGCACTCGGGCGAGAGCCGTGATTCCTGCGCCTGCTTCGAGGCACGCATGCACCGCGTCCCTCACCCGTGCCTCCACGGCCTTCCGAGCCTCCAGGAGACCCCTCAGTTCGCTCAGACGGGCGCCAGCGCCCGTGCGGGGGTCAGGCGTCCGGCGCATAGTGCTTCGCCTCCCAGGCGGTCTCTCGTTCGGACCGTGTGGGGCGGGGGAGTGGCAAGACCTCGGCGACGTCGAGCCCGTACTCCTGCGCCAGTCGCTTCACGACGACACCGAAGCCGTAGACCGTGCTGTCACGACGCCGGGCGTGCCGTCCGAGCTCGTGCAGCACGTCCCGATAGAACCTTTCCAGCGGATCGACCGCAAACGCCGAAGCCATGGCGCGAACCTCCAACGAGAGCTTGCAAGCACCCTCGAAGGCAGGCGTCGCCTCGTTGTAGTTCCGAAAAAAATCGATGTTGTTGCCCGAGCCTGTGTTGCTGCCGGGTCCCTCGCTTCGAGTTGTCGCAACTCTAGCCGGGGGATGTGTCAACGCCTCGGCCGAGTCAGTCGCCTGTAGCGCTTCGCGACGGTCTGACGCGTAACGCGACATAACGGACATTATCGGCGTCTGCTCAGAAGTCGAGGTATGCCGGCATTGCGCCACTGAGGCTCGAGCCCTAGGTCGAGACGGTCAGCTCGAAGCCGCGAAGTTCCGTCGCGGCTGCGTACAGATGCCGAAAGGCAGCCTGGAAGTCACCGTCTTCTGCGAGATCGACCTCGACGTCCTCGAGCGCCGCCGTGATCGCGTAAATACCGTCCCGGCACCGCTCGAAGTCCGCCTGGCTGATCGGCACTTCGTGACGCTGCAGCGTGCCCGCCTGCTGACGTCGCCTCAGCTCGTAGGCCCGCTGGCGGCACGACTGGCGGCAGTACTGCCGCGGCCGGCCGCGCCCACTGCCACCCAGCGCCAGATCACGGCCGCACCACCCGCACCGAGGACCCTTCGTGTATTTCGTCACAGGACGAAAATAGCTCCTTGCGGATGACCCAGGGCGGGCGTTCATGCCGGCGGGCGGAAGGCTGGGCACCCGATCTCACAGCGAACGGCGCATGAGCATCTCCGAGAGCGATGAGTTGTTGGGCACCGGTGCGAGATCACTGGTCGCCACAAAGCCGCACCGCTCGTAGAACTGCCGAGCACGGTCATTGCCGACTACGACCCAGAGGCTCAGACTGCGAGCACCGTCGGCCACCGCCCAGTCGGCTAAGGCTTGAACAAGGAGGTCGGCGACACCGAGACCGCGGTGGTCCGGATGAACCCACATCGAGACGAGGTGACGATCGTGCGGGTCCGTTTCCGGTGCCGCCTTGAACGCGGCGACGACGCCGATCGGTTGGTCGTCGTCCCACGCCAGCCACCATGGCGCTCGCTCGATGCGGGCTCGCCATGCTGAGGCGTCGAAGGAAAGCTCGCGCTCGTAGGTGGAGCCGAAGGCCGCCGGCGCGTCCAGCATCGCCTCCAGCCGTATGCGCCGAACGGCCTCCCAGTCGTCCGGCGTGACGATACGAACCGAGACGTCTGCGGTTCTCACAGTGACCTCGGCGGTCTCTACCCGACGAGCTCGCGGCGTGCGCCCGGTCTGGCGCCGAGCAGATCCAGGTCCTGTAGCCACGTCACTGCGGGCACGAGCGAGTCCTTGCGGAGAAAGAACAACCGAACGCGGGCGTCGCTCTCAGAGCGTTCGTCGTCGACGATGCCGGACTTGAGCAGAACGCGCAGATGGCGGCTCATGACGGGCGCTGACACCCTGGCCGCATCTGCGAGATCGCCTGCTCGACGTGGTCCGTCCCGCAACAGCTCGATCACAGCTCGCCGCGTGGGATCACCGAGAGCTCCGAAGAGTCGGTCCATCTCGCTGCTTGTCATGATGATAATCATTACGCCATTTCATAACTATTGGCAAGTTACGGCAGATATACCTTGACTGTATAAGCGCAGCATGTCATACTGGTCATATGGCTCCCGGCAATCGCAAGGCTCCGCAGAGGTCGTCTGCGTCGGAATCGTCCTACTCCCTCGCGGAGTTCATGCACGACTTCCCGGACGACGAGTCGTGCCTTCAGTGGCTTTGGCAGACGCGCTACGCCGTCAATGAGCAGGGCACCGAGGCTCAGTGTGAGAAGTGCGAGTGCATCACCGAGTTCAAGCGGTACGCCACGAAGCAGCAGCGTCAGTCGTGGACCTGTACTCAGTGTGGGCACCACGTCCACCCGACAGCCGGCACGATCTTTCACAAGTCGTCCACGTCGCTTGTGTCCTGGTTCTATGCGATGTACCTCATGACCAGCACTCGTTGTGGCATTTCTGCCAAGCAGTTGGAGCGAGAACTGGGAGTCACCTACAAGACGGCGTGGCGCATGTTCACGCTCATCCGCAACGAGCTGATGGTCCAGGACGACGACGAGCCGAAGCTGTCTGGCGAGGTCGAGATGGACGAGATGTACGTCGGTGGTCGGGTTCGTGCCGGCGAGCGCGCCGCCTACGCCCATTTGGAGCGCCCGTACGATCGCCACAAGGCCGCTCAGGAGCTCGCCAACAAGAAGCGGACACCTGTGTTCGGCATGGTGCAACGAGGCGGCCAGGTGCGGGCCTACGTGGCTCCAAGAGCAATGGGAAGGTTCGTCCGCAAGCAGATCGCCGTGGACGTGGAGCCGGGCACCCACCTGTTCACGGACGAGGCTCCGATCTACGCCAGGCTGTCCCGCGAGGGTTGGTACCACGAAAAGATCCAGCACCTTGAGCAGGTCTACGTAAGTGGGAACGTCCACACGCAGACGATCGACGGCTTCTGGTCGATGGTGAAGCGCGGCACCTCGGGCACGCACTACCACGTGTCCTCCAAGTGGCTCCAGGGGTACCTGAACGAGTACGCCTGGCGGTACAACCGCCGCGGGCCTGCCGCCCCCGACGTGATGACCCGCAAGCAGCTATTCCAGGACCTGCTCCGTCGGTCCGCTCTCATCACCAGTCGGTGAGGCGGGGCGCTTCCGTGGCTTGGCGACCTTCTCCAGGTCACGGAAGACGTCCTTCCGCTTCGGTACTGGGATGCGAGCAGGCTTGCCCTTGGCCGGCTTCGTTTCCTGCGTCTGTCCGTTCTCGTGTTCCTGTTCCATCTTCCTCCAAGGGTAGATCATGACGATCGGCTTGGACTTGTCGAGCAGCACGGCGAAGGTCGATCGTGCGTTCGTGCACCTGAAGACCCTTCACACCGAGCTTCTTGTGCACATCAAAAAGAACAGTCCGTACTCGATTCAATTCTCGGAAGTCAATCCACAAACTGGCTGGTGTGAGGTATATCTCGTCCCGAATCCGCGCAAACCAGACCTCGGCGTCCTCATCGGTGATGTCATGCACAACCTCCGGGGTGCACTCGACTACATCATCACGTCCCTCGCCGACGCGAGCGGTGCAAACCCCGACGTGAAGCGAGGGTGGCCCTCCTACATCAAGCGAGCGGCATACAAGGGAGAGGTGGCGGACAGATTCGGAGCGAAAGCCAGCGGGCCGCTGAGCGGCATCACAATCGGTCTTGGGGTAATCGAACAGCTTCAGCCCTACCGCTGCCAGCCAGACCCGCGAGCCGATCCCCTCGCGCTCATCCAGCGTTTCAACAATGCCGACAAGCACCGGCACGTGGCGGCTCTTGTCTCTATCCCTGTAGGCACACTGGACATTGAGTTCAACGGGATCCCTGCCGAAGTGCGAGACATCGAGGAGATCTCGAACTGGTCGCCTGATCAAAAGATGATAATTCGCCAAATCCGGTTCGATCCGCCCCGCGCTTACAACTTTCGCGTAGCATCCCCCCTCCATTTGGACCTTCGCATTACTCTCCCTAAGTTCAGGACCGAACCGGAAGTGGCGCTGGATCTCCCTCTGCTTGAAGAGTGCTGCAGCCAGGTTCGCGCGGTGATTGATGTCTTTAAGTTGATCTGACAACCCTAGGCGTCCTTGCATCCGTGCTTGGTTATCTCGACTACTTGAACCGGACTTCCAATGAAGGGTAGCGATTCGCACATCGACTCCATAAAAGTACGCATGGTCTTAGGATTCGATAGAGACATCTCAGGATTGAATGCTTTTACGGCTTGCCAAGCCGCGACCGAGGTGACGAAGTGTGGGCCGACGAAGTGATACCGCTGGCCAACGTCCGACGCGCGGATCCACCGATTCTCGACAACAACCACATCGGCCTTATCTTCCACGAAGCCAGCCACGACCACGCGGCTTCTCATGATCTCTCGATCTTCCCGCGACAGGCCGGCCGCTCGACCGCTCGACACCGTCTCTTGGTTGAGTTCAGCCACCTTTTCCTGGCATTGGTTTCCCAAGTCGGTCCAGGACTCGAAGGAGGCTGAATCTATCCATTGACCAAATGGACCGAAATCCTGTAGGCCACCGACCAATGCCCAGGCCAGAGGACTTCCATCAGCCAGTATGCGCATCTTCGTGCAGGGAGACGTCACCCAGCGGGTATAGCCAGTGGGGGGAGGGGGATCATCATTCACGTATGTGGCGGCGCCGTCCACCGCTAGCGTGACGCGGTCGCGGGAGAACCCATAGCCAATGAGAGTCATGCCCAACCCCTTGTGTCGGAGCAGCCAGTCGTGGCCGCCTGTGGCAGCCATGCTAGTCTCTCCTTATACAGTCAAGGGATATCTGCCCAAGTTACAGAATAGTTTTCATTCCTGCCGACGTGCGGCTACCGACCTCGTCCAGGCGCAGCGGAACCACTCACCCTCGTCCGGACAGTTCAGCTCTCTCCGATCGAGTCAAAGGCAGCCAGCGCTGCCCCACGGGCACCCGCCATATCCAGATCGGGGACCGCCGCAAACGCCACCACCTCGCGCTGCTCGTCGCGAAGGAGCGTGTGCTCGCGAACCTGAGTGAGGAACCAGTCGCGGAATTTCGGCGTGGCCTCGACGACGCCACCGCCGACGAAGTAGGCATCCGGGTCGAGGAAGTTGCTGGCGATCGTGAAGAGCCGCCCGAGGGCCATCGCCTGCTGGGCGAAGATCGCCCGCGCCATCGGATCCCCGGCGTCTCCGTAGGCCCGCACCAGTTTCGCGGCCTCCGCCATCGACCCGACTTTCGCGAGTTCGTGGTCAGGAAAGCGCGTCAACCAGTACGGCAGCAGGTTCCGCTCGATTCCAGTCAGCGAGGCGACGCTCTCCACGTCAGCGGCGAAACCGCAGTTGCATACCGGAACTGGCTGGTCGGCCTCAAGCAGGCCTTGCATGGGTATGAACACGTGGCCGAGCTCCGCTGCCATCCCCACGGCTCCGCGAACCACACGCCCGCTCTCTACCACGCCGCCGCCCAGGCCCGTGCCGACGATCGCGGAGACGGAGGAGCGCCGCGCCGCCTCGTGCCCGAAGTGAGCACGATGGGCGTACAGGGCGGCGGCATTGCCGTCGTTGTTGTAGACAACGGGGACGCCGAGACGGCGCTCGAGGGCGGCTCGATACTCGAAACCGCGCCAGGGCGCTTGGGAGAAATTCGTCGAGCCTTTCGAGGAGATCACGCCGTCTGCGCTCGCCGGGCCAGGCGTCCCAAGTCCGACGGCGCGTAACGACTCCCTCCTGACACCGGTGAGGTCGAGCACCTGCTCGAGGGCCTCGACGAGAGCCCCGACTGCCGCCTCCGGCCCGTCTTGCACCCGGCTCGGGCTTTCGACGAGGGTGCCCACCAGGAATCGCTCCGAGTCGTCGAGCACCGTCGCGCTGTTGCTGTTGCCGCCGTTGTCGAGGCCGGCGACAACCCATGAGCTCGAAGTCAAGATTCGCCTTCCTTTGTCTGGGCCTCCGACGACGCTATCTGCCCTTATGGGCGAGGGCTCTCTCCCCTTCCCGCCGGGCGGGCGTTCAGTGGATCACCGTCGCCCTCGTCGATACCTGGTCCGGAAAGAGCACGGGTTGGTGGTACCACCCGAGGACGTAGTGCGACAGCGTCCTCGGCCACGTGCCGGCTAGCCGGAGCTCGAGCACCGCCGTCGTGTGCGCCTGCAGGGCGATGTAGGCACCGTAGACATTGCGCCCACCTTCGTACTGGCTCGTCATGTTCTCCGGCTTTCCATTCTCCGTCGCCGAGAGCAAGCTCCACGGGGAGTAGATCGACACCCATACGAGGGCCTCGCCCGGTCGCGTGTGGATCCCCTGAAACCCGTCGATGACCATGGGGGGCTGCCCCGAGGAGGGTGCCGAATTCGTGAGCGTAAGTGCGAGGGTGGACGTGATGGTCTGGCGCCGCAAGTTCACCGTGGCGTCGTAGACGATCTTCCGTCGCAGGTACCAGTCGATTTTGTTGCCGGCAACGTTCTGAGTGACGACTCCGACGAAGTCGCCTGCGGGCGGAGGGTACGGCCAGGAGGCACCGGCGATGTGCACGTCCTGGAGGAACCTCTCGGTGGAGGGTGAATCGCTGTACATCATCAGGTGTCCGCCGGCGACGGCCGGGCGAAGGTCCGTGATCATCTGGGACACCGGAGGCAGTGAGCGGGAGATGAGATCGTCGAAAACCTCCTTCAGCAGGCTCTCGACGAACTCGATGCGCACCGTGTTGTTCGGGAACTCGATGAACTCGTCGTGTGCCAGGAAGGCCACGACACTGTCCTGCGTCACGACCTGCTTCAAGCCGTCCGCCTTCACCGGTCCGATCATCTCCAATAGCCCCGCCATGGCGACGGGGTCGATGCTGATCACGCCGTTGACGCGGGCGCCTCCTGACTGGGGAAACAGGTAGGAGGTGACCTCCCCGACTGTCTCGAAGTCAGGTGACATCACGATGTTCTGCCAATGGCCCTGAGGAAAGTAGGTCTCGTATCGGTTGATGAAGTCCGTGATGTTGTGGTCGTCGGCGCTCGTGATGGGTGGCAACTTGCGGTCCACCGCGGGGACGCCGTCGTCGTTCAGCTGCTCGACAGAGCCCACCTTGACGAGGTGCAGCCTTCCTGCCTCGGCACCTACCTCGGCGTAATCACCGATCACTCCCCCACTCGCGCGGCTCTCGGCCGGATTCTCCACCAACACCAGATAGGTGCGGGGACCGTCGCCTCCGAGGATGCTGGGCACCTGCTGACAACCGAGAAGGGCGATGGTGGCGTCGCGGCGGGCTTGCTGCAACTTGGCCTTCTCGACGGCGAGTTTGTCCTTGAGGATCCCCAGCACCCACGGGGAGGACCACGATGCCGTCTCCGCATTGACGCTCGTGAGAATGGCCAAGTCAGCCTTGAAGATTGGTTCGTAGGACTCGAGTTGTTGCACCGGGAAGGCTCCGTCGACGACCGCCAGACGCGACAGGCTGGCTGATGTCACGGTCGTGAGGCCGGCTTGGGCGAGGGACATCCCTACGGCGGTGGCCGACCGGATCGCCCGCACCTGTTGGGAGACGATCGGTACGAGTTCGGAGGCGCGCGCCCAGGCGAGGACGTCCGAGGCCGAGTCGAAGGCGGTGTCGGCGCGCCTGAACTCGGCTATCGCCACTGATTCCTGCCCATGCTCGGCCGCCGCAAGCCCGCTGCGTGCTGCCGCGAGCGCCGTCTGCAATGGCGTGCGAGCTTGCAGGAGGACGACGCCGGCCACGGCGGAGAGCAACAGAGCGGCCAGCACTGCGAGGCCCCCAGCGGCAAGCAGGCGGCGTCTCGCCGCCAGGGGCGTCACCACGACAGCGGGTAGGAGGATGAGCAGCACGATGGCACCTGCGAGCAGCGACGTCATCAGACTGACGTGGGGCCAGCTGGCTCGTAGAGCGACTGCGCAGAGGGTGCCGGCCGTCGCCGACCGGAGGGTGAGCAACCATGCTCTCGGGCGGATCGGCCGATGAGCCCGCCACCCGCCCAGGGCGATGGCGACGGCCACGACGGCGACGAGTGCCCTGGGCGAGCCATACGAGGCGGCCGCGGCGACGACGCCGGCAGCAGCCAGGAATGGCCACGGCGTTCTGCGTCCCGCAACGACGCAGGCGATCGCCATGAGCACCCTCAAAGCGGCGTCGAATGGTGCCACCCCGGTCGGGGCGCCGGGGGCGGTGCCAGCCGCCACCGCCGCGGCTGCCGCGATCAAGAGCGCCGCCGTGGTCTCCAGGAGGAAGGCCCGCTGGCGGGGAACACGCCTGGCGACTCGTCCCGAGCCGTTCGCCGCTGTCACGCGCGATGCTCGGACCGTCTGAGAGGTCGGGGCGCCGTTGTCCGGCGGCATCGGATCCACGGCCGACATCATGGTCGCTGCCGGTTCACTCCGCCGTCCACCCCGCTTGGGCGGGGACCCGATTGGTGCTGGCGGGGGTGGTCAATCGGGTATGCCTCCAGTAGCATTTCGGCTCCGTGCGACCCAGCTTCCGATGACCGCAACGACCGGACCGACGACTCGTTGGGGCCCGGCGGCGCCGCACCGCTCCCTTTCGCTGCGAGGTCGGATCCTTCTCCTTCTGCTGCTGAACGAGGTCGTGCTCATCGCCCTCTCGAGATACACCTCGCGGCCCGTGGCAGGCGCCTTCGTGGCGGCGACGGCCTTTTGGGGGCTGCTGGCGGTCTTCCCGAGCGCCGTCAACTCGCGTGTGATCTTCTCGGTGCGCAACTACATGCTGTTTGCGTTCTGGGGGACGATGGTGCTCGGGCCACCGGTCATGTTGTTCGAGTCCATCTACCCGCGCCTCTACCTCCTCTCGAGCGCCTCCTGGAACTGGATGGTGGACATCTGGCCGTACATGCTGCCCGCCTCCCTCTTGTGGAGCCTGGCCTTTGCCGCCTACGTCATCTCCCAACGCCCCCGCCCCTCGTCGGAGGCGGCCCTGCCCAGCCGAGGGCGCCCTCCCCGCCGTCGGGACGACTCGGGCGAGCGGCCGGCCGGCTGGATGCTCATCACTGGGATCGTCCTCATCCTGGCGGGCGCAGCCGGCATACTCGCCGTCTCCGGATCACTGCACGCCCTCCTCTCGGTTGCTGGCAAACGGAGCAACACGAACGCCGTCTTCCAGAGCGATTCGGGCACCTACCGCTACACCATCTGGGTGGAGGGAGTGCCCGTCGGCGCTGCCCTCGTCTGGTACTACGTCACGCAACGCCGGCCCATGGGCCGGCTTGCGTCGGCGATCTGGCTGGCCGTGCTCTACCTGCCGCTCGTCCCCTTCTACCTCTACAACTCCGGCCGAGAATCCACCCTCGGACCTCTTGTTGTCCTCCTTGCCCTCTACCACCGCTATGTCGTGCCGTTCCGGGCCCGGTGGCTGGTGATCGGCCTGCTCCTGGCCCTGCCAGGTCTGGCCGCCTGGAAGAACTACCGGGAAGCCCCCGCCAATGTCTCCATCACGCAGGTGTCCGTGACGGCTGCGAACATCACGGCCACGGTCGCCGGCGACCTCTCCCGCTACGACGTCAGCGTGGTGAGCCTCGCGGGTTTCGAGACGAACCACATGGGTTACTACCTCGGGACGACGCTCGTCGCCGCCGCCACCGAGTGGCTGCCCCCGCCCCTCTCCAAGGCCTTCCCCGTGAACGGCACGATGGCGCAGGCGCAGACTTTCGTGGGGAACGCCACCTGGAGGGGCGATGCCAGCTACGCAACCTCCATGATGACCGAGAGCTTCCTGAATTTCGGCGTCCTCGGTGTCGTGGTCTTCTTCCTCCTCCTCGGGTGGCTCGTGCGCTGGTTGGATCGTTTCTGTGAGTCCGGCAGCATCCTTGCCTACGTCCTCGCTCTCGAGTTCGCCCTTCGCATCCCCTTCGGGATCACGATGAGCCAAGGCGTGAGCGACGTCCTCGCCGGGGTCCTCCTGCCGCTCCTCGTCGCTGTGTCCGTCCGTGCTCTCCTCGGTGTCCGGCGCCAGCACCGCGTTGACGGCACCGGTTCGCTCGCGGGCGCACCGACACAAGGGGCGGCTGGCGTTTGACAGGGCGGTTCGGACCGTCACGGCAGTCGCGTCGTGGCGAGATGGCCTTCTTCGCCCCCGTCCGCGTCCGTGACGACGAGCGGCCGCCGGCGTTGGACTCCTTCAACTGGAAGCGGCTGCGGATCTTCCTCGAGCCCTTCCGTCGCGCGACGCTCGTCGCAGTCCGAGCGGGCCCGCAGAGCATCGCCTTCGTAGGGTCGGACCCGTGGCCGTCGCTGCCCGCCTGGATCGGCGTGAAGCTGGCGCACGACGACTTCCACCCGCGGGGAGCTCCTCGCACGCTGTGGCGCGCCCTCGCCAGCGTCCCGGTGTGCGCTGCGGTCATGATCCGCACCCGCGGCGTCGTCCGTGACAGTGACGCCGTCGGAGTCGCCTGGTCCATCGACCCCGTGCCGGTGGCGGGTCTGCTCCTCGCCCTGTGTTACCGCCGCCCCCTCATGACGGTGACGGTGGGGTCACCGGCTGCCGGCTTTCGTATCAAGGCCGCACGGCGCAAGGGCACTTTCGCCGGCGCCGTCCTCGCCTTGGTGGCGTGGGCGGCCGGACGCGCCGAAGGCTTTCTCGACGCCCGATCGAGCCTCCTCTTTGCCCCCGGTGAGGGCCGCGCCGCCGGCACGCGCCATGGCGTCGCCTTCTCGACCGCCTCGTTCAGCCAGGCCGACATCGCCGATCGCGAGGACTCTCTCAACGGAACGGAGGTGCGATGGATCCACGTCGGGGGCGTCAGTTACGAAAAAGGCGTCGACACCTTCCTGGCGGCCCTGGCCGAGATGCGACAGGAGGCCGATCATCGCGCTGTCCTCCTCGGCGCTCTCAACCCGCTCTTCGACGTGAGCGCGCAGCTCGATCGCCTCCAACTCTCCGAGGTGGTGCGAGTCGCCGGCCGCGTTCCCTGGGAGCGGGCTCTCGAGGAGATGGCACGCGCCTCGATCCTCGTGTTCCTGTCTCGCCACGAGGGCATGCCGAAGGCGCCCATGGAGGCCATGGCAAAGGGGCTGCCGGTCATCGTCACGCCGACGGGGGCCGAGCAGTACGTCGTCGACGGCGTCAACGGGCTCCTCGTGCCGGTCGCCGACCCGGTCGCCTGCGTCCGTGCCGTGCAAAGGCTCATGTCCGACCCCGATCTGCGGCGGTCCCTCATCCAGGGTGGCTATGACACGGCCCGGCGTCATTGCTACGAGGCGCACCTCGCGGAGGTTCGCGGCCACCTCTGCCGGACGTTCCCGACCCTGACCGACGATCCTCCCCGGGCCTGGGCGACCCCGACTGCTAGCGTCGGAGGGTGACCCGGGCGATGCTCAGCCGTGGATGAGCTGGGGCGTGCGAGGTACATCTCTCTGACCACTTTCAAGAAAGATGGCACCCCGGTGTCGTGCCCGGTGTGGGTCACGGGCCACGGTGGCAGCTATGAGTTCACGACCGGCCACAGGGCTTGGAAGACGCGGCGCTTGCTGCGAAACCCCAGCGTGCGCGTGCAGGCCTGCGACATGCGAGGGCGCGTCAAGCCGGGCGCCACCCGATATGTGGGCACGGCAGAGGTCATGACCTCGCAGGAGGCCGTGACCGGGACCGAGCGGGCACTCTTGGCGAAGTACGGCTGGCAGTTCAAGGCGACCAGATTCGTCGACGGCCTGCGGACGCGGCTCGGACGCCACCCGGTGCAAGAGGTGGTGGCGATCCGCCTGTCCCTCAAAGAGGGCTGAGCGGGCTGGGCGATCTCAGGAACGGCGCGCGGGCAGCAGCTCCCCCCGCTCCCGCTCCTCGAACCAGGCGACCGTGCGAGCGAGGCCCTCCCGCAGTCCGACGGCTTCGATGGAGGGAAAGAGTGCCCGCAGGCGCCCTTGATCAGCCTGGCTGTCCCTCACGTCACCGGGCCGGGCTTCGACGTGACGACGTTCCAGCTCACGACCGAGGACGCTCTCGAGGAGGCCGATCAATTGCATCACCGAGGAGCGGCCGCCAAAGGCGAGGTTGACGGGCCCGGGGGCGCTGACCCGGTCGGTGACCGCCGCCGTGATGACCTCGGTCACGCTGTCGACGTAGGTGAAGTCTCGGGTCTGCAAGCCGTCGCCGTGCACGACGAGGGCCTCTCCCGCCAGGGCCGCTTCCACAAAGGCAGGCACCACCGCCGCGTAGGCGTGACCGGCCGGCTGGAGAGGGCCGAAGACGTTGAAGAGCCTGAAGGCGAGGACGTCGAGCCCGAAGGAGCTGGCCCAGGCAAGGGCGTAGCTCTCTGTCGCCAGCTTGCTGGCCGCATAAGGGCTGAGGGGGGCGGGGGCGAGATCCTCGTGCTTCGGCAGGCAGCTGTTGCTGCCGTAGACCGACGACGAGGAAGTCACGATGACGTGGGGGTTGCCCGCCCTGCGGGCGGCTTCGAGCACGCGGACGGTCCCCGTGGCGTTCACCTCGTGGGTGGCGATGGGATCGGCGAGGGAGCGGGGCACCGATGGGCGGGCGGCCAGGTGGACGACGGCAGCGGCGCCCGCGAGCGCCGCGTCGAGCTCATCGGGGTGAAGGATGGAGCCCTCGAAGAGCTCGGCGGCGATTCCGTCCAGGTTCGCTGCCAGCCCGGTGGAGAGATCGTCGAAGGCGACCACCTGGCTCACAGGTGAGCTCGACGCCAGCCGGCGACAGAGATTGGCGCCGATGAACCCCGCACCCCCGGTGACCACTACTTTCATCCGGACGACTCTATCCAGGGACACGGACAGAGCCGAATGGGCATGGCGATAGGGCATGCGGCCCACCCTCGGGCTCCTGGGCGGCCGAGCGCCCCGGTGCGCCAAACCGGCCGGCTGTAGGATCGGCCGAGTGTCAGGCTCCTGTGGCGCGGTCGTCCCCTTCCTCGATGGCTCCCTGCGCGCAGCGGCCAGCGGCCGCCACCTCTTGAGCCGGTGAACGGCGATCTCGCCGGTCCGAGCCGCCAGCTGGCGGTCACGGCCCCAGACGGCCCCTCCGCTCCTGCGAGAGCCGCCTCAGGATCTCCCCGCGTCTTCCACGTGCTCTCATGCATGGATCGAGGCGGTATCGAGATGTGGCTGATGCAGGTGCAGCGAGCGATCACGCCGGACGACTGGCGTGTCGCCTACGTGACGAGCGTCCACCGGCCCGGCTACTTCGACGAGGAGATCCGCTCCCTCGGCGGAGAGATCATCCCCGGCCCGAAACCCACCCGTCGCCACGCGATCGCCTACGTTCGCCGCCTGCGTGCCCTCCTGGCAGACGAGCAACCCGATGTCGTGCACAGTCACATCGGTCTGTTCAGCGGCCTCGTCCTCTGGGTGGCCGCCGGCGTCGGGGTCGAGACGCGTATCGCCCACTCGCACAACGCCGGTCTCGAGCGCCAAGCGCGCTCTCGCCCGGCGGGCGGTCTCTACCTGAGGCTCGCCCGCCAACTCATCGCCCGCCATGCGACGCACGTCTTTGCCTGCAGCAGCCTTGCGGCCCAAGCCCTCCTCGGCGAGGGCTGGGCGGCCGAGCCCTGCCTTCGCGTCGTGCCCTACGGCATGGACTTCGCCGCCATCTGCCGGGCACCGCTTGTCTCGAAATCCGACCTCGCCTTGCCGGAGTCGGCCTTCGTCGTCGGCCACGTCGGCAACTTCAAGCCAGAGAAGAACCATGACTTCATGCTGTCGGTCCTGGCTGCCCTCCTGAGCCAGGGCGTCGATGCCCATTTCGTCTTCGTCGGAGGCGGAGGCGCCCAAGCGGCGCTGAGCGAGAAGGCCCGCCGGCTCGGTCTCGAGGAGCGGGCACATCTCCTCGGGGCGCGCTCGGACGTCGCCGGCCTGATGGCGGGCGCCTTTGACGCCTTCTGCTTCCCGTCGACGGCCGAGGGGCTCGGGATTGCTCTGCTGGAAGCGCAGGCCTCAGGCCTGTTCTCGGTCTGCTCGACGGCGGTCCCATCCGAAGCGACCGTCATCCCCCAGCTCGTCCGCCGCCTCGACTTGGAGGAGGATCCCAGCCGTTGGGCGAGCGCCCTGTTGGAAGCTCCGAGCCACCGGATGGCGCGCTCGGAGACCGAGCCCTTGATGACTGAGAGCGAGTTCGCCATCGACCGATGCGTGGCGACGCTGCGCGGCGCCTATCGACCGGACGGTTCGGGAGCGGCGTGACGACACGAGTGCTTCATCTGGCGCCGTTGTGGAACTCCTTCACGCACTTCTCCTTCGCCCTCGAGGCCGCTGCGAGGGAGGACGGTTACGAGTTCCTCTACGGCTGCGCCGATCCTCCCCCTGGTTCGGGAGGGGTCGGGCTCCCCCTCCAGCGCAAGGAGCAGGCGCTCCTCTCCTGGGCCCGCACGGGCGACATCACGGCGGATCTCGTCGCCGCCAGACCCGACATCATCCACGTGCAGGGGCCCTCGACAGCCCTCGCTCTCTGGCCGAGCCTTCGCCAGATTCCCGTCCCGAAGGTCTACTCGGCGAGATCGAGCCTCGACGAGGGTGGGTCGTACCTGCGGCGGGCCTTCTGGCGAGTCTCCAACCCGGCGCTCTGGCGCACCTGGAGCGCCGTGTCGGTCCTCAACCAGACGCAGTACCGCGACGTCCTTCTCCACGGGCGGTCGCCTGTGTTCCTCTTCAAGATGTCGTCGGGCGGCACGGGCATCAGGGATGGCGAGGAGGACGTCCGCCCCCGCGCCGATCTCGATCCCCTCACGCTCATCTGGATCGGCCGCCTGGACGCCGCCAAGCATCCGGAGGACTTCGTTCACCTCGTCCACAGCCTGAATGACGATCACATCAAGACGCAGGGCATCGTGCTCGGTGACGCCCTGCCCGGAGACCGGGGCGGCGCCCGCAGCCGGCGGATGCTCGCCGACGACCCGCACATCGACTGGCGCGGTTGGGTGGACGATCCGATGTCGCACCTGCGCGAGGCCCATCTCCTCATCCACACCTCCGAGCGCGAGGGTTACGGCATGGGGCCGCTGGAAGCCGCCGCCGTCGGCGTGCCCACGATCGCCTACTGGACGAGAGGCACGGCCGAGTCGGTCCTCTCCGTCGCCGGCCAGTTGGTTCGCCCCCGCGATCGAGCCGGGCTGAAGGCGGCCTGCGTCGAGTGGGTCAACAGCGACCGTCGCGCTCACCAGGAGGAGGTCAGGCGTCGGGCCTCGGTGAAGTTCCAGGAGGACATCTGGAAGGAGCTCGATTTCCTCTATCGGCGGGTGCTCTTCCGTGATGCCCGCTCGAGGCGTGCTTGAACGCACGCCGGACCACGCCGATGAGCACGCTCCTCGTCGCCACTGACCACCACTTCTCGATCGACCCAAACCAGCGGGTGGCCGTGCGACCGCTCATCCCGCCCACGTTCTACGACCGCTACCGGCGGGTGTTCGAGCGGGTTATCGTGCTGGGCCGCGCCCGCCGGGTGGAGAGGATTGAGGTCGAGGAGGCCCTCCTCCCGCCGGAGATCACCTTCGTGCCCCTGCCCGATGCCCATGGACCGCGGCAGCTGCTGGCGGCTCGGCCGGCGATGCGGCGGATCGTGCGCCAGAGCTGTCGCAGCGAGTACGCCTACCTGCTGCGGGCGCCTGGCCGTGTCGGACCGATCGTTGCAACCGAGCTTCGTCGCCGGGGACTGGGTTATGCCCTCGAGGTGGCCGGTGACCCCGCCACGTCGTTGGCAAAAGGGTCGAACGAGGCATGGTTGCGACCCCTCTACCAGCGGCTCGCCGCCTGGGAGATGCGCCGGCAGCTCGAAGGGGCGATCGGCGTGTCCTACGTCACCTCGCAGGCTCTGCAGCGTCTCTACCCGCCGCCCCCGGGAGCCTTCGTCTCCAGCTACTCCTCCATCGATCTCGGGCCGGAGGCAATGGCCGGCGGCCCCCGCTCCTACTCCGCTCCCCTCGGCGCCGCCCATCTCATCACCGTCGCCTCGCTCATACAGCCCTACAAGGGTGTTGACGTCCTCATCGAGGCATTGCGCCGCTGCCAGCGGAACGGGCTGCAGCTCGATCTCACGATCGTCGGCGATGGCCCCCTCCGAGGGGGGCTGCAACAGCAGGCGGCCGCCGCCGGCCTGGGTGCCCGCGTGACCTTCGCCGGTGAAGTGCCCGCCGGCCGGCGCGTGCGTGAGCTGCTGGACGCCGCCGACCTTTTCGTGCTGGCGTCGCGGGACGAGGGCCTCCCCCGCGCCCTCATCGAAGCGATGGCACGGGGCCTGCCCGCCATCTCGACTTCGGTCGGGGGCGTCCCCGAGCTCCTGCCTGCCGGCTCGCTCGTCCCGCCCGGCGACCCCGGGGCGCTGGCGGAGCGGATCGGTGAATTCCTGCGGAGCCCGGCGCGGATGACGGCCGCGGCGGCCGCAGGTTTCGAGACGGCTCGCGCCTATGGATCGGACGTACTCACCGCCCGCCGCGACGGCTTCTACCGCCAGGTGCGCGAATCGAGCCATCCCGGCGAGATCGCTCCCTAGCGGCCGGGCGGCGCCCAGGCCGCCTCGAAGGAGTCAGGGGAGCATCGACAGGCGGCGGGAATCGCGCAGGAAGGCGCTCGTCTGTGCCAGCTCGTCGGGAGGGCCGAGCGCCGTGATCCTGCCCGCCTCGAGCACCATGATCCGGTCGCAGAACCCCAGTGTCGAGAGGCGATGGGCGACGATGATCAGGGTTGCGTCGCCCTTGAGATCGTTGAGCGATTGGAGGACGAGGTGGTCCGAGCGCGGGTCGAGCGAGCTCGTGGGCTCGTCGAGGATGATGAGGCTCGGCCGTCCCGCCAGGGCACGGGCGATAGCGATCCGCTGCTTCTGGCCCCCCGACAGGTCGGCGGCACCGTCACCGATCTCGCGTGCGAAACCGCCCTCCCAGGCCTCGACGTCCTCGAGCAGGTTGGCCTCCGACGCCGCCCGGCGTACCTCCACGTCGCTGATCTCGTCCCGGAAGAAGCGAATGTTCTCGGCGATGGAGCCGCGGATGAGGCG
>Ga0187781_10001354_pt1 | contig 18504 bp, 18 predicted proteins | sample 0715_SJ02_MP02_2_FD_132447 | JGI IMG/M metagenome (GOLD analysis project Ga0187781, IMG submission 132447) | Tropical peat soil microbial communities from peatlands in Department of Meta, Colombia - 0715_SJ02_MP02_20_MG | ecosystem: Environmental > Terrestrial > Soil > Wetlands > Peat | place... | reverse complement strand
CGAAGGGACGAAACTTCACCTTCGGGTTCGACCTCGCCAGCACCTTCGTGATCGCCGCCGTCAGCGTCGTCTTGCCGTGATCGATGTGCCCGATCGTCCCAATGTTCATGTGCGGCTTCGATCTGTCGAATTTTTCTTTGGCCATAGCTTATATCCTCAGCTAGCGAAAATTCGGGGATGTTTCTGCTTCAAGGGCTCCGGGATCTCGGCGACCTTGCGCTGGTAATAGTTCTCCAATCGCCTTCGCTCTATGGGTCCCAACGCCTGGTATAGCGTCACGGCACTCACGGCAAACTGATCACCACGCTTATAGGCACCACCCAAATGGCTAGACAGGTCCGGAAGAACAAGCTGGAATCGATTGATATTAACACCCCGAGAGTCGAGGTCTCGCAGCGAACCGTCGATGGCGTAGTCGCTCAAAAAGTCGTCAATCGCCGATGTAAGCTGCTTAAAGGCCTGGCTATCGGAGATCAAGTACGAGATCACCGATTCATTCAACTCCAGTTTTGGGAACAGAAGTGGGTCCCAGTAACCTGCTCCCCCGGTCGAAAGCTTGAAATCCAGGAATTCTGCAACCACCTTCCCCAGAGTGTCCTCATCGACGTCACCGTCCTTGGACCATCCCGGAAACCCCACCTTGTCCTGCAGTGCCAGCTTCTCACGCAGTCTGTTCAGCGCGGCCAAGGTTAATTCTACAGATACCCGGCACTCCCGACTGCCGGACTCCAGGATCGCTTCGAACTCCAGCGCCGCCTTCAGCCCGCCTGACACACTCCGTGCTTCCCCAATGAACTCAATTCCCCTCACTCTCCAAACAGCCCGAACCATTATCGACTCGACTTGGACGCCACTCTCCTCCAACTGCTCCTTCACGCTACGAACAACCCGCTCTGCGCCGGCGAGCTTGGACCCGTCGTTGAGCACGATCTCAGCAAATAAACCGTCAGAGAGATCCAGGAACTGAGACTTCTCCTCATTCAGCGCAGCCGAAAGGCCGGCCTGCTCCAACTTGTCCCGGATTACCGTTTCCAACTCCGCAGTTCTCAAGCGATTCCTGCGCATCACCAGTGGATGCTCAACTAATTCTCAACCTCAGACAGATACGATTCCAACTCCCTTTCCATCAAGCTGACTTGTACGCGGGCGCTTAGTCGAAACTTGTTCCAATCACCCTGAAAAACACCGGCTTCGACTAACTTCGGCTTGTCGTAGTCGGCCTTCTTCCGCCACAACCAAAACTCATCAAGCCGCTCCCCGTATTCCTCGCCCCTTCTGCTCCGCACCTGCCCGAACAGGGCTTCTCGATCTTTACGTTTGCTCTCAGGAACGTTTCTGACGGCGAGCCACGCGTGGCACCCGTGAAACAGCGCATAGTAAGCTCGTGACAAAGCGTTCCTTATCTCAAATTCGCCGCAACCGTCTCCGATTAGCGCACTGCCCATGAAACCGTGTGCCAGTCTGATGTGTTGTCGAACTTCCTGTCGACCGGGCATTCCTTATTCCACACTCATAAGACTCTACCGCCCCACCGCACGCCCTTGCACGCGCGCGATGACTTCTTCCGAAATCGATGCCGGAGTCTCCTCGTAGCGCAGGAAGTGCATGGTATACGAAGCGCGGCCTTGCGTCCTGGAGCGCAGATCCGTGGCGTAGCCAAACATCTCCGCCAGGGGGACCTTGGTGCGAATGATTTGAGTGGAGCCGCGCTTCTCCAGTCCTTCGATGTGCCCGCGCCGCGCGCTCAGGTCGCCCAAAACTTCACCCATGTACTCTTCCGGAACCACCACTTCCACCTTCATCACCGGCTCGAGCAGCACCGCTTTCGCCTTGCGGACGGCCTCTTTAAAGCCCATCGAGCCGGCAATCTTGAACGCGATCTCCGAAGAATCCACTTCGTGGTAAGAACCGTCGAACAAGGTCACAGAAACGCCGTTCATCTCGTATCCGGCCAGGACTCCGGACTCCATAGCCTCGCGCACACCTTCATAAGTGGGCGCGACATACTCCTTCGGGACAACGCCACTCACAATCGCGTCGATAAACAAGAGCTTCAATTCCGAATCGAACTTGTTGCTGGATTTTTTCTTGGTGAGTTCGGCGATGGCGTTGAGGTCGGGGTGCGGAAGGGGATCGACGCGCAGGAAGACGTGGCCATACTGGCCTCGGCCGCCCGTCTGTCGCACGTACTTTCCTTCCGCCTCCGCGGGAACCGTGATGGTCTCGCGGTATGCCACTTGGGGCCGCCCCACGTTAGCCGCCACGCTGAACTCGCGCACCATGCGGTCCACCAGGATCTCGAGGTGCAATTCTCCCATTCCCGAGATCAACGTTTGTCCCGTATCGGGGTCAGTGTGAACCTTGAAGGTGGGATCTTCCTGCGTCAACTTGGAAAGCGCATTCCCCAGCTTTTCCTGGTCGGCCTTGGTCTTCGGTTCAATCGCCACCGAGATGACGGGAGCCGGAAAATCCATCGACTCGAGGACGATGGGATGGGCCTCATCACAAATCGTGTCACCCGTCGAGACGGTCTTCAGGCCGACGGCTGCGGCGATATCGCCCGCAAACACTTCCGCGATCTCCTCGCGCTTGTTGGCGTGCATTTGCAACAACCGCGAAATACGCTCCCGGCGGTCACGGCGGGGGTTGTAAACCGAGTCCCCTTTTTCCAATCTCCCCGAATAAACCCGCAGAAAGGCCAATTGACCCACATAGGGGTCGGTCATGATTTTGAACACGAGAGCCGCAAACGGATCGTCATCGGAGGCCCGGCGGATCAGGATTTTCTCTTCATCGTCCGGCGCGGTTCCCTCAATGGGGGGGATATCCAGCGGCGAGGGCAGATAATCAATCACCGCATCGAGCAGGGGCTGAACACCCTTGTTCTTGAAGGCCGCGCCGCAGAGTATCGGAAACGCCTTCATAGCGATGGTGGCTCGCCGCAGTGCGGGGCGGATATCCTCTTCGTGAATGGGCTCGCCGTGGACGTACTTCTCCATAATCGGCTCGTCGACTTCGCCCAACGACTCAATCATGCGCTCCCGGTAAAGGCGCGCCTTGTCGAGTTGCGACTCCGGGATTTCAAGGTCGTCGAATCCGGCGCCCAGGGTCTCTTCTTTCCAGACGATGGCGCGCTCGCGGACCAGATCGATGACCCCTTCGAAGTTGTCTTCGGCTCCCAGCGGCAACTGGATCACCACCGGGTTCGCGTGCAGTTTGGACCGGAGTTGGCTGACACAGGTCTCGAAGTCCGCGCCCACCCGGTCCATCTTGTTGACAAAAACGATGCGCGGCACGCGGTACTTGTCCGCCTGCCGCCAGACGGTTTCAGTCTGCGGCTCGACGCCCTCCACCGCCCCTAAAATAGCAATCGCTCCGTCCAGGACCCGGAGCGAGCGTTCGACCTCTGCCGTAAAATCCACGTGACCCGGCGTGTCGATAATATTAATGCGAATATCATTCCAAAAACAGGTGGTAGCCGCGGAAGTAATGGTAATCCCGCGTTCCTGCTCCTGCTCCATCCAGTCCATCACGGCGGTGCCCTCGTGCACTTCTCCCATCTTGTACGTTCGGCCGGTATAGTACAGGATGCGCTCCGTGGTGGTGGTCTTCCCGGCATCGATATGGGCCATGATGCCGATGTTCCGGGTTTTGTCGAGCGGCGTCTGACGCGGCATAGATCCTTCTGCGAACAATACAAGCCCACAGCTTGACCCCTGGGTCAAGATGCTGCCCCCCAGCAGCCTATTGATCGGTTAAGCCGCCTTGGGCGGCCACAAAGCGGATCGTGGGCCTGGGTGGTCCCACCTCCCGCTTTGATCAAGGTTACCAGCGGTAATGAGCAAAAGCCTTATTGGCTTCGGCCATGCGGTGCGTGTCGTCCCGCTTTTTGATGGCGCCGCCGCGGTTGTTGGCAGCATCCAACAACTCCGCAGCCAACTTCTCCACCATCGACTTCTCACCCCGCTCGCGCGCATAGCCGATAATCCAGCGGAGACTCAACGAGGTCTGACGATTCCGATTGACTTCCACCGGCACCTGGTAGTTTGCTCCACCTACCCGGCGGGTCTTCACTTCCAGGGTCGGCTTGACGTTCTCCACCGCCTTCTTGAAGACCTTGAGCGGGTCATCATTGGCCCGCTGCTGGATCAATTCGAAGGCGTCGTACACGACCTGCTGGGCAATACTCTTTTCGCCCCTCAGCATGACGCAGTTCACAAATTTCTGAACCAGTGGGCTGCCGTGAAGCGGATCCGCGCTTACCTCTCGACGCTCAATTGTTCCTTTACGAGGCATAAGTTAAAACCAGTTGTCAGTTGTTAGTTGCCAGTGGCTAGTGGTCAGTGACTAGTCCCTAGCCACTAACCACTAGCCACTGCCTTTAGCCTGCCTTGGGCCGCTTGGCCCCGTATTTGGACCGTCCTTGCCGGCGGTCGGTGACCCCGGCGGAATCCAGCGTGCCGCGGATCACGTGATAGCGAACTCCGGGCAAATCCTTAACCCGCCCGCCGCGGATCAGGACGATCGAGTGCTCCTGCAAATTGTGGCCTACACCTGGAATATACGTCGTCACTTCCATCGCGTTCGTCAGCCGCACTCGCGCCACCTTGCGCAAGGCGGAGTTCGGTTTCTTGGGCGTCTGGGTGTAGACTCGAACGCAGACCCCACGCTTCTGCGGACAGCCTTGCAGCGCCGGACTGGAAGTCTTGTACCTTGGCTGTTCCCGGCCAAGTCGAACCATCTGGCTAAAAGTTGGCATCCCGGGGCCTTTCTCCTCACCCCCGTAACGGGTTTCCTATTCAATGCTTCTGCACGGACCCGAATCAGGCCTACACCTAATCCTTACAAATTTAGCAGAGCGACGCGAAACGTGTCAAGCAAGTTTGGGGCCCAGCAATACAACTTGAATTTGTAGCGGCGAATTTACCTCGCCAGGTGGCGGCATAAAGCCGCCTATACAGCAATCTGTAGTTGACCTCGCCATGAAGCGAGATAAAGTCGCCGCGCCGCTGCGACGCCGCGGTCCAGGCTTCCTCTCACCGCATCTCGAGAATTTCCTTCTCCTTGCTTTTGCCCACGCTTTCCAGTTTCTCCATGGTTTCATCGGTGAGCTTTTGTATTTCTTCCAGCCCGCGCCGCTCATCATCTTCAGAGATTTTCTTGTCTTTGAGCAGCTTCTTCAATTCCTCATTTCCATCCCGGCGAATATTGCGCACTGCCGTCCGGTGGTTCTCCAGAATTTTGTGCAAGTGCTTCACGAGTTCCTTACGCCGTTCTTCCGTCAGCGCCGGGATGGGAACCTTCAGAATCTTTCCGTCGTTGACCGGATTCAATCCCAAGCCCGAAGATCGTATGGTCTTTTCGATGGCCGGCAATAGGCTCGGGTCCCAGGGTTGCACCGTCAGCAGTGTGGGATCAGGGATGCCCAACGTGGCCACCTGGTTCAGAGGCGTTGGCGTGCCGTAGTATTCGACCTTGAGATGTTCCAACAGGCCAGTCGAGGCCCGCCCCGTGCGCACCGTGGCGAGTTCAGCGCGCAGGTCTTCGGCCGCCTTCGTCATGCGGCTTCGGGTTTGTGCTAAAGTTTCCTTGACCATCTTTTGCCCGCTTTCCCGGGAGCGCACTCAACGGGCGACGAGGGAGCCAACTTTTTCACCAAGTATGACTCGTTTGAGATTGCCCGGAACATTAAGATTAAAGACGATGATAGGCAAACTATTATCCATACACATCGAAATCGCCGTGGTGTCCATCACCTTCAGTCCGCGCGACAGCAACTCCAGGTAATTGATCTCCGCAAACATCTTGGCGTCGGATACCTTATGCGGGTCCGCGTCGTAAACCCCATCCACTTTGGTCGCTTTCAGGATGACGTCCGCCTTAATCTCGATGGCACGCAGCGCCGCCGCCGTGTCCGTCGAGAAATAGGGGCTGCCGGTGCCCGCCGCGAACACCACCACCCGACCCTTCTCCAGGTGGCGAATCGCCCGGCGGCGAATGAAGGGCTCCGCGATCTCACGGATTTCAATGGCCGTGGTCACGCGCGTGTGGCAGCCGAACTTTTCCAGAGCGTCTTGCAGTGCCAAGCCGTTGATGACCGTGGCCAACATTCCCATCTGATCCGCCACCACGCGGTCGATGCCGGTTTCGGAAGCCGCCACGCCGCGGATAAAATTCCCTCCGCCCACCACCACGCCGACCTGCACGCCCAGCTTTCGAATTTCGTCCACTTCGCCGGCAATGCGAGCCACGACCGTCGGGTCAATACCAAATCCTTTCGACCCCATCAGGGCTTCACCGCTGAGCTTCAGCAGAATGCGGCGAAATACCGGTTCACTCATTATTGTCCTTCCACCGCTCTGAAAGCCTCCGGGAGCGCGGGCATCCTGCCCGCAGTCCACGCGGAAGGGCGGGCCAAAAGGCGAGCAGGATGCCCGCTCCCGGGTGATTTCCCACAAGGAAAACGCGCCCGGGCAGGCCTGTCAGGCACCCTCGGCCGGCTGCGAGGGCGCTTCCGCCGCAGGCGTCGACAAGCCTTCACCTACCTTGAAACGAGCAAACCGGCGCACCGTGATGTTCTCGCCAAACTTGGCAATCTTGGAAGCGATCAGCTCTCCGATGGTGACCGACCCGGTCGTATCTTTGATAAAGTGTTGTTCGTATAGGCAGGCGTCCTCATAGAATTTTCCCAGCCTGCCCTCCACCATCCGGTCCAAAACGGCCTCGGGCTTGCCTGAAGCCGCAGCCTGCTCCTTCAGGATTTCCTTTTCCCGGCTCAAAACCTCAGGCGTGACGTCTTCCTTGCGAATGAAGCGGGGATCGGTGGCGCAGATTTGCATGGCCAGGTCGTGCACGAGTTGCTGGAATTCCTCGTTGCGGGCCACAAAATCCGACTCGCAATTGACCTCCACCAGCACGCCCATCTTTCCACCCGCATGGATATAGGCTCCCACCACGCCTTCCGAGGTGGCTCGCCCTGCTTTCTTGGCAGCGGTCGCCTGGCCTCGTTTTCTCAGCACCGTGTAAGCCTTCTCAGGATCGCCCTGCGCCTCTTCCAGCGCCTTCTTGCACTCCATCATGGGGGCGCCGCTGATTTCGCGTAACTTCTTGACGAGTTCGGCGGGTACACTCATCCTTTTACGTCCTCCCCACTACAAAAAAGTAGGCGTAGCCTTCCGGCTCACCTATTTGAAATTCTGGGTTTGAATTCACGGGCAATGAAGGGCTGCAAACCGAAGAGGCCCCAAACGGATCCGGGCGCTACCGGGGCATCTCAGACCTCGGCGACTCCTTCGCCTTCCTCTTCCTTGCGAGGACGGCCCTTAGGCTCCACGGCCTTGCGCCCCTTTTTCGGGACACGCACCCGGCCGTCAGCGCTCTCCTCCGCCTCCAGCACCGCGGCAGATTGGTCCATCCCTTCTTTACCCAGAAAGAGCTCTTCGCCGGGCTCGCCCCCAGGCGGCAATTCACCGGCCGCGATGGCGGCGGCATTGCGTTGAGCCTCTAATTCCTCCGCGGCCTTCTCTGCCGCGATCTTTTCGTCTTCCAGTTGTTTATCCAGGGCAGCCTGGCGGCCCTCCATAATGGAGTCCGCAATCCTCGAGGTAAAGAGCCGAATGGCGCGCAACGCGTCGTCGTTTCCGGCTATGACGTAGTCGACCAGATCGGGGTCGCAGTTCGTATCCACGATGCCCACCACCGGGATCCCAAGCTTGCGCGCCTCTTTAACTGCGATCTCTTCTTTGTGGGAATCCACCACGAAGAGCGCGCCGGGAAGCTCCGCCATTTCTTTGATGCCCGAAAGGTTTTGTTCGAGGTGGTGGCGTTCCCGCTCCAGCCGCTGAACTTCTTTCTTGGTCAGCAGCTCGTACCGACCGTCCTTGCTCATATCTTCCAATTCTCGCAGGCGTTGGATCGATTTTTGAATGGTGGAATGATTCGTCAGCAAGCCGCCCAGCCAGCGGTGGTTCACATAGTACATCCCGCAGCGAACTGCCTCCTCGGCGATGGCCTCCTGTGCCTGACGCTTGGTGCCCACGAACAAGACGGTTCTGCCCTCGCGCGCCAGATCGGTAAGGTATTTTGCCGCCTCTTTGAATAGCTTCAGCGTCTTTTGCAGATCTATGATGTAAATTCCGTTCCGCTCCCCGTAGATGTATTCCTTCATCTTGGGGTTCCAGCGGCGCGTCTGGTGGCCGAAGTGAACTCCCGCCTCCAGGAACTCCTTCATCGTAATATTCGCCAAATCTCCTCCTGTTTCTTCTGGTCATTCCGAGCGAAGCGAAGAATCCCCGCGGTTTCACAGCTCATCAACTGCCGAGATTCTTCGCTGCGCTCAGAATGACACGGTCACTCGTCAAGGTTAACGTTTCGAGAACTGGAACCGCTTGCGCGCGCCCTTCTGCCCGTACTTCTTTCTTTCCTTGGCCCGTGGGTCGCGAGTCAGAAAACCGCCCTGACGCAAGCGCGGGCGGAGCTCCGGATTGAAAACCATCAGAGCCCGCGCGATGCCCAGCTTGGTGGCGCCGGCCTGGCCGTGAACGCCGCCTCCGTGAGCGTTGACGAAAACGTCGAATTTCCCCGCCAACTCGGTGCTCACCAGCGGTTGCTGGATTTCAGCGCGCAAGGCCTCGGAGGGAAAGTACCTGTCGAAGCCACGCCGATTGACCATCAATTTCCCATCTCCGGGCCTCAGAATGACTCGCGCCACGGAAGTTTTGCGACGTCCCGTCGCCATGTATTCAGAAAGCTCTGCCACAGACACTCCTGTCCTGATAAGAATTTCGTCGACTTTCCCTTACCGCGCCAAGGAAAGCGGTTCTGGAGATTGTGCGGTGTGTGGATGCGTGCTTCCGACGTAGACTTTCAGCCGCCGCGCCAGCCGGGAGTGCAGCCGATTCTTGGGCAGCATGCCCAAAATCGCTTCCCGGATCAGATTCTGCGGCCTTTTCTCGAAGATCTTCCGCGCCGTGGTCTCTTTCAACCCGCCCGGATATCCGGTGGTGTGCCGATAGACTTTGTCCTCCAGCTTCTTGCCGGTCAGACGAATCTTCTCCGCATTCACAATAATCAACCCGCTTCGATGATCCTGGTGCGGGGTATAGTCTGGGGAGTCCTTTCCGATCAGCACCCTAGCCGCCCGCGCGGCCAGGCGCCCCAGCACCCATCCTTGAGCATCTACAATACGCCAGTGGATTTTCCCCCGGCCCGTCTTCGCAAAATAGGTTCCCACTCCACACTCCATCGCGCGCCAGCAACTACAAATTTGCTATTATATCCCACCGAACATAGGCTTTCAACAATCTTTTTACGTGGGTCGTGATACAGTTTGATGTAGTGGCGGCTGAACGCCGCCGGCAGACTTGTCGCTTGATTCTGCAATCCCCAGTGAATAAGGAAACGTTGTGAATGATGCGAACCCTTCGATCGGAACTCCAACGCCTCTTGAACGCGCGGGAATCGAAACCTCGCTGCAGCGTCAGATCGAGGATCTCACGCGCAGACTGCAGTTGTTGATGGAGGCCACGAAGGCCCTTGCCTCGACGCTAGATCTCGAGGAGTTGCTGGGCCGTATTCTGGAGGTGGCGAAAACGCACGCCGACGCCGAGCGCGGCACACTTTTCCTGGTGGATGAGAAGGCCCAGGAAATCTGGTCGCTGATCGCCCACGGAATGGAGAAACGGGAAATCCGCTTGCCTCTCGGCAGCGGCATTGCCGGCTCCGTCGCCCAAAGCGGCGAAATCCTCAACATTCCGGATGCCTACGCCGACCCGAGATTCCACCGCGAGGTGGACGCTCGCACCGGCTATCGCACCCGCAACATCCTCTGTCTTCCCATCCGCAACAAGAGGGGGAGGATCATCGCCGCGCTGCAGCTTCTGAATAAAAGGAATGGAGCCTTTTCAACCGAAGACGTGGACTTCCTGCTGGCCCTCTCCGACCACATGGCGCTGGCGCTCGAGAACGCGCAGCTTCATCGCGCCCTGCTCGAGAAGGAGCGGCTGGAACGCGAGATGGCGCTGGCTCGGGACATCCAGCGCAGCCTGCTTCCCGAATCGGCGCCCCTTCTCCCCGGCTTCGACATTGCCGTGACTAACGAGCCTTGCTATGAAGTGGGCGGCGACTATTACGATTTCCTGCCCCTGAACCCGGACACTCTGCTGGTGGTGATTGCCGACGTCGAGGGCAAAGGAATCAGCTCGGCGTTGGTCATGTCTAACCTGCAGGCCACGCTGCGCGCACTCACCCCGAGCCTCACTTCCCTGGCGCGCCTCGCCGAATCGTTGAACCACATGATCCTTGCCGGAACGCGCGGCGGGAAGTACCTCACCATGTTCCTGGGGCTGATTGACATTCCGGGCAGGTCCCTCAGCTACGTCAACTGCGGACATGTCCCGCCAGTGGTCATCCGGAAACAAGGCGAGCCCGAGGAGCTCAGGGAGGGCGGCTTGGTGGTGGGCCTTGTCGATGAGGTCCGCTATAAGAGCGGGCAATTCAGATTCAGGGCGGATGATGTGCTGGTGCTCTGCACCGACGGGATCACCGAGTCGATGAATGAAGAGGGGGATGAGTATGGGAGCGCGCGGCTGGTGGGTTGCGTTCAAGGCGCCATCGCCCAAAGCGCACAAGAAATGGTCAGCGCGGTCAACGCCGAAGTAGCCGCATTCTCGCGCCTCGGCACCCACCTGGATGACAAAGTGATGATCGCCATTAAAGTCGGGGCTGCGGGCTAGGGACTGGGGGCTAGGGACTGGGGACTAGGGGCCGGAACCTGGGGAACAGGCGCTGGGGGCTGGGGATTCGGGGGCTTGGGGCTAGGGGCTCGGGACTGACCGCTGGGATCCATGGAGGGTGTCCCTCGCCCCATTAGGGGAGAACGTGGACCGCCGGGATATTGGGAAGGTCTCCCTCGCCCCCTTGGGGGAGAGGGTGGACCGCAGCCGGCGCTTTCTTCAGCCGGGGCGGGCCGGGTGAGGGGGTTCGTGCCAGCCGCTTAACGTCTCCAATCAAGGGAAAAGGAGCTCCGGATCATTCCCCAGTCCCTAGCCCCCAGTCCCTAGCCCCTAGCCCCTAGCCCCCCAGTCTCTACCTGCGAGTGAAAAAAGAGAGCCAGCCCCGCTTACGTTCTTGTCTAGCGGGAGGCAGGGGCGGGGGCTGAAATGGCAATGGCCTATCATTAATCACCGCCTCAGGGTTCTTCCTCAAGAGCCTCGCCGCAGTTTCTTCCCCCCTGGACTCCGCCAATTTGCGGTAGCACTCGGAAAGCACCGGGCGACGAGATCGCACGCTGTGGGCGTCCGTGGCGAAAAAATGGACGACATTCTGCTCGAGCCATGCTTCGGCCAAACGTTTTGGGGACGGACCGAATCCGCCGGTATAGGATTGGGCTGTAACTTGAGCCAGGCATCCACGCGTGACCCAGTGATAGAGCAGCCCTGTCTTGCGCGCAAAAACCGGATTTCGCTCCGGATGGGTGATGATGGGGGTCAAGCCAGCCACCTGGACATCGTAAAAGACCCGGTCCATTTGTTCGGGAACAAACTGCTCAGGAAACTCGACCAACAGGTAGGAACTCTGGTTGATGGTAAAATCCTTCGGCGTCTCGACAAGCTTCTGAAGGTTGTCGTAGGAAAGATGAAAATCGCAACCCAAGAGCAGCTTGGGCGCATCTCCCACCGCTGCCTGCAGTTGCGCCAGCTTCTGCCGATTGTTCTCCGGGCTGAAAGTGTAAGTATAGTTGCAATGCGGTGTGGCCACCTGGTGAGTGATACCGTCCTCCGCCGCCATCTGGCACATGGCCACGGCGTCCTCGAACGTCTGGGCGCCATCATCGACTTCCCATAAAGGGTGGCTGTGAATGTCAATCATTGTTAAGCCAGTTTAGCATGGGTTGTTGCAGCACCGGGATTTTCAGAAATATGAATTTCAAATCCTGAATATAGAAAATTGTATTGGAGATCTGCCGGCTGCTGCGGATTCTTCCCGACTATAGCGTGAAAGCTATTGATTACAAGCCAGTTAGGATCGATGGAAAGCTTTTTCAACAGGACAGCATATTGGAATGAAACGTGCTCATCCAACGCATGGACGAATACCGGACTGACAAAAGATCGAGGATAAAAGTCCGGACAATAGACCCAAGACCCGACGCTTGGAGGGGGGAGGGGACTTCCCCCTCATTTCTTAGATCTCCTGCTAAATCTCCCGCCATTCTGAAAACCGCCCTATCGTCTTCCGACCATGGGATCGGTGAAGAGCCGACACAATACGAATCAAACCTCCAAGGACTAATGCAAGATGTTTTGAAAACTACGGCCGGCTTGCCATTTGATCTGCAGCCGCCCTCGCGCCGCTTGACTTCCGACTCTTCGCTGGCTACAGTGGCTTTAGCCCGACGAAGAGTGTGGACTATTCTCACGGTAACGCGCTATGGGTCTGAGCACTTTGGTGGTGGGGTTTGTGAAGCGCAAGGTGCTCGCCGTCCAGGATTTCACCTTTCTGCTGGCCAATACCCTTCAGCGGGCCTTCACCCCGCCGCGCTACATCGTCGACACCGTGCTCCAAATGGACGTCATCGGGGTTGGCTCCCTGCCCATCGTGGTGTTGACAGGGTTTTTTACCGGCGGTGTGCTCGCCCTGCAAACCTACCGGACCCTCAGCACCTTCGGCGAAGTCAGCCTGCTGGGTCAAGTGGTGGCGCTCTCCACGGTCCGCGAACTCGGACCTGTCTTGACGGCGCTGATGGTGGCAGGACGCATCAGTTCCGGCATTGCTTCTGAACTCGGATCCATGTTAGTCAGCGAGCAGATCGACGCCATGCGCGCCTTCGGTACCGACCCGCTCCGCAAACTGGTCCTGCCGCGCCTCTTCGCCACCGTCTCGACGATCCCGATTTTGACCATTATTTCGGATTTTTGCGGCATTCTCGGCGGCTTCTTCATCAGTTACTACACGGTCCGGCTCACCGGCGAGGAATACTGGACTTCCGTCTACCAGACGCTCACCTTCCGGGACGTTACGCAGGGTCTGCTGAAACCTTTCTTCTTTGCGCTCGTCATCGCTATGGTCGGCTGCTACTTCGGTTTGAACACCAAGGGCGGCACGGAGGGCGTGGGACGCTCGACTACGCAAGCCATGGTGGCAGCCTCTGTCCTGATTCTGGTGCTGGATTTTTTCATCACCAAGTTCCTGATCGCCATTCACTTCTTCTGAACTATGGACAAGCCCCCCATCATCGAACTTCGGGATATCTCTCTGGCCTTTGACGAGAAACAGGTCCTGTCCCGAATCTCTTTTCGCGTCGACCACGGTGAAACGCTGTTCCTCCTGGGAGTGACTGGAACGGGAAAATCGCTGCTGCTCAAGATGGTTCTGGGCCTGATTAAACCGGATTCAGGCCAGGTGCTGGTAGACGGGCGAGACCTCACCGCCATGCGCGAAGCCGAACTCGATCCCTTTCGCCGGCGCATGGGGATTGTTTTTCAGGAAGGCGCGCTCTTCGACTCGCTCTCCGTCTATGAGAATGTCGCCTACCGTTTGAGAGAAGAGGGGTTCGTCGACGAGGAGGAGATCGAGCGCAAAGTCCGCGAGGTGCTGAGCTTTGTCGAACTCGAGGAGGCCATCGCCAAAATGCCGGCCGAACTCTCCGGCGGCATGCGCCGGCGCGTCGCCATCGCCCGTGCCATGATCAGCCAGCCCGAAATCATGCTTTACGATGAGCCCACCGCGGGTCTTGATCCCGTCACCGGCCATGCCATCACTATCCAGATTGCCAAGATGCGGGACGTGCAACACGTCACCTCGCTGGTGGTCACGCACCGCCTCCAGGACGCTTATGTGCTCTCCAACTACATCTATGAAGAGCGCATACAAACCCTCGCCCCACTGCTCGACCTGGCCCATGCCCCCTCTCGGCCCACGACTCGCTTCCTGGTTTTGCGCGACCGTGGGATTTTTTTCCAAGGAACTACCCAGGACCTGACCTCCTCACACGATCCCTACTTGCTCAAATATCTCGCCTGAACGGCCGTAGCCCAGGCTCGAGTTTCTACACTACTGGGAGCGCGGGCTTCCAGCCCGCTTGCTTGTATCGAAGATGCGGGCTGGAAGCCCGCGCTCCCAGCGGAACCCTGGGCATCAGCGGACGAGACGCCCGCACGACCCCGTTATTGGTCTACAATAGAGGCGTCAACACGCAGGAAGGAGACAAACTATGCCACACCGCGAACGCGTCACTTGGGCTCGACTTCGTGTCGGGATCATGGTGATTGTCGGCCTGACCATCCTGGCCGTCGGGATATTCTTCATCAGCGGAGAGGGGGGATTTTTCACGCCTCGATATACCTTGAAAACTTACCTCTCGGGGGCCGCGGGGCTGCGCGAAGGGGCGCAGGTCCGTCTGGCGGGAGTCGCCGTGGGGAACGTGGGAAAGGTCCTGGTCTCCAGCGATCCCGAGCCCAAACGCGCTGTCGAGGTAGTGATGACGGTGCCGCGCTCCTATCAAAAGGACATTCGCGCCAACTCGGTCGCCAGCATCAAGACCGCCGGCGTGCTGGGCGACTCCTATCTCGATATCTCACGCGGGAGTCCGGCCCAGGAGGAAGTGCCGGAAGGCGGGGAGCTAAAAAGCTCCGAGGGCGCGGAGATCAATCAGGTCGTCGAGAACGCCAACGACGTGATCGTCAACCTGCGCGTACTGAGCGCCCAGCTCAACGCGATCACGGGCCGAATCCAGGAGGGCAAGGGGTCAATCGGCAAGCTCTTCTACGATGAAACGCTCTATAACCACCTTAATAAGACCGCCGTTACTCTCGACCGGATCGTCACCGGCCTCGATGAGGGCAAAGGATCTCTGGGCAAACTCATCTCCGACGAGACGCTGTACAGTTCCATCAACTCCACGGTTGACCGTCTCAATAGGATGCTCGACGACATGCAAAACGGTCCCGGCAGTTTTGCCAAATTTGTATACGATCCCTCCGTCTACAACAGTGTTAAACACATGGTGGCCCAGGCCGACGCACTCATCGACGGTGTCAATAAGGGCCAAGGTACTATGGGGAAGCTCGTCACCGACTCGCAGCTTTACGACCGGGCCAACCGGACCATGGACCATTTCGATCAGATTTCAGCCCGCATGGCCAATGGCGAGGGCACGCTCGGCAAGTTTTCCACCGACCCCGCGCTCTACAACAATCTCAGCGCGGGCTCAGCGTCCTTGAGGGATTTCCTGAAGGAATTCCAGAAGAGTCCAAAAAAGTATTTGAGTATTAAGTTACATATCTTTTAGCGTGCTTCGGTAGGGGCACCCCTCGTGGGTGCCCGCCGTTTTGTGATTGCACGCGGGCGCCCGCAAGGGGCGCCCCTACTGCGTATGAGAATCACTACCCTCGCCGCCTGCGTGGTTGTCATTCCCGTGGCGCTGATCTCTGGCGCACGCGGAGCGTCAGAGGCCATCGCGGCAGGCGCGCAATCTGAACTAGCCTTCCGGCAGGTTTACGAAGCAGGCGAGCAGGCCCTGCGCGAGAACCGCCTGGCGGACGCGCAAAAGGCCTTCCAGCAAGTACTCGCGATGGATCCCAAGAATGCCGGAGCGTACGTGAATCTTGGCGTCATCGCGATGCGGCGCAAGGAATGGCCGGCGGCGTTGAGCAACCTCGAGCAGGGCGAGCGGCTGGCGCCCGGGGTGCCCGGCGTGCGCCTCAATATTGGACTGACGTACTATGCGGAAGGCCAGTATGAGGATGCCGCAAGAGCTTTCGAAAGCGTTCTTCGCGACGACCCGGCTTCCGCCCAGGCGCGCTACTTGCTCGGCATGTGCGATTTCTTCCGCGGCCGATATGCCGGTGCGCTCGAGCAACTCGAGCCTCTCTGGGACGCCCAATCGCACAATCTTGGCTATTTGTATGTCCTGGCGGTGGCGGCTGATGAAGCGGGCCGGCACGAGACCGAAGAACGCGCCGCCCGCCGATTATTCGAGGTGGGCGCCAACACCCCCCTGCTTCATCTCCTCATCGGCAAGGCTGATCTGCACCGGGAAAAGAACGACGCAGCGCTCGAGGAACTCCGCCATGCGGCTCGTCTCAAACCCAACCTGCCCTTCGTACATTTCTATCTGGGCATTGCTTACCGGCGTCAGAATCAACTTGGATGGGCCAAGGCGCAGTTCCTCGAGGATCTGAAGATCGATCCCCAAACTGCCTACACCTATGACGAACTGGGCGCGGTGTGCGATAACTTGCAAGAGACCAACGAGGCGGAGACGTACTACAGGAAGGCGATCCAGATTAATCCGGCGCTTGCCAGCTCTTACTATGGCCTGGCGAGGCTCCTGGTTCGGCGCGGCGACTACCAGGAGGCCCTGCAGTCGCTCGGGAAGGCACAAGAGCTCGACCCGCAGAGCGCCAGCGTGCACTATCTGAGGGCCAAAGTTCTTCAGGGCTTGGGGCGCCGCGAGGAAGCCCAGAATGAGCTGGCCGCGGTCTCCCGCATGCAGAAGTCGGTCCGCGACGACCTCGAGCGCGAAGTGAGCGGCGCAGCGATCCCAAACCCCGACTTGGAACAACACTGACCGCATCGGTCGGCAATGGGCCGGTGGGCCGTGGGCAGATGGGCAATGGGCAGATAGGCAGTGGGCAGATGGGCAGTGGGGAGCCCTGGATTGATAACCTTCCCTCTCCCCCTTGGGGGAGAGGGTGGCCCGCAGCCGGCGTTTTCATCAGCCGGGGCGGGCCGGGTGAGGGGGTCGTGTTGCCTCCACCTCGCTCAATGCCCCGCCCTCTCGCGCAGCATCCGCCGAATCTCCTCGTGCCGGCCTTCCGCCGCCCATCCCTCGGGAGTCGAATCGAACTTGGCATCCCGGATATTCAAGTCCGCGCCGTGCGCCACGAGAAACGCAACGGTATCCTCGTGGCCATGGATCGCCGCCCAGTGCAGCGCCGTTCCGCCGAAAACCCCTTTGGCATTGACGTCCGCCCCGCGCTCGACCAAAAGCGTGGCCACCGCCGTATGACCGTTTCGGCAGGCGCCGTAGAACGCGTCCGAAATCACGTCACCTTTCATGTAAGCGGAATCCGCAACCCAATGATCGTTGGGCTGGGTGGGTACGGCCCGGCGCGCGAGCGACGCCATTAGGGCGCCTGACTGAAGAAACTCGCGAACCAGGTCCAGCTTCCCAAGGCTCGCCGCCGTCACCAGGTTCATCCCTTGTGCGCCGCGCGCCAGGAGCAGATCCGCAACCTTCGCGCTGCCCATGGTGGCCGCCCAGTCGAAAGCTGTAGCTCCCCACGAGGTCGTTGCTTCCAGCTCAGCGCCCCTCTCGAGCAACATCTTGGCAATCTCGTGGTGATCGTGTTCGGCCGCCCAATGCAGCGCAGTTTTGAGATGGTCGTCGGCGGCACGCACCAGGCCCGGGTCGTCGCTGAGCAGGCGCTGGACCGCCTGCGCGTCTCCATTTCGCGCGGCTTCGAGAATCGCGTTGGCGCTTTCCATGGTTGTCTTCATCCTTCATGGAGTGCGGCAGCGAAGCTGCCGCCTTCTCACGTTCCGACATTCCTGGAAGCCCGCGCTTCGAGCCAGCTTGCGGCGATGCGAGAAGCGGGCTGGAAGCCCGCGCTCCCAGGGCTCCGAAGGCGGCAGCTCCGCAAGCTCCGCTGCCGCACTCCAAGGGTGTCTCAGAACACCAGCTTCAATCCAAACTGCATAATCCGGGGATCGTGCGCGCCGGTGGCGTGCAGGAACGTGTCGGAAGCGATACAACTCGGGTCCCCGGCCGAATTGTTGGCCCCGGCGTAGCAGCCCGTGGCGACGACGTTGGAATATGCTGTTTGCCCCGTGAGGTTAAGGTTAGCGATGTTGAAAATGTTGAACGCTTCCGCCCGGAATTGCACGTGGACCTTTTCGCGGATCGGGATGTCCTTAAAGAAACCCATGTCAAAATTGGTGAAGAACGGATTGCGCAGAATATTTCGCCCCGCATTGCCGAAGGTCAGCCCCTGTGGAGCGCAAAACGCGCCGGGGTTATCGAGCAGCGGACCGATGATGCCCGGCACGTTCGTTTCCGGAGGCGCGGCGTGGATATTGCCGCAGATATCGGGGTAGGAACCGGTCCCGACACCGTTGGCCACGCCAGCGGTGTCGCCGTAGACGCCGTTCGAGACGGTGAAGGGATTCCCGGTGTGCAAGGCCGCGATTCCCGACACTTCCCAGTCGCCCAGCGTATACCGCAGAAACGCATTGGAATTCTTCAGGGAGGGCAAGTTATAGACATAACTGGCGCTCAAACTGTGGGTGAAATCGAAACCGGAGGTGGCATAGCTGCGCTCCAGGTTATAAGAGTTCACGAAAAGGCTGTCGTAGCGATCCGAGGAGTCATCCAGCGAGTGGCTGTAGGTATAGGCCAGACTATAGTTGAGGCGGCCCGTGGTCTTGCGCAGGTAAGCCTGGAGCGCGTTGTAGTTCGAATTCGCCTGCGACTCGAGGAAGGTGATGTTCCCGAAGCCGGTG
>Ga0187781_10001353_pt1 | contig 18511 bp, 18 predicted proteins | sample 0715_SJ02_MP02_2_FD_132447 | JGI IMG/M metagenome (GOLD analysis project Ga0187781, IMG submission 132447) | Tropical peat soil microbial communities from peatlands in Department of Meta, Colombia - 0715_SJ02_MP02_20_MG | ecosystem: Environmental > Terrestrial > Soil > Wetlands > Peat | place... | reverse complement strand
GTCGGGTGCGCGATATCAGTGATCAGGCAAGCGCACTGGCGAGGGTAAGCAGCAACAGCAAAACCAGCCAAAGAACCATCGCACGCCACGCCAAGCCTACAGCCGAGCGCAAGGACTCTGCGCCCGCCTCGGCAAGTCCCGCACCCTCTTGCGCTGCGGGATCTAGATACTTGGCCGAGTCGATCGCACTAAGCAGACGAATTCCCATTGCGCCGCTGGCGGCGGCGAGGATCAGCACGCGGTCGCTTACCGCGTTGGGTCGAGATTCGACAGTTGTGTTGCGCCAACAATAGAGCGCGCCCTCAAAGTCACCAACGATAGCAAAACCCAGCGCAGTCAAGCGCGCGGGCAGCCAATCGATCCAGGCGTAGGCCAGTTGCGCAAACTGACCGAACAGATCGGGTGGAATACCGGCATCGCCTGCGGCCAACGGTCGATTCCAGTGCCGCGCAAGGTACTCGCTTAGGCGATAAAGCACCGCGCCACTGGGCCCGGGCAGTACCAGGAACCAGAACAACACACCGAACACGTGCCGATGCGCGGCCAACAGCCCAAATTCGATTGACTGGCGGGCAATCTCGCTTTCGCTAAGTTCTGTGGGATCAAAAGCTGGATCGGTATTGCGCCGCCAGCTGGCAAAAACTCGCCGCGCCTCGTCAACATCGCCCTGCTCCAAAGCCGCCTGAATCACGGTGATCGGGTGACTGAACTGCCGAAAACCCAGGGCAAAGAACAGCACAAAGACGTCAACGACCAAAGCCGCGAGCCAATTCCATGTGCGTGCGAGTTCGAAAACCACCAGCGTCAGAACCACGCCGGCGCCGACAACCAGCAACCAGCCGTAGACACCGTGCCGCACTTTGCCGGCGTTCAAGTTGCGCGCGACCTTGTCGGCCCACGCGGCGGCGCCCGCGTACACCGGATTAGACGATGGCATCGCCCGCACCTGTTCAAGCAATAAGGTTAGTACCAGGGCGATCCAACTCATGGTGATCCATTCCAGGTTGTGCGATTCCGCAAAAGATGCACTTAGAGGCTGCTGAAGGCACGCAGCGCGTCAAAGGCTATTTGCGCATCCCCAGATCAGTCGAGCAAGAAGCGATACAGGTTACGCAACATGGCCGCGGTGGCCCCCCAAATCAAATAGCGCCTCCGACCGAAGTATTCCATGGAGTACACAAAGCGACGCCGCGACTGCTGCACAACGACACGTCGCTGATGATTGGCGCCGTTCATCAAGAACGAAAGAGGAACCTCGAAGAACTCCTCGACTTCAAGCGGATCGGCGCGCAGTTGCACACCTGGCGCGATCAGACCCACGACGGGGACCACACGAAAACCACTGATCGTTGAGTATGGCGGCATCGTCCCGAGCACTTCGACCAGTTCGCGGTCAAGTTCGATTTCCTCTCGTGCTTCGCGCAGTGCAGCGTCAATTGCGCCGGCGTCGCCGGACTCGAGGCGGCCACCGGGAAAGCTGATCTGGCCTGCATGGTCCTGCAGTCGCGAGGAGCGCACCGTAAAGAGCACCTGCAGGCCGCTCGGCCGTTGTATCAGCGCAATGAGCACCGCGGCTGGACGAAGCGGCCGATCCGAATCCAACAAGCCCCCATCGCCCGATTGCTCGGCCTGCCAGGAGCGCGGCTGCATAAAACGCGAACGCAGCGCCTCGGGCGTCAGCCGAGCGGCGTCGATGGCCGGGCCGCGCTCCAGTTCGAACTGCGGATCAAAAGGAAGAGTATCGGGGTCGATCGAAGTGCGCATCTGGCCGGCTCGCCAGCACATTGTATGCCTCGGCGTCCGACTCCCGTCGCCGATCCACCCAATGGAAAACTTACGCTTCGCCCTTGGACTCGAGTTTTTCCCGGATCCGCGCCGATTTGCCCGAGCGATCACGCAAGTAGTACAACTTAGCCCGACGCACGTGGCCGCGGCGCTTGACCTCGATTGATGCGATCGAAGGCGAATAGGTCTGAAAGGTTCGCTCGACGCCCTCTCCGCTCGAAATTTTGCGCACGACAAAAGAGCTGTTTAAGCCGCGGTTGCGCCGTGCGATGACAACGCCCTCGTAGGCCTGAACGCGCTTTCGCGTTCCCTCCACCACGTTGACGTTTACTACCACGGTATCGCCCGGAGCAAAGTCCGGGATCTCCCGATTGGCGCTCAAGCGCGCCATTTCCTCTTTTTCCAATTGCGAAATCAAGTTCACGTTCGCTCTCCGATTGCCATCGTGGATTGGCTGTCCCTGGCAGCCGCAAGCGCTGATTGCACACTGCTGCCGCTGTTCTTCTTGCCAGCCCAGAGGATGGGGTTATTTACTCTGTACTTCCTCTTGCATCAAATCCGGACGCAGCCGTCGCGTCCGTGCAATCGCCTGTTCCTGTCGCCAGCGCGCGATGTGGGCGTGGTGGCCCGAAAGCAGTACCGCGGGAACCTCCTGGCCGCGCCAGATCTCGGGTCGAGTGTAATGGGGCACATCGAGCCGGCCATCAACGAACGACTCGTCTTGTACCGACTCGTGCTTTAGCGCTCCCGGCAGGTGCCGCACTACCGCGTCGATGAGCGCCATGGCGGCGATCTCGCCGCCGGACAAGACAAAGTCGCCGATCGAGACTTCTTCGTCCACGAAGGTGTCGACAAAGCGCTGATCAATGCCTTCGTAACGGCCACAGACCAGCACCAAACCGGTTCGCGCGGCCCCCAGGGTCGCCAAGCCGCGGACTCGAGCGTCGCCCAACGGCACACCGCTGGCCGACAGCACGATGACCTGCGTGCGCTCACATCCGGCGGTTCGCTGCGCGCCGCGCGCCGCCTCGACGCACTGCGCAAGCGGCTCGGCCATCAGAACCATTCCTGGTCCCCCGCCAAATGGCCGATCGTCAACTGTCCGATGCACATCAGCGGTGAAACTGCGCGGGTCCCAGCACTTGAGTTGCCACAGACCCAACTCGTGGGCACGACGCGAAATGCCAAAGTGCGTCACGACCGAAAACATCTCGGGAAACAAGCTGATGACGTCAATTTGCATGTTTGCCTCTAGCGCCCGCAGTGCATCGCCGCCCGCACCGCCCCTTTTTGCTGCTCAGCACTCTCGATGGCGCGCTACCGATTGGCCCACGGCTTGAAGTGGGCCGGGAATTACCAGTGCGCGTCCCAGTCAACGCGGATTAGCTTCTCAGCCACTTCTACCGTCTCGACATACGCCGCAACCATCGGTATCAAGATCGGGCTTGACGCCGTTTCTTGCGCGTCGGTCCGTTCCACCTCCAACAGGTCTTGCGCGCCGTTGCTGCGCAATCCCCGCACTACTCCCAGTCGTTGCCCGCTGCGATTGACTACGGCCGCGCCAATCAGATCCACCCAATAGTACTGTCCCGCGGGCAGTGGGGGAAACGCTGTCCGCGGCACCGCCACGCGCCAACCTTTAAATGCTTGGGCCGCCTCCCGGGCCTCGCAGCCCCGCCATTTGGCAACGAGACCCGCACCTTGCGTGCGCACCCCGGTCACCTCGACCGGACCCCAGGCACTATCTGCGCGCGCTGCCGCACCTGGACGCAATAACCACCACTGCCGCGTCGCGCGTAGTACCTCGCCCTCGCTCGTATACGGTTGCACGTGCGTCCACCCTCGCAAACCGTAGGCGCCCCGCAACCAACCCAGTTCCACCAGATCTTGGGCAACCCCGGGGCCTTGGCCTGCCGCGTCGCGCTCCTTGGCCGCCGCCACCGAACTGGGACCTGCGCAAGCGCGCGCAAGCCGCGCGATTACGACGCCTTCGGAGCCTTGCCAGCGGCGGCTTGCGGGGCGCTAGCCGCGCCGGCAGCAGCCACCGCGTCTTGCCCGCCAAACTGCTTGACCAGCCGCGCCACGGTCGGGCTCAATTGCGCCCCGACACCGCTCCAATAGCTGAGCCGATCCGATGCGACGCGAAACTTTACGTCCCCTTCGGCTGCAACCGGGTTATAAAAGCCCACGCGCTCAATGAAGCGGCCGTCGCGAGCACTGCGCGAGTCGGTCGCAACAATGTTGTAAAACGGGCGCTTTTTGGCACCGCCCCGGGCCAACCGGATCACAACCATAACGTCATCTGCCTTGCCAAATATCGCTAAACTGCGCAGTTTAGCTTGACAAAGGCGCGCACGCAAGGAGACGGCCGCGACCAAGGCCGCCGGCGCGTGCGCCCGGCACGCGACTAGTCCAGGCGAGGTTTGAGCCCGCGCACGTCATGGTCGGAAACCACCCCTAGCAGCCGCCGTTGCTCATCGACGACCGGGATCGCTCGCAATCCGTAGCGGGCAATTGCGTGCACGGCATCGCGCAGCGTCTCATCGGGATGCAAGGTGATGATCTGTTCGGTCATCAGGCCGCCAAGCGTCTGTTTAGGATCGGCTGCCACCAACTCGCGCAATCCGACGACCCCCTGCAAGCGCTCTTCCTTGTCGACGATATACATGTATGTCAGCACGTCTTTGTCGCGAGCAAGTTCCCGATAGTCCGTCAACACCTGGTGCACTACAGCCTGCGGCGGCAGGCGGATGTATTCTTGTGTGGTGAACAGAAGGATGTTTTCGTCATGGTGCTCGACGATGCGCCGAACTTTGCTGGCGTCCTCGGCGTCCATGAGGGCCAAGATGCCGTCGGCATCGGACGCGGGCAATATCGCCAGGACGTCGGCCGCCTGCGCCGGACTCATCTCTCCGACGAGGCGCGCGGCGCGGTCGTGTTGCATTGTGGCCATGAGCTCGCGCTGCACCCTGGGCTCGATTTCCTCAAGCGTCTCGGAGGCATGTTCCGGATCGAGTTGATTGAACAGCGCCTGGCGCTGGCCGCTGTCGAGTTCTTCCAAAATATCGGCTAGATCGACGGGGTGCATCTCGTGGAGCTTGGACTTGAGCACGTTGAGCCGCACATCGCCGGAGAAGCTACCCAAGTCATCGGGCAAGCGCTGCACGTACAGCCACGATACCGTCGAGCCGCCCCGCTGCTGCGCGAAGAAGTTCGACAGATGACGCAAACCCAAACGGCGCAATAGACGGTAGTGACTGAAGTCGACTTCGCTTGCGTACAGTTTGCCCGCCTGAAACGCCAGCTTCACGTCGTACACCACCTCGACTTCACGCCCATCCAGATCGAGAATTTTCTTGTCCAAAATGTAGTCGCGAAGCAAGATCGCGCCCGTCGCCGGCGCTTGCGCGAGAGCTTCAAGGCTATCGGCCTCGATGGCGATCTCGTTGGTCGAGATGACCACGACCTTTTCCCAAGGCACGAGCAGCGGTGTTTGCCCGTAGGGGCGCTTGATGAGCAACTGGCTGACCTCGGGCAACTTGCCCGTCTCGACGATGACCAGATCCTGCAGGCGACCGATGCGCTGCGAATGGTGGTACACGCGGCGCCCGATGATTTCGCTAAGGAAAAACTCGGGCTCAACGACAGCAACCATGATTACCTCTTCGCCTCCAAGCGCACCGCGATCGGCACTGCCACGCCTCAGGCCAGGAGTAACGAGACAAACTTGTAGAGCATCAGCGCCACTAAGAACAGCAGGTACGCGCGCAATGTCATCAAAGAAATCCGAACGGCCGGGGACATACCGATGCGCGGGGTGCGATATCGCACGTTGATTGAATCGAATTTGCGGACCAACCGTGAGAGGCTACGCATCAGAACCGGCCTCCTACCCGAAAAGGCCCGGAAACAGCACGCTCATGCCATAGAGCGTCGACAGCACCACAATCACCAGGACGATCGTTCCGCCAAGCGCGTTTTGCAACGGCGTATTGGTGAATTCACCCATGTTTTCCTTGTCGTTGAGCAAAAGAATTAGGAAAACAAGCGCGGCGGGAAGAAGGGTCACAGCGATGACCTGCACGAACAGCGTAATGAGCACCAGCGGTGCGCCAGGTATTAATACCACCGCGCCGGCGCTCAGGAGCATGAAAAAGTAACACGCGTAGAACCACGGCGCTTCCTTGATATTTGTATTCAACGAATGGGCCCAACCGAAGATCTCGCCAAATGCCCACGAACTGGCAAGCGAGATGCAGATCGCCCCGAGCAGACCTGCGTCGAACAGGCCAATCGCCATGAACGTGCCAACCCAATGATGGGTTTCCTGCAATTGCGCAGACGCCTGGGCGGCACTTACGATATCGACGCCCCGTAGGACGGTACCGGTGACCACGACAATGAAAACAGCAACGACCACGGTCAGGACGGAACCAAGCCAGGTGTCGAACTTGCCCCAGGGGATGTCCTTTTCGAGCAGACCCTTGTCGACGACGGCACTTTGCTGAAAGAACAGCATCCAGGGCGCGATCGTGGTCCCGATGTTGGCCATCAGGAAGAAAAACAATTGACCGTCAAATCCCCCGGGCAAATTCGGCATTAAACCCTGGCGCACAATGTCGTGCATTGACGGATGCACCATGAATGCGCCGGGGATGTAGACCAGGTTCAGGGCGCAAAACAGCAGGGCGATCTTCTCCCAGGTCCAGTAGCGCCCGTTAAGTACGATCGTGCCCAGCAGCAGCACCACAGCGGCGAAGGTGAACCACGGGGGAATTCCGAAGATCTCCAGCGCCGAGGTCATCCCAATGAACTCTGTGACCAGCGTGAGCCAGTCGACAATCATCAGGTCGATCAGCGAGAACCAGCCCCAAAATGCTCCAAACCCGGCGAAAATCGCTTCGGCGTGCCCGCGCTTGGTAACGGCACCCAGGCGCACCGTCATTTCTTGAACGTAATACGCGACGGGTATTAAGAGCAACAAAAACCAGATCAAGTTATAGCCGTACTTCGCCCCCGTCGCGGCGTACGTCGTGATTCCACCTGCATCATTGTCCGCAACCATGACAACAATGCCCGGTCCGGCAATGATCAGGTACAGCTGCACCGCTTTGGCCCCTTTGGCCAAGCGGTAATACAGTTTGGCAAAAACGTTCATGGCAGACGGTGTTGAACAAAACGGCAGCGCGCTGCCAACGATGTGGCGCGAGGGCTCGCCACCGCGTGCGTGGCCCTTGCGCTGCGCGCGCCCGCCGCAGTCTACAAGTGAAGCACGGCGGCCGCGTCTCCGGCCGTCAGCCGCTTAGGCCCAAGTGCTCGATGCCGCGGTTGATTCCGGCAACGCCGCCGTAGAGTTTGGAGTTAAGTTTGATTTGCAGGCGCAGATCGTTCACCGAATCGGCATTGCGAAGCGCATCCTCGTACGTGATCATCTCGGCCTCGTGCAGGTCGAACAGCGCCTGGTCAAAAGTCTGCATGCCTTGATCGCGCGAGCGCTTCATGACTTCCTTGATCTCGTGGACCTCGCCCTTGAAGATCATGTCCGAGATCAACGGCGTATTGAGCATGATTTCTACGGCCGGAACCCGCCCCTTACGGTCCTTGAAGGCGACCAGACGCTGGGAAACCAGGGCGCGCAGGTTCAACGACAGATCCATTAGCAGCTGTGGTCGCCGGTCTTCCGGGAAGAAGTTGACGACCCGGTCCAGTGCCTGGTTCGTGCTATTGGCGTGCAAGGTGCACATCACGAGGTGCCCCGTCTCGGCAAACTCGATGGCGTGTTCCATCGTGTTTCGGTCACGCACCTCTCCGATCAGTATCACATCGGGTGCCTGACGCAGGGTGTTTTTCAGCGCGACGTGCCAATCTTCCGTGTCCACACCGACTTCACGCTGCGTGACGATGCAGTTGCGGTGCGGATGCACGTACTCGATGGGGTCCTCGATGGTGATGATGTGTCCTTGGCTGTTTTCGTTGCGATAGCCAACCATTGCGGCCAGCGTCGTGGACTTGCCCGACCCGGTGGAACCAACGATCATCACGATTCCGCGCTTGGCCATCGCCAGGTCGTTGATCAGCGCCGGCAACGTGAGTTCCTCGCAGGTGGGAATCTTTTCCGCAATCACCCGCAGGACGATTCCAACCTTGCCCTGCTGCACAAAGGCAGAGACGCGAAAGCGGCCGATGCCAGTCGGGCTGATGGCGAAATTGCACTCCTTGGTGGATTCGAAGTCCGATGCTTGCCTATCGTTCATGATCGCGCGCACCAAGTCCGCAGTGTGCTGTGCAGTCAGCGGCTGATTGGACACCGGCAGCACGCGTCCGTCGACCTTAAAGGCCGGGGGAAACTCCGCCGTCAGGAACAGATCCGAACCTTTCTTCGAAATCAGCAATTTGAGTAGATCGTGGACAAACCGTATGGCCTGATCGCGTTCCATGCCCGTTGCTCAGTCGTTGGTAGAGAATGCTTACCCGGGGAAATTCTCGGGGCTCTTGGCGTACAGGCGCGCCTCGGCCGCACCGATGACATTGCGCCGCACGAGTTCGATCATGCACTGATCCAGCGTCTGCATGCCAAACTGGCTGCCGGTCTGAATCATTGAATACATCTGGGCAACCTTGTTCTCGCGGATCAGGTTGCGGATGGCCGGCGTGCCGACCATGATCTCGTGCGCCGCCACCCGCCCGCTACCGTCCTTGAGCTTGATAAGCGCCTGCGAGATCACCGCCACCAGCGACTCGGAGAGCATCGCGCGCACCATCTCTTTTTCCGCGCCAGGAAACACGTCGACCACCCGGTCCATGGTCTTGGCCGCAGAGGAGGTGTGCAGCGTGCCAAACACGAGGTGACCGGTTTCGGCAGCCGTCAAGGCCAAGCGGATCGTCTCCAGGTCCCGCAACTCTCCTACGAGCACCACATCGGGATCCTCGCGCAGGGCTGAGCGCAGCGCATTGGCAAAGGACAGGGTGTGGGAGCCAACTTCTCGTTGGTTGATCACGCATTTGCGTGACTCATGAACGAACTCGATCGGATCCTCGATCGTTAGCACGTGGCCGTAGGTGCTGTTGTTGACGTGATCGACCATGGCCGCGAGCGTGGTGGATTTGCCCGAGCCGGTCGGTCCGGTCACGAGGACCAGTCCGCGCGGCTTGAGCGCGAGGTCGGCGAACACTTTTGGGCACTGCAATTCCTCCAGCGAAATGACGCGCGAGGGAATCGTCCGAATCACCGCCGCGGAACCGCGATCCTGGTTGAACGCGTTGACACGAAATCGCGCCAGCCCCGGCAGGTCGAATGAAAAATCGCACTCGAGATGCTCGTCGTACTGCTTGCGCTGGGCGTCATTCATGATGTCGTACACCATCGCGTGCACTTCGTTGTGATCCAGCGGCGGCAGGTTGATGCGACGCACGTCGCCGTGTACGCGAATAAGCGGTGGCAGACCCGAGGACAGGTGCAGGTCAGAGGCCTTGTTCTTGACCGAAAACGCCAGCAGTTCCGAAATATCCATGATTCTTTGCTTCCGAACGGTTACCCATCCACGGCGGCGACGGCGCCTCCTTGGCGGCTGGGAGCATACGCTACGCTACGCGTTGTGCGAGGTGGCCGTGCCGGCCGCGCCCATACCCTGCGCGGCGCAAGCGGCGCGCAACGGCCGGTGGCTGCCATGTCGGACCCACCATACGTTACAGAAGCGGCGCCTGTGTAATCGAAAAGATACCGTCTACTTTGGGTCCTTCCAGATAATTTCTCATCGCCAATATGATGCCGACGCAAGCAAAAGATTGGGAATCCTATCGTCCGGGCATGCCTGCGCCGCTAGGGCTCAAGCGCTCGCTCGAGCAACTTTGGGCGCGCATCCACGAAGCCGAGCAGCGCTATGGGCGCACGCCGGGTTCGGTCCAGCTGCTGGCGGTTACCAAGGCCTTCGGCCCGCAGGCCGTGGCGGCGGCCGCGGCGCTCGGGCAGCGTGCCTTTGGTGAGAACTATGCCCAAGAAGCCGTTGCCAAGATGACGGAGCTAAGGCAGTGGCGCGAGCTGCCGGCACTCGAGTGGCATTTCATCGGGCCGGTCCAGAGCAATAAGACGCGCCTGATTGCCGAGCATTTCCATTGGGTGCAATCGATTGACCGCATCAGCGTGGCCCGGCGATTGTCCACGCAGCGCCAAGCCACTCAGCCGGCGCTGCAAGTGCTGCTGGAAGTAAACATCAGCGGCGAAACGAGCAAGGGAGGTGTAACACCGCCCGAGGTGCCGGAGCTTGCGTTGGAGATGGCGATCTTGCCGCAGCTGCAGCTGCGCGGATTGATGGCGATTCCGCAACCCGGATTGCCTTTTGCGGGGCAGCGCGCGTCATTTGCAAAGCTGCGCGAGATCTTCCAGAGCGTACGCCGGCAATTGCCCGAGGCTCTTGGGTCTGCAAACCCGGTGGTCTCGGGCGCCGGCCTAACGGCGCCGCCCGCCGCGCTTTTCGACACCCTGTCGATGGGGATGTCAGCCGATTTTGAAGCGGCGATCGCCGAGGGTTCAACCATGGTACGCGTGGGAAGCGCAATTTTCGGAGAACGACCATGAAGCTTGGCTTCATCGGGGGCGGCAACATGGCCGCGGCCTTGATCGGCGGACTTCGCCTTCGAGCACAGCCAGATGACGAGATTCTTGTCGTCGAACGCGATGCCGCGCGCCGCAGCCTTCTGGAGCGCGATTTCGGTGTGGCTACGCGGGCGTCGGTCGACGCAAGCATTCAGGACTCGACAATTGTCCTGCTCGCCGTCAAACCCGTTGACATACAGCCGGTGTGCGAATCCCTTGGTCGGCTGCCTGGCCGATATCTGGTGCTGTCGATCGCGGCCGGCATTCCGAGCACGGCGATTGCTCGCTGGTGTGGCACCGAGGCAGTAGTTCGCGCAATGCCTAATACGCCGGCGTTGATTGGCCAGGGAATAACGGGGCTATGCGCACGCAGCGGCGCGTCGGCGGAACAGCGGATCGCGGCTGCCCGCACAATGCAGGTGATTGGCGAAGCCATTTGGTTTAACGACGAGGCGATGCTCGATGCGGTGACAGCGATCTCTGGAAGCGGGCCGGCCTATGTGTTTTATTTCATTGAAGCACTGCAAGATGCGGCAAAACAGATGGGGATGGACGCGCAGCAGGCGCGACACTTCGCGGTACAGACCTTCGTCGGGGCCGCGCAACTGGCGGCGCGGTCGACGGAAGACATCGCTGTGCTGCGCGAGCGAGTCACCTCAAAAGGCGGTACCACCGCTGCTGCGCTTGAGAAGCTGGGACAGGCAGATGTTGGCGCAACGATTATCGCCGCGGCGTTTGCGGCGCTTGAGCGCAGCCGCGAGCTGGCACGCACGTATGCGGGCTAAAGTCACGGTCGGCTTGCGCGCTGCACGCGAGCAGGCCAAGTAACGGCTAGCGCAAAGCGAAGTCCCCAACGATTCCGGCAAAAATCGACAGGCCGAGCCAATGGTTATGGCGAAAGGCCCGAAAACACTGCTGCGGATCGCGACCTCGAATCCATGCGACGTGAGCAAGGGCACAGGCAAGCGCCCCGATCCAGCCTATTGCAAAGCCCCATCCGAGCCCCTCGGAGCGGGCGATCGCGGCTAGCATCCCGAGATAAACCGCGTAGCAGGACGCCACCGCCAGCACATCGGCGCGACCAAACAAGATGGCCGAAGAGCGAATACCGATGCGCAGGTCATCTCGCCGATCGACCATCGCGTATTCCGTGTCATAGGCCACCACCCAAAAAAGGTTTGCGCAAAGCAGCAGCCATGCCCGCGCGGGCACATATCCCAAAACTGCGGCGAAGGCCATTGGGATGCCGAAGGAAAAGGCGATTCCCAGGTAGGCCTGCGGCATCGGGAAGAATCTCTTGGAGTAGGGATAGCTTGCTGAGATGACTACCGCAATCAGCGCCAGGGGAAATGTCGCCGGATGCAGCAGCGGCAGCGTGAACGCGGCACACGCCGCGAGCACAATCGCCACCGCGATGGCCTCCCAAACCGCAATTTCTCCTCGAGCCAGGGTTCGCCCTGAGGTTCGCGCAACCTGCAGGTCAAAGCGACGATCGGCCACGTCATTGATTGCGCATCCTGCCGATCGCATGAGCACGGTCCCCACCGTGAAGATTGTCGTTAGTAGCATGCCCGGCCATCCGCGCGCCGCCAGCCATAATGCATCCAGCGTAGGCCAAAGCAACAAGGCGATGCCGATGGGCTTGTCAAGGCGCGTGAGGCTGACGTAGCACGCAAGGCGCGAGCGAGCACGCGGCCCCTCGTTGATGACGGGATCGGGAGCCGAGGGCGACGGAAAATTACTCATCCAAGAGCGCCAACCCAGCCTCAGTTACGAAAAAACGCGCCCAGGCACTTCAAGCTTGCGCGCCCCGGGCAAATTGCAGCGGCTGACGGCCGCGCAAACAGCGACAACTGCCGGCGCGCGCGTAAAGCTCTTTCGCCATGCGAGCACCACACGTCGGCTGGGCACAGGACGACGAAAGGGAATATAGGCGATAAGCGAATCGCGGCGCACCCGTTCTGGTACTGACGTGCAGGGCAACACCGCTACGCCGATTCCCGAGGCGACCATCTGGCGGATGGTCTCCAGGGACGAGCCTTCGATCGATTTGCGGCTCTCATCGGCCGCGGAGTTGCGCTCTAGTTCCGGACAGGCATCAAGCACCTGATCGCGAAAGCAGTGACCCGCCCCGAGCAACAAGGTCGTCTGGCCAGCCAGTTCCTCGACTGCCACGGTCTTGCGCCCTGCCCAAGGGTGGTCGCGCGGCACTGCTACCACAAATGGTTCGTCGTACAAGGGCTGCACGGCAAGTCCCGCCTCTGGCAAGGGCAGTGCCATGACCGCGGCATCAATCTCGCCATTGCGAAGCAGCTCCAGCAGGCGAACTGTGAAGTTCTCGTTTAACAGCAATGGCATCTGCGGCACGTCACGCTGCAGCTGCCGAACTAACGCGGGCAGCAGATACGGCCCAACCGTATAGATCGCGGCCAAACGCAAAGGGCCGTGCAGCGGATCTCGCCCCTGGCGCGCGATCTCGCGTAGCGCCCCGGCCTGCTCCAGCACGTGCTGCGCCTGGGCGATGATCTGTTCGCCGATGGCCGTCGGAGTCACTTCCGTTACACCGCGTTCGAACAGGCGCACGCCCAGCTCCTGCTCGAACTTTCGGATCGCCACCGACAAAGTGGGTTGGCTTGCGTGGCATGCCTGCGCAGCGCGTCCAAAATGGCGCTCGCGCGCCACCGCCACGACATAGCGCAACTCCGTTAATGTCATGTTCGCTGCCCGCGCCGCTTACCGCGGCCTGCAGTTGCTTGGACCATGCTGACCGCTTCGATTTGCACCATCAATCATCGTCTCGCGATCCTGGCATTATGGACGTAGGGTTTCGGGCCTCGAGGCCGCCGCCGCGCAAGCTACGCCCCCAAGTACTGTGCGGCACCGGCAAACCAACGCTCGATGATCGTCGCCGCGCGCCGCGGATCGTACTCGAGCATCTCATCAGCCGTGCGACGCACAATATCGAGCCAACCGACATCGCGCTCCAGATCCGCGAAACGCAGCATTGGCAGGCCCCATTGACGCGCGCCGAGAAATTCTCCCGGGCCGCGCAAACGCAGGTCACGAGCCGCGATTTCAAATCCGTCGTTCGTTTCGTACAAAACCTTAAGTCGCTCGCGCGCCAGATCCGACAGCGGCTCATCAAATAGCAGCACGCAAGTGCTTGCGGCCACGCCCCGCCCGACCCGCCCGCGTAGCTGATGCAAAGTGGCCAAGCCAAAACGCTGCGCATGCTCGATCACCATCAGGCTGGCGTTAGGCACGTCGACGCCAACCTCCACGACGGTGGTAGCCACGAGAACATCAATTTGACCCTCCACGAACGCGTCCATCGCCGCTTTTTTTTCCGCTGCGCTCATTTGTCCATGAAGCAGCCCTACCCGCAATTCGGGCAGTAGGTTTCGCGTCTGCTCGGCCATGCGTATGGCCGCCGTGGCCTCGATCTCATCGCTTTGCTCAACGAGCGGACAGACCCAGTATGCCTGGCGGCCCGCAGCCACTTCGGAGCGGATTCGTCTTAGCACCTCGTGGCGCCGCGCACCCGAAATGAGCTTGGTTCGAACTGCTTGTCGACCGGGCGGCAAGCCGCGGATCACCGACACGTCCAAGTCACTTAGGTAGGTCATCGCCAGCGAACGCGGGATTGGCGTAGCGCTGAGCATAAGCAGATGCGGCATGTCCTGCCCCTGACGCAGCGCCAGGCGTTGCTCGACTCCGAAGCGATGCTGCTCATCAACAATTGCAAGACCGAGGCGAGCAAAGTGAACGGGCTCCTGAATCAGCGCGTGTGTACCGATCACCAGGCCCGCAGCGCCGGAGGCAATGTCCGCAAGCGCCGCACGTCGCAGCGCCTCACGTGGCCGCCCTCCCAGCCACGTGACCTTGACGCCCAGCGGTTGCAGCAGTCGACTCATACGTTGAAAATGCTGATCAGCGAGAATCTCCGTGGGAGCCATCAACGCCGCTTGAAAGCCTGCTTCCACGGCGCGGGCCGCCGCGAGTGCAGCAACGATTGTCTTGCCGCTGCCGACATCGCCTTGCAACAGACGATTCATTGGCACAGGGGCCGCCAGATCCCTTTCAATCTCCGACCAGACCTTGCGCTGATCTGCAGTTAGTGCAAATGGCACTGCGCCTAGCAACGCTCGCGTAAGTCGACTATCGCCGCAAAGTGCAACGGCTCCGCGACGTGCGCGCCGCCCGCGCGCCTGGCGCAGGGCTAGCTGCTGCGCCAGCAATTCGTCAAACTGCAGCCGCTGCCACGCTGGATGTTGCCGCTGCTCCAAAGCATTTGCATCGACCTGAGCCGGTGGCTGGTGCAACAACCGTAGCGCGGTGCCCAGTTCCATCAGATTTAATGCGCGGCGCAACTCGGGCGGCAGAAGATCCTCAACGCGCGTCTGCGCGAGCGCCTTGGCAATGCGCCGGCGCAACCAGGATTGGGGCACGGCCTCGACGGTCGGGTACACGGGGGTCAAATGGACCGGCAACGCCGCATCAGCCTCGATGAGGCGAACTTGCGGATGAATCATCTCCTTGCCCGCCAGACCACCTCGGACCCGTCCTAGCACGCGCAGGCGGCGCCCGGCAACGAGTTGGTTTTGTTGTGAAGCATAAAAGTGCACCCACCGCAAAAGCAGCTCGCCGGTTTCATCTCGCAAGCGCACCAGAAGTTGCCGACGTCGACGCACAAGAACTTGCACCTCGGCAATCTCGCCTTCGACCTGACCCTGCGCACCTACCACCAGCGAATCGATGGGAACGATGCGTGTTTCATCAACATAACGAATTGGCAAGTGCAGCAATAGGTCCCAATCGCGCAAAAGTCCCATTTGGGCCAGACGCTGCGAAAGAGAGGCTTTGGCCACGCGCGCCGTGCCCGGCGCGCTCGCCTGGGTAACCACTGCTTGCATACCTTTTTGTATTTGGCGATTCCAATCCGGTCGGCGTCGGAGCCACCGGGGATCTATGGCCTACAGAACCAAGATGGCATCGACCTCGAATTTTGCCCCACGTGGCAGACTCGTCACACCGACGGTTGATCGCGCCGGGTACGGCGTGGGAAGCAGCTCGGCCATGATTTCATTGACTTTCGCAAATTGCGCAAGGTCGGTAAGAAACAGGCTGAACTTAACAGCGTTGGCAAGTGTCCCGCCGGCAGCGCGCGCTACGGCATCGAGGTTCACAAACGCCTGCCGTACCTGAGCCTCGAAATCCTCGCTGACCAATTCCTTGGTAGCCGGATCAAGACCAATCTGACCCGAAAGAAAGACCACGAGTCCGGTTTTTACCGCCTGCGAATACGGACCGATCGCAGGCGGCGCCGCAGACGTGGAAACAATTTCCCTGTGCATATACGCCGCTCACTTTGAAATTTTTGGCATCCGTTGCCTTGCACCGCGCGCCCGCCGCACGGCCAGCGTCCGGAGTCCAAATCCCGATTTTATAGACGACCAATACATGCCCGCTGGCAATGCATGCGTTTGCAAAACTTGAGGGCGCTAGACCATCGCAATTGAACGCAAAAAAACCCCATATTCACGCTACTCCTTGAGCAGGCAGCGCCTGAGAATCGCACGCAGCTGGGTCAGCGCCATCGATTTATCGCCGGACAAGCCCACTTGGCGAGGCTGCCCGGGCAAGTTGGGCCGCCTGCGCAGATGCAGTGCAACACGCAAACGAGGCTTGCTCTGATCCCATGAAAACCCCCGCTTACTTCGCATTGCGCCGCCAGGTACCCCGCCAACGGGTTCGCGGCTTCACTTTGGTCGAGTTGCTCGTGGTGGTCCTTTTTCTTGTCACGGTCGTTGTACTAGCCGCACCGCGACTCTTGAACATGGGCTCGGAGGCTCGTACCGCGAAGCAACAGGCAATTTTCGGATCGGTACGCGCCGCAGCCCAAATCACCCGGGCGGCCGCACAGGTGCATGGAGAATTGGCAGTCACAGGCAACGTGCTCGTCGACGGCATAAAGATCAGCACGGTGTATGGCTACCCGACAGCCAGCCCCGCAGGAATCATTGCTGCAACGGGACTGGATCCGGCAGCCGATCAGATATCCGTGAGCGGAGGCGGAACGCAGGCGGGAAATGCGATTACCGTTTCCTTAAATGGTGCCCCAGGCACGTGCACCGTGGTTTATGCAGCACCGACGTCCACGGATGCCCAGCCCAGCGTCACTTTTGTCAATTCCGATGGCAACGGCAGTACCGGTTGCTAGATCTTGCATGGATCACAGCCCATCGGCGCTCCAACCCCAAAGCGGTTTGGCGGCGCACGCCGAAGAATTCCGCGTCGTTGCGCGCGACTACGCTCGACCCTTCAGCTGGATTTACCCCTGGCTGCTTGCGCTGACCGGGATTACGATTACCTTACTGTTAGCCAGCTGATTTCTTTGACCCGGCCGCTCCGCAGATCGTAGATCTGACACGCCGCACTCGAATCAACTCGCTCATCTTCTCGGCCGTCAGCGGACGGCCCAGGTGAAAGCCTTGCCCTTCTGTGCAGCCTGCCCGCAAAGCAGCGCTAACTTGGCTGGAATCCTCGATGCCCTCGGCAATGACGGTAGCGCCAAACTGCCGAGAAAGCGCTGAAATGGCACGGACCATTACGAATACGTCATCGGCGTCAAGTGCGTGGATGAGCTGGGCGCTGATCTTGATGTATTCGGCGCGGCAGCGACGCAGCAGGTCCAGATTGCAGGGACCGATGCCAAAGTTGTCCAGGACCACTCGCACACCGCGCTCACGCAAGGCCGCCAAGCGCGCCAGGGCGACGTCGGTGCGATCGAAGTCGCGCTGCAAGCTGGCCTCGGTGAGCTCCACAAGAAGACGGTTTGGTGCAAACCGGACTCGGCCAAAGCGCGATCAATGATGCCTTCCAGGTGGTTGCCCCGAAATTCCCGTGTGGAAAGATTGACCGAAAGACCTACATTCTGCGGCCAATGCGCGGCGTCGGCACAGGCCTTACGCAGAACGGACTCGCCGATCAGGCTAATCAGACCCGTCTCCTCGGCTACCGCGATGAATTCGCCCGCCGCAACGGTTCCGCGCTCGGGATGATTCCAGCGCAACAGCGCTTCGACGCCAACGATCCGCCGACCGCCCCGCAGCTTGCAGCGTAGTTGGTAATGGACCGTAAATTCGTCCCGATCGATCGCGCCGCGCAACTCGGATTCCAAGCGCAGGCGCCGCGTTGCGCTTTGGCCGATCGAGGCGCTGTAAAACTGGTATAGGCGCGTTCCGTTGTCCCGCGCAAATCGCATTGCGGCTTGCGCGCAGCCCAGCAGCACTTCAGGTTTCGAGCCGTCTTCGGGCAGGCGCGCCACGCCGATCGTGGCCATCATGCGCAGGTCAAATTCGCCCACACGCATGGGCCCGTCGACCATCTCGATGAGCCGCCGCGCCAAAGCCGCCACATCGCCTGCGGCGGGAAGCGCCGTGAGCAGCAGCGCAAATTCATCATCGCCGATCCGAGCCACGATAATCGATTCAGGCGCCGCGTGTAGCAGTCGTTCACCCACGCGCTGTGCAACCTGATCCGCCACAGCAAAGCCCAGCGAATCACGCACCGATGAAAGCCGATCGATTCCAACGACAATGATCGCTGCCGCCTCTGCGCTGTCAAGGCGCTCGTGTATCAGCTGCTCGACGCGTCGCACGAATGCTTCGCGATTGTGCAATCCGGTCGCAAGGTCAAAGTTGCGCGCTCGTTCCGCGTCAATGGCCAAGCCATGCCGTTGGTATAGCTCGGCTACCAGCCGATCGTTGGACCAAGCGAGCTCTGAACGCCGTTGCGCCAGTTCACGTTCGAGCTCGCGGCTGCGCTCATCGAGATCGCGCACACGACGCTCGAGGTCGGGCACAGGCATATCGCGCACATCGTCGCTCGTAATGGGTGGCGAAGCCATTGCAGTTTCCTTGCGCAGGTCACGCGGGCTATCTTGGGTGCGGCCCACGGGACCGGCACCGCGCGTCGTGCGCACCGTCCCACGTGACGTTGCAACCAGTCCTCGACAGCCAAGAAAGCGTGCACCCGGGTGCAGGTCAAGCACCCGTGGAATTGCGCCGATTACCGGGCTTAATTCCGGGTTTTGCTGTTTGAATCCCTCAAATTGCGCATTTGGCTGCCGAT
>Ga0187781_10001352_pt1 | contig 18513 bp, 15 predicted proteins | sample 0715_SJ02_MP02_2_FD_132447 | JGI IMG/M metagenome (GOLD analysis project Ga0187781, IMG submission 132447) | Tropical peat soil microbial communities from peatlands in Department of Meta, Colombia - 0715_SJ02_MP02_20_MG | ecosystem: Environmental > Terrestrial > Soil > Wetlands > Peat | place... | reverse complement strand
TTCACGGTGCCCGCAAACGGCCGCTCCAGAACCGGCATGAAAACCGGCGGACGCTTCTGCTGTGCGGCGGCCAATGCACTGGTCAACTCGCGGAAGGTCTGCGAATCTCGCCCCGACGAAAGATGATAAGTGTCGTGCTGCGTCTGCTCCTTCGAATGTAGGGTTGCGATAGCGTCAGCCACAAAGTCCACGTTCACGATGTCAATCTTGTCGTGCGGACGAAAAGGCAGAACCGGCAAGCCAGCCAGGAAGACAAACGCCTTGACCATGTCGAACTGCGTCGTTTCCGCGCGCCGGCTGTCGCCGAGCACGATGCTGGGACGAAAAATCGTAATTGGCACCTCCGGCAAAAGCTGCCGGATCATGTGTTCGCAGAATTTCTTGGTGCGGGCATAAGGATCGTAATCCGACCGGTTCCAATCGATTGAGTTATCTTCCGTGACCACCTCATCCTGCCGTTTTCCGGCCACGGCCACGGTACTGACATGGCTAAAGCGCCGCAGCCCATGATAATGATGCACGCGCATGGCAAGTTGCAGCACTTCCAGTGTTCCCCGAAGGTTGACGTTCAGGCAACTCTTCTCCGACTTCCGGTTCAACGAGGCGGCACAATGAATGACCGAATCCGTGGTATGGATCAAGCGGTCGTAGTCGTCGCGAGCCATGCCAAATTGCAGGTTCGCCAGATCTCCCCGGAAAATCCGCACGCGAGTCTGCAAATGTTCATAGAAGCGAGGAAAATCCAGATGCAATTGCAAGGCATGCCACAACCGCAATTCGGCTTCGCGCGGATCACGCGCCCGGACCAGCACGTTCAGACAAGCACTGTGCTCTTGCAGCAGGTTGGCCGCGACATGGGCGCCTATATATCCGGTGGAACCGGTCAGGAATATCGCCACGTTGCCCCGTTTGTTCCAGTTTTGATGATCTCGGCATCGTTCTCAGCGCCGGCCAACTGGAAGACGCGCGCCGGCCGCGCCTCAAGCGGACGCCCTTCGATCAACGGATACGTCCAGCGGCGCAACGCCGGAATGTGAATATTGATCCAGTAATCCCACCAGTCAATCGCGCGCGTGTCATAACCGAAAGTGGCGTGCTCTTCGGGCACAAGCGCCTGTGCCAACCGCTCGACGTTCTCGGCGACAAAGTCATGCTCGTTCCGCAAAATGAAAGGCTCGAAGAGTTCAATCAATTTTTCAACCTTTTCCAGGTTGCGCTCGGCCTTGGCGAAAGGCGCTTTTTTCAGCGGGAATGCCGACATGGCTTTCTGAATCGACTTAATGACGGCCTTCTGCGCGGGGGCGGACATGCGTTGATAACGCTCTTTCGACACCGGAATCGCATCGAAGCGCAATCGCAACCAGTATTCCAGGCCCTCCTGGGCACGATAATGCTTGCGATGGGCGAGCGAGGTCAGCTCGATCGATCGCCGCATGTCACAGGGATTGGTCACCGAAGTGGCAAGCTGATACACCGCGTCATTACGACGCTCGACGATAGCAGCCGCAATCAGCGTCATGCCGCGGCAAACAGAATCTACCGGGATTACATCCAGGCGCTTGCGCTCATTGGTGGGAAGTTGCCGGAAGTACGTCCCCAGCAAGTAAGAAAGCGAAGCCGAGGTATTGATGCCTTCGTTCCAGCCGAGAAATGGCTTCTGCACTGAGGTTTCGACGATGGCGGGCCGGACGATAGCGATGGGCAAGCCCTCGCCGTATTTCCCAATCAGCGATTCGGCCAGGCTCTTGGTAAACGTGTACGTATTAGGCCAGCCTAGCTCGAGAGCCCGCGTTGTACCCGCGTCCGTCAGATGATTACGCAGCCAGCGCACGCGGTTCTTGCGAACCTGATTTTCCAGCGCTGCGCCGTGCAGGTCCTTGGCGGCATGCTCCTTGTGCAAAGCTTGCCGGCGAAGTTCCCCGTCGATTTCAGCGCTGTCAGCTTTATCTGCCGCTTTGCCAGTGAGGTCACGCAACGACTGCCACTCGCGCTCGGCGTCGAAAGCGGCAACTCCAGCCGGTGTGTAATTCACCCGCAGCTTCTCGGTGACCCTCCCGTCGCGCGTTCCCGCTACATAGCAAGTCGAAAGATGCAGGAGGCCAGCATGGTCCGAGTTCCGCACAAAATTGACAATATTCACCGCGGCCTCGACGTTGGTGAGAAGCGCATCTCGCAGATCGGGATTGAAATCGGTCAGCCCCGAGCTGTTGATGACCAAATCCAGCTTTTTCCGCAGACCTTCGCTGACCTCCGGAGCCAGCCCGAGATCCGGCTTCGAGGCGTCGCCCTCTACCACCGCGACACGGTCGGCCAAGAACCGGGCGAGGCCGGCGCCATAGCGCGCAAACAGCGGATCAAAAACGGGCGAGTCCTCAACCAGTTTTTCAAACCGGCGCTGCGCGGGATTCGACTTCTGGCGGCGGATCAGAAGATAAATACGTCCAACTGCCGGCAGATCCATCAGCATATTGACCAGCCAGACCTTACCAATGAACCCAGTCACGCCAATCAGCATGATGTGCTTGCCGCTCAGCGCCCTTCGAACTGAAAGCGGCTCGGCCCGTCGGGCATTGTCAAAGTGAACTCTCGGTCTCGCCAGCGCTCGAACCTGACGTTCCCCGCCAGTCACGGCCGAGTCGAGGGTTTCAGGGCCAGGGAAGCCGAGGTCGCGACTCAGTTGTTGAGAACTGCGCGTCCCATCCGGACCCGCGCCTGTGATACGCGCAAACGCCCCTCGCGGCCGGATGACTGGGTCCAGCAGTCGCCCGGTCGCGATTCCGTCCCGGAACTCGAGCCGGTTTGCAATGATCCATTTCGCACCCAAATGCCGGGCCAGGGGACGCATGACATGGTCCAGCCCCTGACTGACCAGGACAACTTCACCACCGGAATCGATCAGCGCCTTCAGTCGCCGTACGCCTTCGGGCTTAAGTTCAGGTCGTAGTTTGTATTGAAAGTATTCTTCTCCCAGGAGATCGAGCCGGTCGCGGCTGACGCCTCGCAGAACGCTGTGCACTACGCGCGTGGCGAAAGCGCGGTTTGCGGCGTAAAGGAAAGGCCGCAGCAAGGCCATAAGCAGAACCTGCCCGCGCTTGATCCAGCGTCCGGCGAAGGTCTGCACGTTCCAGGTAAAAAACGCGATCGGACGGACAGTGGTGAGCTCCAAAAGGCTGCCTTCGACACGCCAGTACAAGCGCGATTCAGTGCCGTTGCCATCCGCTTTGTGATCTGAGGCGTTCAAATCTGCTACTCCCGAGACTGGGAGCTACAGCAATTCCTGGGACTGAGAACGAAGTCTCTATTGTAAACAATCGACGCCAAAACTATGAAGCGTGAGAAGTGCATGATCCGGAACGGCTTCGATGGAGGATTCCGGTGACCCGGCTATTTCTGCCCATACTTCCGCGACAGCCCGTTGCGTGAATTGGTGACCGTGAAAGCCCCGTCCAGCTCTGCCACGACCTTGATGTAGTGGCCATCGGATTTCTCATCCACATTCGCGATTAAATCTTGCGCGACGTTGTGGTCTTGGCCCCCGTCAACCGCATAGTGCAATTGCCATAAATCTGCGAGACCCGGGGAGTCGTGGACAATCTGCCACGCTTCCGGATTACTTCCCTTGTGTGCGCCATTGTTCATGATCGCAACCTGCGGATGCAACGCCCAGACCAGCGCTTTGGGGTTATCCGGCGCCATTCCGTGATGGGTGGTCAAGTAAAGGCTGACCCTGCCAATTAGATTATCCGGGCACACCAAGTCCAGTTCCTTCTGCTCAGTCAAATCACCCAGATCGACAAAACGAAATTTGCCGTAGCTGATCAGCATACCAAGCGACTGCGCGTTTTCAGAGGAATCGGGTTTCGCCGCTTCGGAACCGCAATAGAGATCTGCTTCCCCGGCGCCAGGCAAGGGATCGCTAATGTGTTCACCGGCGGCGGTCAGCACCTGTAGCGTAATTCCTTGGAGCGGCAGTCCTTGATTGGGTGTCAGATGGACGCGCTTGGAATGCTCGGTAGCCTTTTCGTAAGCAGCGTACTGGTTCCGCGCGCTGTCGGAGTTCTCGACATTCGGACCGTGATCCACGAACATGCCCACCGGAATCCGCTGCAGGAGGTCGGCCACTCCGCCCACGTGATCCTGGTGATAGTGAGTAATGAGCACGTAATCGATCCGCTTGAGCCTGGCAGTTTTGGCCGCAGTTGCAATTCGCTGGGCATCGCGAGCGCCCGCCCAGCCGGTGTCAATCAACACTGATTCACGAGAGGGGCTGACGACGAGCGTCGCTTGTCCGCCTTCGACATCGATGAAGTAGATCTGCAGCGGCCTTGGTTTCGCCGCCGCAGTGCCGGTTAGCAACAGACAAGCGATACTCAAAACGACTGTGTGAAGCGTGCGATCCATTCGCATAATCACTTTGATTAGGAATTCTAATCCTAGTCGGTTCGGGGCATTGACCCACTGTTCTGACTTGCGATAACATCCTTTCGCTTCTAGGAATCCGGGGGATGGCTCACACAACACGGCGTATTGGTGTAGTGCTCTTCCAGCTTGGGGGACCGGACACGCTGGAAGCGATTGAGCCTTTTCTTTTTAATCTCTTTTGCGACCCCGATATTATTGATTTTCCAGGCGCTCGTCTGGGACGGAAAGCGCTGGCCAAGCTGATCTCCAGTACGCGCGCAAGAAAAGTGCAGCACCACTATGCTGTGATTGGCGGCGGCTCACCGATCCGCCGCTTCACCGAACAACAAGCCCGCTGTCTGCAGCTCAAGCTCGCCGAATCCGGTTTGGATGCACGTTGCTTCGTGGCCATGCGTTACTGGCATCCGTTTACTTCCGAGGCAATTGCGCAGTTGCGCACCGCGCACTGTGACGAGGTGGTGCTGCTGCCGCTTTATCCGCATTACTCGAGCACAACGACCGGCAGCAGTCTCAATGAGTGGCGACGTCTTTTCCACGATGACGTTCCTGTGCACAGCCTTGAAGCGTTCTATCAGCATCCACTTTACCTGGAAGCGCTGGGGGAAAAAGTTGATGAGGCGCTCGCGCGATTTCCGCAACCGGAAAAGGCAGAGTTGGTATTCAGCGCGCATAGCGTCCCGTTGGCGGTAATCGAGAGAGGCGACCCCTATCAGCGGCAGATTGAAGAGACCATCGAGCTGCTGATGAAGCATGGAGGTTGGCAGAATCACCACCGGCTGTGCTATCAGAGCAAGGTGGGCGCGAGCAAATGGCTACAGCCTTCCCTACACAAGACCTTGCGCACCCTCAAGGCAGAAAACGTCCGCGAGGTTTGCGTCGTTCCCATTTCGTTTGTCTCCGATCACGTAGAAACGTTGGGAGAGATTGATCACGAAGCCCGCAAGGGGGCGTACGATCTGGGGATCACGCAGTTTGAGATGACGGAAGGGCTGAACAATTCGCCAACATTCATTGCAGCGCTGGTTGATTTGGTCAAGACTGCGCTGAAGTGTGATAACACAGAAACTGAAATCGTGGCTAAGGGCGCAGCTCTGAGGCACGGCTCGAATTCAAGCTCGCACCTCGGCTTGGCTTCAGGCGCATCCAACGGCATGGATTAACAGCGCGGCTTCCACCGCGGCGAAGGATAGAGGATGGCAGACGAATCCGCCAAAGGCGTTGCGAACGGTATCCTTGGTCGCCTTCCGCCGTGGCCGCGGAAAGCGCTTAATAATTCGGTCATCGCGATGGAGCAAGCCTATCGGCAGCGCAAAGGCCTGCCTATGCTGACCGATGCTGAAATCGAAGCGCTGAAGGCGGGCCAGCCAATGCCATGGGAGGCTGGTGGATCCGCTCCCGTGGCCGCGCCTCCAGCGGCACCTGCGGCTCCCGTCGCTACAGCGCCCAGTGCGACTCCCGCACCTGCCGCAGCGGTTCCCACGGCCGGCGGGAACGGCAATATCAGCGAGGAAGTCGCAAAGTGGGTTGCGCAAGGCAAGAAGTGGAGCAAGTCCTCCATTGCTGCAGAACAGGCACGGCGCGGCCGCAAGGGATTGCCTCCTCTCAATGATGCTGAAATCACGGCCTTGCTGGGAGAACCGGCCGCTCCTACGACGGCGCCGGCGGCGGCAGTTCCAGCCGCTGCAGCTTCCGTTGCCGCCCCGCGTCCCGCAGCTCCGGCGGTGGCTGCTTCTGCTGCGGCTTCGGTTGCACGAGCGGGCGAATCCACCAGGTATGTGGGAACTCCCGCGGTGGGCACGTCGAAGGCAGCAGCGGCGGGAGGCGTTGCAGCCGTCGGCCCGGAAGATAACGAAATCAATCGCGCACGCCGGCGGATGGTGTGGGCATCGGTAGCCGCGTTCCTGACGGCCTGGTTGCTGGCATTCTTCCGTTTTTTCTTGCCGCGCACGTTGTTTGAACCGGCCACCAGCTTCAAGATCGGCTATCCCGAGGAGTACGGCCTCGGCGTCGATACCAAATGGCAGCAGAGATACCGCATTTGGGTAGACCGCACGCCGGATCGTCTGTTCGTGATTTATGCGCGCTGCACGCATCTCGGTTGCACTCCGGATTGGAAACCGAGCGAAAACAAGTTCAAGTGTCCATGCCATGGTAGCGGTTACGATAGCGAGGGCGTGAACTTCGAAGGTCCGGCCCCGCGTCCGATGGATCGCGCGCACGTGGAGATCGCGCCAGACGGTCAGATTCTGGTGGATGTGGCAAAGCTCTACCAGTGGCCCAAGGGCCAGCCCACCCAGTTCAATGACGATGGGGCGTTTCTGCGGGTGTGACGAAGTGTAGCGCCGGCGTCTCGCCGGCAGAGGTTCTTAAGGGGTCGCAATGCCTGAAGGAAATGGAAACGGAAAGAATGGCAACCGGGTCGGCCTGCTGGAGCGGGTGAAGGCCGGCGTTAAGGAAGATGTTCAGTCGCTAAAGACTGACATGCCAGCCAAGGTCAAAGAGCAGATTGAAGGGCTCAAGGACCCAACCAAGACCCAAGTCTACACTTCCATCTTTCGCCACAAGCATGATGACACGCCGCGAAATCGCGCGCTGGGCGTGCTGTCGAACGTTTTCCTGCATCTGCATCCAGCCAAGATCAATCGCGACGCGGTGCGTTACAGCTATACCTGGGGCATGGGCGGAATCACGTTTTACCTTTTCATCGTGCTCACGTTTACCGGCGTGTTGCTGATGTTCTATTACCATCCATCAAAGATTCAGGCATTCCGCGACGTTTTGTATCTTGAGCACGACGTGCCCTTCGGCAAGCTGCTGCGCAACATGCACCGCTGGGCGGCGCACCTGATGGTGATTGCAGTCTGGCTGCACATGTTCCGTGTGTTTTTGACCGGCTCATACAAGAAGCCCCGTGAATTCAACTGGAATATCGGCGTTCTGCTGCTCGTGTTCACGCTGTTGCTGTCCTTCACCGGGTATTTGCTTCCCGATGATCAACTGGGATTCTGGGCGGTTACGGTGGGAACAAATATGGCACGCGCGACGCCGCTGCTGGGCCATGAGGGCCCTTTCGGCAAACAGTTAGGCATGACGCCGTACAACGACGTTCGTTTCGGTTTGCTCGGCGGATCGATTGTCGACGCCAATGCGTTGCTGCGTTCGTACATCTGGCATTGCATCGGCATTCCGATCGTGGCGTCGGTGTTGATGATCGTGCACTTCTGGCGTGTCAGGAAGGACGGTGGCATCTCCGGACCGGCTCCGGTGATGCTGACCGAAGAGGCCGACAAGCCGCGGCGAAGAGTTGAGTAGTAGCAGGGAAATGGCATTGGTCATCCTGAGGGTTATTCGGAGAATTTATGGATTGGCATCAACTTTGGGAGATCGCTTCCGCGCCTGATAATGTTCCGATCGTAGCCCTCATTCCGCTGCTGGTCTTCTATATCTATCTCGCCTGGAAGCAAGCGCACGCGAACGACCAGCTCATCGCTGAACTGGAAACCAATCCCGCGATGGCGAAAACTCATCATCGCAAGACCTGGCCTTTCCGTCCGGGCTGGCAAAAAGAAGTTCACGTCTGGCCATTTCTGCTGCGCATTGAATTCCTTGCAGCCATCATCGTCACCGCGGTTTTGATGGTTTGGTCGATCACGCTGTACGCGCCGCTTGAGGAGCCATCGAATCCGAACCTCACCATGAATCCCGCGAAAGCGCCTTGGTACTTTCTGGGATTGCAGGAGATGCTGGTGTACTTCGATCCCTGGATCGCGGGCGTGGTGATGCCGACTCTGATCATCGTCGGCCTGATGGTCATTCCCTACATCGACACCAATCCGCTGGGCAGCGGTTATTACACTTGGAAGCAGCGCAAGTTTGCCATCGGCACGTTTCTGTTCGGCTTCATCATCCTGTGGGTATCGATGATCATTATCGGCACGTTCATTCGCGGCCCCGGTTGGCAGTGGTTCTGGCCGGGACAAACCTGGGATCATAATCGGTTGATTTATGAAGTGAACCGGGATTTGCCCGATATTTTCGGAATTACTTCGAATCTAGGAAAAGGAATTTTCGGCGCAATCGTGGTCGGAGGATATTTCCTGATCGGTGGCTTCATCGTGCATGCCTTATTCCGCCGCTACAACCCGAAGGATTATCAGCGCATGAGCTTTTTGCAATACAACATCATGATGGTTTTTCTGCTCATCATGGTAGCGCTGCCTTGCAAGATATTGCTGAGGCTGCTGTGGCACATCAAGTACGTGTGGATTACGCCGTGGTTTAACGTGTGAAGGAGATTGCAGAAGTCAGATTTCAGATAGCAGAAGTTGAATGCTGTACTAAATCTGCGATCTACAATCGCAAATCTGAAATCGCTTTTTGGAGCGTCTGTTGCCTGAGAAACCAATTCCCGAGCAAGACCCGATAGTCACGAAATCGTACGCCCTGTACTACGTGATTTCTATGGTGATCCTCACGGCTACGCTCTTCTGGGCGCTGTGGGACGAGGATTTCGGCCAGCGCCCGTGGAAAGCTTTTCAGCGCGAATGGAAGCAGCGCTACTCTGCTTTCCTGAAGACGGCTGAATCAAAGTCGGCAAAATCCGAGAAAGATGTGGAGCAGGACCCGGACTATCGCAAGCTCGAGGAAAACTATCAGCAGGCATATCAGGCAGCGAAGCCCCGTCGCGACGATCTGCAGAAGCAGATCACGGCGCTGAACGCCAAAATACTTGCAGTGCAGAGCGTGTTCACTGACCGTCGCGCTTACGTCAATGCTCTCACCTATGAAATGGAGACCGACACCAGCGCTTCGGGCAAGCGAAGCAAGCAGAAAGACATCAGCGAATACAAGCAAAAGCTGGCTACGGTCGAGTATCCCGATGGCCACAAAGAGAAATACAACTTCAATCAGCTCGAAGAAAAGTACAACGAGCTGAAGGACGAGCGGACCAAATTAAATGCGGAACTGGGCGAGGTGCTGAAGCCCGTGACCGAAGCCAACACCAAGATGTCGGCCTACATTAACGATCACATGGTGGACCTCACGCCGACCCAGATCGAAGGGTTAAAAAAGAAAACCGCCGAGTGGGAATCCAAAATCGTCCAGATCAATGTGGCGGAAGCCAACATCGTGGACCGCTGCGAATCCTGCCACATGGGAATCCGCGAGCCGCTGAAACTCACTCCGGCGTCGATGATGTCCAAGGGCGAGAAGAAGCCGGATGAATACGCGAACGCATTCGTAAGTCACCCTGAGCCAGAGCTGCTGAAGATTCACGATCCTGACAAGTTCGGCTGTTCGCCCTGCCACCAAGGCAATGGACGAGCCACGACCAGCATCGAGAAAGCCCACGGAAACTACGAGCACTGGCTGTGGCCACTCTTCCCCGAGGAGAATGCCGAAGCAGGCTGCCAAACTTGCCACGCAGCCGACATGCTCCTGGTTGTGGGCGACGTGGGCTCGACGATCAGTGAGGGCAAGGACCTGTTCCGCCAGAAAGGCTGCATGGGCTGTCATCGTTACGAGGGCTACGACAAAGAGCCTGAAGACTTGAACAGCGTCAGCCAGCAGATCAAGCAATTCGAGCAGCAGAAGACAGAAGATCTGAAGATAGCCGCTGACCTCATGAAGCAGGCCGATGCGGCCGAGACTAACGAAGAAGCCAACCGGCTGAATGACAAGGCCATCGCCCTTAAAGTTGCGAACAGCAAGATTGATGGTCGCATTCAGCAGCTCGATTTCCAGTCGCACAGCCTGATGCAGGACATGAAGAAAGTCGGGCCGAATCTGAAAGACGCTCGGCTCAAGCTGAACAAGAATTGGATTCCGGTCTGGCTGAAGAAACCGACTGATTTTCGTCCGACCACGAAGATGCCGAACTTCCGTTTAACCGATCATCAGGTCCAGGCGATCTCGGCCTACCTGTGGCAATCGGCGTTAACCGATCCATTGCCGCAGCAGAAGCCGGGCAATGCAGAACACGGAAAAGAACTGTTCGAGACACGCGGCTGCCTGGCATGCCACTCGATGGGCGAAGGCGATGAGACGATGGGCGGACATTTTGCGGCCAACCTCACGCGCGAGGGTGAGAAGGCAAACTACGATTATCTGGTCCGCTGGATTCACAACGCGCGCCATCGCACGCGCCCGTATTGCCCATACGAGAAGAAAGATATCGGACCCGAGGACTACGCGAAGAAGGGCTTGCCTTATCAATTCGACCTTGAGCACAGCCAGTGTCCGAACGATGGGCATGAGCTGCAAGTTCAGAATATGACCGTGATGCCGAGCTTGCGGCTGAGCGTGGAAGACGCGCAGGACATCGCGTCATATCTGATGACGAAGAAAAAGCAGGAGCCTTCGGCTTATGCGGAAGCTTCGTTTATGGACGATCCTAATTTGAAAGCCGAGGGTAAGAGATGGATTCGCCACTACGGCTGCGCAGGTTGCCACGAAATCGCAGGGATGGAGGACGAAGGCCGCATTGGAACTGAGCTGACCTTTGAGGGCAGCAAGCCGATCGAGCGCCTCGACTTTGCTCTCTTCACCGTGCCAGCGGAGCGCGGCGGCGTGGAGCCGATCACCGATCCAGAGGATTTGCAGCGGCTGCCAGATGGCCCGGCAAAGGAACCTTGGTACAACCACAAAGGATTTTTCGAGCACAAACTGGCGGAACCGAATGTTTACGACAAGGGAAAGGTCAAGTCGGAAACCGAAGCTCTGCGCATGCCAAACTTGCACCTCGATAAGGAACAGATCCGTGCGCTGACGACTTTTCTGCTGGGCAGCGAAGAAAGCTCGCTTCCCAGTGAATATCAGTACAAGCCGGGCGATGCGCGGCACGATATTCAGGAAGGCTGGTGGATTGTCAAGAAATATAACTGCATGGGATGCCACCAGTTCATTCCCGGGCAAAAGACCATCCTGATGGGATTACCACAGTATCGCGATACGCCAGAGCAATTGCCTCCGAAACTTTTGACCGAAGGCGCGCGTGTGAATCCGGAGTGGCTTCGCCGGTTCCTGTCCAATCCCTCTTTAAGCGAGACCGATACGAATCGCAACGGCGTGCGTCCGTATTTGAAAGTTCGCATGCCGACCTTTTCGTTCTCGGATAACGAACTGCGCAAGCTGGTGCGATTCTTCCAGGCGCTTTCCCAGCAACCGATACCGTACATCCCAGAGCAAGTTCCCGTGCTCACGGCCAAAGAAACGGATATGGCGCGCAGCTTGTTCTCGAGCACGGGCGCGCCCTGCCTGAAATGTCACGCTACGGGCGATGCGCAACACGACAAGATCGCTACCGCACCGAACTTCCTGCTGGCCAAGGAAAGACTGAAGCCAGACTGGGCCGAACGCTGGGTGCTGGATCCGCAGGCCATCAGCCCGGGCACCTCGATGCCCTCCGGGCTGTTCCGGCGGGAGAACGATCGCTGGGTGTTCGCTGGGCCGACGCCGCCGTCGTTCCAAGGCTACGACAAGGACCACTCCAAGCTGCTAGTGGATTACATTTTCCAGCTCACACCGGAAGAACAGCGGCGCGTGGCTGCGTCCATGGGACGAACGCGAGCGTCGAATGAGGCTCCCGGCAGACGGAAGCCCGCCGAAGCGTCGAGCGCTGCAGGCAACGGCGGTTCGCGGTAAAATGTTAGGTCTCGTAGAACATCACTAAGACGTAAGGACGGCCACCTCGGCCGTCCAGGTCGAGCGCAAGCTCGACGGTCCGTATCGTTTCAATAACTTTCAGGAAAGGGCGACATCATGAATAAGAAGGTATGGATTGCAATGCTCGCATTGCTCTGCATGGGCTTCTGGCTGTTGGCAGGTTGCAGCAAGAAGGAAACTCCTGAAGCGCAGCCCGCCGCGGCGCCTGCAGCAGCGCAGCCAGCGGCCACGCCAATTGATCCCAACACTGTGGCCAGTGTCAGCGGCTCGGTGAAATTAGACGGCGCGGTTCCCAAACCCGCCAAGATTGACATGAGCCAGGACCCGGCGTGCAAGGGCATGAATATGGCGGAGACCATTGTTGCGGACGGCGGCGATCTGGCTAACGTTTTCGTCTACGTAAAAGACGGTCTCGGAAATCGCACCTTTGATGTTCCCACGACTGCAGTCGCCATTGACCAGCAGGGCTGCAAGTATCACCCTCACGTGCTCGGCGTCATGGCTGGTCAAAACATCGAGATCAAGAACGATGACCCGACCACGCACAATATTCACCCAACGCCAGCAGACAATCGGGAATGGAACGAATCTCAGCCCCCGCAGGCTGCCCCCATCGAGAAGAGCTTTGCCCGCGAAGAAATCATGCTGCCGGTGAAGTGCAACCAGCATCCGTGGATGCGCATGTACATCAACGTGGTGAAGAGCCCCTTCTATGCTGTGACCGATGACAAGGGCAAGTACGAGATCAAGGGCCTGCCGCCGGGCGATTATACTTTGGCGTTTGTGCAGGAGAAGCTGGGCGAACAAGATCAGAAGGTGACCTTGGCCGCCAAGGACAGCAAGACGGTGGATATGAGCTTCAAGCAGCAGTAGATCTCTTCGTAGCGCCGGCATCTTGCCGGCTGACCTAAGTACGATGCCGCCGAGACGGCGGCGCTACATGATCGGAGCTGACGCTGAAAGGCCTCACCACACCCTACAATCGCGCACTCCACAGCTTTGCTACTTTTCTGGCGGGGTGGACATTTCTACTGATCATTGCTGGCGCGTTGGTCACCAGCAATGACGCAGGCCTCTCAGTGCCCGACTGGCCCACTTCTTTCGGCTCGCTTTACAAGATTCCGCGCATGGTGGGCGGGGTACGTTTCGAGCATACCCATCGCATGATTGCTCAAGTCGCCGGACTGCTGACGATCATTCTGGCGATCTGGACGTGGCGCGCGGATCGGCGGCGCTGGATGAAGTATCTCGGCATAGGCGCGCTCGGAACCGTGATCGCCCAAGGTGTGCTTGGCGGGCTCACCGTGTTGTTCTATCTTCCTCCGGCGGTTTCGTCGGCTCATGCGGCGTTGGCGCAAACCTTCTTTTGCCTCACTGTCGCTATCGCTATTTTCACCGGACCCAAGTGGGTCGAGGAGGTTCCGCAAGTCGAGCTCGATACGCGACACCCGACACTCATTACGCTGTGCTTGCTATCGATCTTTGTACTCTACGTGCAACTCATTCTCGGGGCAATGTTCCGGCACCGCGGAATGAGTTGGTGGCCGCACGTTCTGAATGCACCCGTCGTGGCGATTGTGTTGACCTGGACCGCAATTCGGGCGTTATCGCTGTACTCGAAGATTGAGGCTGTGCGACGCCCCGCAATCATGCTTCTGGCGTTGCTGATCGCTCAGCTCTGCCTCGGTTTCCTTGCGTTTCTCACCCGCATCGCGTGGGGGCACGATGCTGTCCAGCCGGAGTTGCCGATGGTGATCTCCACCGTAGCGCACGTCGCGGTCGGGGCGTTGCTGTTGGCAACAGCAGTGATTCTCGCTATTCAGGTTTGGCGGCACGTTCCGGTGTCGTTTGAAGAGCGCGTGCGAGGGCATGAGCGTACCCCGGTACCCGCCTAGGCGATTTCCGGCAGTGTCCTAGTTTTCAACTTGAAGCTTTCTTGGCTCGTGACATCGCGCAGTTAGAGATTAGGACACTACCTAATTTCCAATGATGATGTTGTTCCGCAAGCTCTCATCGTAAAATACCTTGTGGCCTCCGAATCCACTCTTATTAGCGCAGCAGAACCAGCCGTCGCCAAAGCCTCCGTCATTTCGGTTCAAGAAGTCGTACACAAGTATGCCGATCGCACTGCCCTCGATGGCGTTTCATTCGACGTCCAATCGGCCGAACTATTTGGTCTCCTTGGTCCGAACGGCAGCGGAAAGACGACTTTGTTCCGCATTCTTTCGACTATCATGGTTCCGGTGGGCGGCCGAGCTACCATCATGGGATTCGACGTAGCCCACGATCCAAACAGTCTGCGGCGCCAGATTGGAGTTGTTTTTCAGGCGCAGAGCATCGACGTTAAGCTGACGGCTGCAGAGAATCTTACGCACCAAGGCCATTTGTACGGCCTGCACGGAAGGGCATTGCAGACGCGAATCGCAGAGATGCTAAGCCGAGTGGGGCTGGGGGACCGCGCCCATGAAAAAGCCGAAACGTTCTCGGGCGGCATGCAGCGGCGACTGGAATTGGCCAAAGGTCTGCTTCACCATCCTTTGGTCTTGCTGCTTGACGAGCCCACAACCGGGCTCGATCCCGGCGCCCGGCGCGATTTGTGGCAGTACCTGGCAATCTTGCGGGATGAAGAGCACGTGACGGTCCTGGTTACGACGCATCTCATGGAGGAGGCCGATCGCTGTGATCGGCTGGCTATTTTGAATGAAGGCAAAGTGGTTGCGTTGGGAACTCCCGACGAGCTCAAGCACGAGATTGGCGGGGATGTGATTTTGTTGGACGCAAAGCATCCCGATGTACTCGCGGCCAGCATTTGTGAGCGATTTCAAGTGCATGCTCAGGTGCTCCAGGGGCAGGTTCGCCTTGAGCGCGAGCACGGCCATCGCTTCATCACTGACGTGGTTGAGGCTTTTCCTGGAGAGATTGAAGCGATTTCCGTGAGCAAGCCGACTCTGGAAGATGTTTTCATCCATCGCACCGGGCACAGGTTCTGGACGGACGGCGCGAAGGCAGATTGAAATAGGTTTTCTTTGTGTGCTCGGCGAATCCTTCGCGAAGTTTGTGCTAAAGCTCTTGACCGCAAAGGACGCCAAAGCTTCGCGAAGAGCGCAAAGAAAATCAGAGAATCAGACTGAATGGCAACGCAAACCGCAACATTACCGATTCCGCAGGCTGCCGTTTCGACTGGAGTGGCGCTACCCGCCTTCACGCTGTGGTGGCGGGAAGTCGTGCGCTTCTACCGGCAACGCTCGCGGGTTATTGGCGTGATTGCTTCTCCCGTCCTGTTCTGGCTGGTGATTGGTTCGGGCTTCGGAACATCGTTTCGCTCCGGCAATGCCGCAGGCCAGCAGCATTATCTGGATTACTTCTATCCCGGCGCGCTGATCATGATTGTGCTGTTCACTTCGATCTTCACGATGATGTCGGTTATCGAGGATCGCAAAGAAGGTTTCTTGCTCTCCGTGATGGTGGCGCCGGTGCCGCGTTCAGCCGTGGTGCTCGGCAAAGTACTCGGGGGCACAACCTTGTCCACTATTCAAGGATTGATCTTCCTGGTATTCGCGCCATTTGTTGGTGTGCACATCGGGTTTCTCCACCTTCTGCTAGTGATTCTGGTGGTCTTCCTGGTGTCGTTCGCGCTCACGGCGCTGGGTTTTGCCATCGCCTGGCCAATGGATTCCACGCAGGCATTCCACGCGATCATCAATCTGTTCCTGATTCCGCTGTGGTTGCTTTCCGGCGCGCTGTTTCCGTTATCTGGAGCATCGGGATGGCTGCGCTTGCTGATGCGGATCAATCCGTTGACCTACGGGGTTGAGGCATTGCGAGGACTCTTGTATCCGGCCAGTGCTTCCGTAGCTTCTCTCTCGACCTCTATGGCGGCCCTGGTTCTATTCACCATTTGCATGTTTGGCCTGTGTTTCTTTATGGTAAATCGGCGCACAACGAAACCGGCAGCATGATGCAGGTCCCGCCACAATACGCCTCCTTCCCGGTGATCGATGCCAGCCTGAACGGCACCAGCGCAGTGCTGCTGCTTCTCGGACGAGGGCTCATCAAGCGCGGGCGCATGGCCGCGCATCGCGCGGTGATGGTGACTGCGCTGGTTTCGTCAAGTTTATTTCTCGCGAGTTACTTGTACTATCACTGGCACGTTGGGTCAGTGCATTTTCCAGGACAGGGCTGGACGCGGCCGGTGTACTTCAGCATTCTTATTTCGCACACGATCCTGGCGGCCGTGATTGTGCCCATGATCATCATCACTCTCAGCCGGGCTCTGCGCGAGCGCTTCGACCGGCATCGCGCCATCGCTCGCTGGACATATCCGCTGTGGCTGTATGTTTCTGTGACCGGCGTCGTAATCTACATGATGCTGTACAAGCTGTTTGTTACTTGAAGTCCACCACGGAGACACAGAGGCACGGAGAGATTCTTCCATTGTTCTCTCCGCGTCTCCGTGCCTCCGTGGTGGTAATCCGACGATGGCAATTGTACGTTTGAAAATCGACGTTTCCGGTACGGTGGGCGACGCGGCCTGGCGCGGGATCCAGCAATTCGATCAAATTCAAAGTGCCGCCTTCGGGCCGCAGTTCGGCAGTGGCGGACGCTGTAATCACGCGCCCAGTGCCCCGCACAACAAAGGCGAATGGATCGGGGCGGAAATCCGGGTGCAAACGCCACTTCTAGCGCAGTATGCAGTTTCACATTATTTGGAACAGGACCGCGTGCTGGATGCGGATGTGGTGGATTAAGAGCTTTTAACCGCAAAGGTCGCGAAGACGGCGCAAAGTTCGCGAAACGAATCCCACAATACCTTCTCCGCGTCCTCTGCGATTTCTTTGTGCTCTTGGCGGTTAAGTGCTTTTCCCTAGCCCACTGGGCACCTGTCTTTCTGTTATATTCCAAGTCCAGAACATCCGATGTCTTCTTCTCCTTTAGACCATCAGACCAAACCCCGTTCCCGCATGTCTACTCGCAATCGGCTTCTGTTTCTCCTCACCGGCTGGCTGATTGTGCTGATGCCGTTTCTGTTTTGGTGGAACACCTGGTTCGGGCGGCAGCTTTCCGACAGGCAGATCACCGAATACCTCCACGACGACAAGCATCCTCGGCATATCCAACACGCGCTCGTGCAGATTGGGGAACGCATGGGCCGGAACGATACGGGCGTTATGCGCTGGTATCCGGAACTCCCTCGCCTCGCGTCATATCCAGTTGAGGAAGTGCGCAACACCGACGCCTGGGTGATGGGCCAGGACACATCAGGAGCCGGATTTCATGAAGCTTTGCTAAAGATACTGAACGACTCTTCGTTGACGGTTCGCGGAAATGCGGCGCTCTCGCTGGTTCGCTTCGGAGACGCGACAGGAAAGCGACAGATTCTCGAACTGCTCCAACCGGCTAGAGTCACCGCTCCGCAATCCGGCAAGATTGTCGATGCAAGCGCGGCAGGGACGGCCATTCATCAGGGCGGGATCGTAGCCAAGCTGCAGGCTGAGGGTCAGGCCATTGAAATCCGGTCGCCTATCACCGGGCGCTTGCGGGAGTTGCCTGCGCAAATTGGGCAAAGTGTCAGCGCTGGCGATGCGATCGCAACGATTGATCCCGCCAGCGAGCAGGTTTGGGAGGCGCTACGAGCGCTTTACCTCATCGGGCAGCCGGAGGACATCGCCGCCGTACAACCCTACGAGCGTGAGTTGCCGGATATTTCTGATCACGTAAGGCAGCAGGCGATGGAGACGGAGAAAGCGATCCGGGAAAGAGAGCGCTGATAATCTTTGCCGACTTTGTCAACCCGAGCAAGCCGAAGCTTCGCTGGTGAAGCGCGCCGAGGGATTTACCTTTGATCGCAACAGCAGATTCCTCGACTGCGCCTGGTCGTTCGCAAGCAACGATCAGGCTCCGCTCGGAATGACAATTCGGGGTTAGAGCTGCCGGGGACAAAGCTGAGAGCCGACGGTCTAAATCGCCATCACCCCGACTTCTTTTTCGACCTCAGTGGTCTCGACCATCGCGATCGCATCCCACGGGCAGCCATCGAGGAAACAGCCATCCGGACCTTTGCTGGTGCACTTCTTGCATCCGATGCACAGGATAGGATCCACCTGGATTCGGCCGAATGGAGGGTGATCTTCGTCCGGAACCCAGAACATGCAGTCTTCCACGGGACAGTATTCGACGCATGCGGGCGAACCCGCGCATCCCGTACAGCACTCCGTGATAACGGCTAACTCTTTTGGTTTCTTCTTGCGAGGAGTAGCGATCCCCTTGGATCTCGGTTCGAACTTGAGCTCGTCGGGCACCATTCCCAAGGCCTTGGTGTCGGCAGGCATGGGGCTGATTATAGCACTTGGCATTTAGCATTTAGCACTTAGCCAACCGAGGGTTATGCCGATGGCTGCACGGCCCAACGGCGACCAAATGCGAATT
>Ga0187781_10001351_pt1 | contig 18528 bp, 8 predicted proteins | sample 0715_SJ02_MP02_2_FD_132447 | JGI IMG/M metagenome (GOLD analysis project Ga0187781, IMG submission 132447) | Tropical peat soil microbial communities from peatlands in Department of Meta, Colombia - 0715_SJ02_MP02_20_MG | ecosystem: Environmental > Terrestrial > Soil > Wetlands > Peat | place... | reverse complement strand
CAATCCACAAGAATCCTTCGCGGTCTTGGCCCATGGCCGTCACGGTGACGGCTCCCAGCCCAAACTGGTCTGCCAGCCTCTGCACTGTGAATCGGGGATGATCGGGAAAGCTGCCCTGTGATTCTTCTGCGAACGCGACTCTCCATCCGCACGCCAGAGCGCACAGAAGGAGGAATCTGCGGATTCTTCTTCGCTCGAACACAGGGGTAGCCGGATCACGAAAGCAATCTGGCTTCTTTGGGCGGTGAAGGCGGCCAGTACTTCGCGATGGAGTCAGCGTAAGCTAGGGCCCCGCGGCGGGTAAATCCAACAAAGGTACCTTGTTGTAGTACCAGCGACTCGTTACCACTTCGTTACGGAACTCGGGAGTACGACGGCTTGCGCCGCTTTTACGGCATGTCCGCCCCACAATCCCTGCAGAGGTGTCTCGAGTAGGGCGGGGTTTCTCCGCTTGGCCTGACAAGGAAGGGACCCGTACGTTTCTGTTTGGTCCTTTAGGACGAACTTCATACCTAGCAAACCATCATTCTGAGCTGAATCCGCAAACTGTCAACTGTGAACTCCTTCGCCCCGGGTCCCCTTCGCCATATTCTCCAGCAACAATTTCCGGAATTTCGTCCGTTCGTCCAGACTGATATCCACGATCTCAAACGACATATCCTGCGCGCGGTAATCCCGCATCAGAGCCGTCGCCTGCAGGTTGCGCAATCCTACTTGCAAGCGCAACTGCACTTGCGTCCCCGTAGCCAGATGCATGTTCGTTGTCGCCAGTCCTCCGCTTAGGCTGGCCGTCTTGATGTCCAGCCGGCAATTCTGCTTCAGGTTCGTGCTCACCGCCGAAATCGTCTTCTGGAGCCGCACGCGAGTATGCCGCCGGTGTCTGACGAACTTCGAATTGTGCGGCACTTCCAGCGGGGCCAGCTTCAAATCGTCCTGCTCGATTCCGCTCTTCGGCAAATACTCTTTCACCCATTCGGGATCGAGTTTCTCGAGAGCCTGCAATGCCGCAATCCGCAACTCCTGCGGTTGCACCCAACCGAAAATCTTCTTTGCCTCCAGGATCCGCTTCAGCGCGTTTGTAGATTCTAGCGCCTTCACGCGGCCCAGCGCTTCGACGGCCTTCACGCGTAAATACGGCGCTGCGCCAACCGGCAAATCCCCGTCGGCCAGTGTCAGCAGACGCCCCAACGCCTCTCGGTCTTCCGTCATCCCCGCTTCATCTACCACCAACGGCATGATCAGGGGGTCAACGTGATCCAACACCGTGAGAAGGATTCGGCAGCGCTCCGCCGCGCCGCACGAAGCGATCTGCCTCACCGCGCGATCCTGTGCCGCTCTCGAAAAATCCTTCATGCGCGCGGGAAGATAGACCGCTGCTGCCGTGGGATCCAATCTGACCAGCAACCCGACCATCTCCACCGCATCTGTCGCTGCTCCGCCGCGCACCGTGCTCCGCAGATATTGCGCCGCTTCTTCTCCCAGGTCGTGCGCCAGGTTCGCAATGTTTTCCAGATCGTCGCGGTACTGGCAGCGGTTGAACCGCACCGCGAGCTGCTCCATCGCCGTCTGGGGCAATTGCTTCAATACACCGGTGAGCCCCGCAGATAGTTGCCGCGCCCGTAGCGCCTCTTCCACAAATTCCGGCACACGGTCTTCAATCCCCATCTTGGTTCGCAGCGTTTTCGCGATGCCCGGCCGCTGCGACTCCACGCCCGCCAGCAGATTCAGCGCCTGCTCCATCGCCGGGAAGCACCGCTTTGCGGCGGCTTCCTGGCTGAGCCGCACAAACGCCGCGCTCACCAGCGACTGAAGATCCTGGTCTTGTTCCACGCTCAGCCGTACACCCACGTGCCGGAGTGCCTGCACCAGCAGCTTCGGATCTGCCTGCGCATACAGCTCCGCCAGTTCCGAAAGCCCTGTCGCGGCACGTTTCCGCGCGTCCGGCTCTTCGCTGTCCGCACAGCTCGCATAGTTCTTCAAAATGCTGATCGCTTCTGCGACATTCCCCTGCTCGATCAATCCGGCCACAAACGACTGCACGTTCTTCGGCGGAATGCACCACGCCTCCGACGAGAGCAGTACTTCCCTCTTCGCGCTCTCCGGCACACTCGCCCAGAATTGCCGGTCCAGCAGCTCCCGGTGAGACTCAACCAGAAGTCCTGCTTCCACCATCTTGTCCTCGTGCTGCCCCAGAATCTTCCGCAGCAGCTCAATTTCCTGGTTCATGCGGTCGAGCATCTGCCTCACCGCATTCACCTTCACCTCGCCGCGTTCGAACCGCTCCAGCGCAAAACGGATGGAAAGATGCTCAGCCAGCTTCACGAGCATGCTTTGATCGAGCTTCGCGTTTTTCCCTTGCTCTGCAATGCCTGCCAGGGCGTTCCGCAGCATGTCCTGAGCGCGCATGGGCAACTGCGCAACCTCTCCCTGAAATTCCACTGCGGCGGCCGCGGGGTTCGGTCCGCTTCCGACTTTTCCAAAAGTCGTCAGCGCATGCAGGATGGCAAAGATCTCATCGTCGGTTGGCTCGCCCAATCCCGAGCCAATTCCCTTTCGAAAGCCTCCGCCCGTTCCCAGTCCAAACCCACTCCCGACTCCTCCGCCTCGGCCCGTTCCTGAACCCGCGGCTGTGCCAACACCACCCCCACCTGGGCTCCATCCTCCGCCGCCCTGTCGCGAACCTGTCCCAGTTCCGATGCCAACGCTGGCTCCGGTTCCAGCCCCTGTTCCAGTTCCGGGCCCCCCTCCCGATCGAGCCCCGCCTCCGCTTCCCCAGCCGGTCCCTGGTCCCGTCCCCCCACTGCCCGTGGTCAAACCATTCTCGGTACCTGTGCCACTGCCAGACCCAATTCGTCCTTCTGTTCCACCGGAACCCACACCCCCGGCCACGCCCCATCCTGTGCCAACTCCGACGCCGCCTCCGCCGGGCACGTCACATCCTGCTCCGCCTCCTTCACCGCTGTAAGCGGACCCTCCGGACCCTGTTCCTTCGCCGCTCGCTCCTGCCCCCGTTCCCGGCCCGCCAGACATCGATCCTTCCGCGGCCGCTATCAGCTCCAGCAACTTCTGCGGGTCGTTCAACATTCTCTTGAAGGTATCTTGGTCATCACCGAAGGATGCTGCCGCCAACTGTGCAGCCACACTGGCGTCTTTCAGGCGCGCATCGGTCGCCACGAAACAGATCTCGTTCACGTGAATGCCTTGCGCACCCTCGATCGCATCCTTCAACTGTTGTGCTAATTCGGCAGGCTTCGCTTTCCCGGTTGGAAAGGCGTGCACCAAACTCGCCAGCTCTTCCTGCGTCACATTCGGCTGGAACTGGATGCTCGCAAGCCCCGCTGAACTCAGCAACTGCGCGAACTGTTTTTCGGCCGGCGATCCTTCGAGCGGCACCCCATCCAGTAACAATTGTGTTCCCGTTGCACCCAGCAGCAACCCTGTCTCCGCACCCACCGGCACGGCCATGCGCAGCTCTCCCCAGGCAATCTGCAACTGCTCCGTGGTTCGGGCGTGGTCGTATCCGTACAGGCGGGCGAACTTCAGCAGGATATTAAGGCTTCGAACGAACGCGCGGGCGGCGGTTGTCTTCGGGTCCGTTTTCATTGCCAGGTCCGTACCTTCGTTCCGTCCATAGTCCTGACGGTTTGTTCGGAAGTACACCTTCTCTAGTACGGTAGGCCCGTTGTACTCGCCTCACAATGGTACAGACGTCCCATGTGACCGGCACGCTAGCTCGTCTCTCGGCCAGTCTTCCGCACCTGACCGTTCGACCGGTTTTTTCTGCGTAAGTACAGGTTGTCGCTGGGCGCTATTTCTGTTCGCAGCATGTGCGGGACCCACCTTCAGAGGTTCTCGTACTGGAAAATCTGTAGCGAGCGCGGCGAGAAAAGCTCGACTCCTGCACTCTGCATGGCGTCAGTCCGAGCGAAGTCTTCGCACCGAGGAATCTCTCTTGATCAGGCAAACGCGACAAGGACTCTTTTCAGGAATTCCCCTCTCCAGGAAGGTCTTACTTCGCCACCGACATCCGGCTCTGCCGCCGGGTTCGATTGCTCACCTGCGCCGGTTGTGGCAAACCGCCCAACTCGAGCAACAGCTTCCTCATTCGCGAGCGATCGTCGAGATCCATCTCCACAAACTCGAACGCCATCGCTTGTGGCCGCGCGCCGCGCACAATCGCCTGCGCTCGAATATTCCTCACACCGTGCGACAACTTGATCGTCAGCAGCGACCCCGGAGCCAGGTGCCGGTCCGCCGCGCCGATTCCCCCGCCCATATTCAGCTCCGCAATAGAGAGCCGCATGTTCTCGCGTAGATTCGTTGTCACTGCCGGCACATGCTTCGTCAGTTTCAACCGTGCATACCTTCTTTGCCGGATGACGGGCGCGTTGGGCTCTGGGTCGGTCGGCTCGAGCACCAGCTCCTTCCGGTCCAGGCCGCTTGCCGCGAGCTTTTCCATCGCCAAGGAGGGCTCGATCTTTTGCAGCGCCTGGGCCGCCGAGATTCTCAACTCCGTGTGGTACGCCCATCGCCACACCTGCTTCGCATCCAGCATCTTCTGCAGGACCGGGCTCGCCGCCGCGGCCCGCAATCTTCCCGCCGCCTCGATGGCCTTGATTCGCGCGAAACCCGGTGTGTTGTCGTCCTGCACGAGCTCCACGATTTTCGGAATGCATTCGAAGCGACCGCTCATTCCCATCTCGTCCAAAGCCAGCGGCCGGATCAGCGGATCGAGCGTGTCATACAGTGACACCAGCAATCTGGCCCGCGGTTCCACTGGGGCGCTTGAAAGTTGCCGTACCGTCCTGTCATGCGAAGCTCTCGGCCACTGCGTCAATCGCCCGGGCAGTATCCGTTCCACCGCGTCCGCATCCAGTTGCGTCAAAAGGCCGATCACCTCTGTTGCTTCATTTGCCGGGCCGTTCTGCAGAGTGTCGCACATGCGCTGCACCGCGTCCTCTCCCAGCCCGGAAACTAGAGAACCCAGCAGCTCGCAATCCTCGCGGAATCCGCACCCTGAGAATCGCGTGGTCACATACTGCAGCGTGGCTTTCGGCATAAGAGCCAGGATATCCATCAATCCGTCCGGAACCTGCCCCGTCCGCATGGTGTCTTCCACGAATTCCGGCAACCGGTCCTCCGCGCCGATTCTCTGCCGTAGATTGTTTGTTGTGCCAGGCCGCAACGTCTCCACGCTGTCGAGCGAAGCCAGCGCCTGTTGCATCGCCGGGTAAAACCTCTTCGAACCCGCCTCCTGGCTCATGCGCACAAACGCTGCGCCGAGCAGCGTCTGCAAATCCCCCTCGCGCTCGACCGACAATTGGTTCCCCAGCCTTTGAATTACGTCGATCAACGCGCTTCCGTCGCCACTTCCGTAAAACTCCGCCAGGTCCGCCAATCCGATGGCCGTGGTCCGTCGCGCTTCCGGAGCCTCCAGCGCCACGCAAGCCGCATACTTCGTCAAAATCTCGTTTACCGTCTTCAATTCGCCGCGCCGCAGCATCTCTTCGAGAAATGCACGCACATTCCGCGGCGGCACGCACCATGCCTCTTCGCTGGTCAGCACTTCCTTTTTGTTCTCTTCCGGCACCTGCAGCCAGAATTCCTGGTCCAGCAGTTCCGTGTAGGACTGCACGGAAATTCCCGCGGCCGCCATCGTTTCTTCCTGCTGGCCAAGGATTTTGCGCAGCGCTTCAATCTCCGAGTTCATGCGGTCCAGTAGCTGTTTCACGGCGTTGACGCGCAACTCCCCGCGCTCGTAGCTGTCCAACGCAAAGCGGATCGCCACATGCTCTGCCAGTTTTAGCAGCATCGGCTTGTCCGGCTTGTCCATTGGCGCCTGCGCCGCCAGACCCGCCAGGGCCTGCTGCAGGGTGTATTGTGCCCTTACCGGCAGAGTGCTCAGCCGCGATTGAAAAGACGCCGCATCCATACGGCTCTCGGGATCTTTGCGCGATTTTCCCAATTGCGCGAACAGGCCGATCATCGAGCGAATATCTTCCTCGGCAACTGAATAGTTTCCGCTGTCCCCGCCGCCGGTTCCGATGCCGGTGCCGCCCATCATGGCGCCTCGCAGCATCGCGGAAGCGCTCACCCATTTTCCAGGTTCCTGACCGCCACCTCCGCCAGCTCCTCCAACCCCGGTTCCCCCGGCCCCGAAGCCTGAACCGCCACCCATTCCGCCGCCACCGCCGGTGCCTGTTCCTCCCCCTCCGCCGCCACCAAATCCTGAGCCACCACCGCCCGGCCCGGAACCTCCGCCGCTGCCCGAGCCGCCACCCGCGCCGTCGCCTGTTCCTCCCCCTCCGCCGCCGGTGCCTCCTGGACCGCCACCACCAGGGCCGCCACTCCCCGTTCCTGCGCCGCCTCCGCTACCCCCACCACCTGAGGCTTTTCCTGCATCCCACAGGTTCCCGCTGCCGTCGGCGCCGCCACTCCAACTCGAACCCGCGCCGGAACCCGATCCTGTTCCCCCGCCGCCTCCCCCACCAGGGCCCGGCCCAAATCCCGGACCACTGCCACCGCCTCCGCCGCCCGTTCGGCTGCTTTCCGCGGCCAGGATCAACTGCAACATCTTTTGTGGATCTTCGAATACGTCGCGGTACTTATCACCTGCACCGCCCAGCATCTTAGCGGTCAATTGAGCGGCAACCTTGATCCCCGCCACGGATCCGTCCTCCGCCACGTACCGGATTTCATTGATCTTGATGCTGGTCTCTCCGGCCAGTGCAGCCTTCAATTGTTCGGCCAATTGGCTTGGCTTGTTGTTTCCGCTCGGGAAAGCGCGTACGAATCGCGCGAAGTTGTTCTGCGTGGTGTTCGGGGAAAAATGAATGCTCGCAATTCCGGAAGCCGTCAGAAGCTGCGCAAAACTCTTCTCCGATGCCGCCGCGCCCAGCGGCACGCCGTCCAATACGATCTGACTCCCGCTAGCTCCCAGCAGCAGCCCTGCGTCCCCGCCCTGATCCAGCGCAAAACGCAATTCTTTCCAGGTGGTCTCAAACTGCGCGGCCGTTCGCACATGACCAAACTCGTACAACCGCGCAAATTTCAGCAGAATGTTCAGGCTGTGAACAAACGCGCGCGCCGCCTGTCGTGTATCGCCGGCCATTTTCTGCGGATTTCCTCAGGTACTACTTCTTCTCTCTACACTAGGCCGCTCTCCTCTTCAAAACAAGCCCTCCCCTGCCCTCTGTAGCCTTGTCAGCAACCTAAGCTGCCTCTCTCCAAATGCGCAATTCCGTGACCCCTTCTGCGCTCACTTTCTTTACCTTGCTCATTCTGCCACTACGTCAGTACAATGCAATGTGTTGCTGCTTCTTCGCTAAGGAATCCTCTTTAGGCGGGCCGGAGTTTGTCCCCGGCACAAGGCCCCCTTGGTCGGCTGGCCTTTCCCCTGAAGATTCTCGGTTGCGGTTCCCTGGCTCATTTTGCGGGCGCCCTTCGTCTCCCTCTCCTTTCTGGGCGGCGCGGGGCCTGCCCGTAGTCTGGTCTCTAAATGGCTGATGACTCATCACCTTCGCGCTTCAAGGCGGACATGCCCCAAATACCGGGCGTCTCCCCTGGCTCGTTTCGCCCGCGCCGTTCGAACCCTTTGCTCCCCCTTATCGTTGGCGTTTTCGTGTTTGGTATCGTGCTCGTGTTCGCTGTCCGCTGGTTCTCTCGCGCGAGGCCTGTCCAGCCCGCCCGTGTCGAACCCGCCCCTCAGATAGAGGTCCCGCCCGCCCCGCCGGACGCGAACTCCCTTCTGCCTCACGCGGACAAGAACAATCCCTCCATCGCCCAGTTCTCTGACCTTTCGAAGCCCTGGTCATCCAGGGACTTTTTCATCCGCAACATCGCCACCGGTGATAACGTCCCCGCGACCATTGTCCGTCTTCCTGCCGGATCATCAGCTTCCCCTGCCAGCTATTGGGCCTTCTCCCGCAGGGCTCCGTCCGGCGACTGCCAGCTCGAATATGTCCCCGACCTCGACAAACTCCTCAAGGACTACGATTTTCACCACGCCAACCATCCCCTGGTTGGCAATCCCTGCACCCACACGCTCTACGACCCGCTCAAGACCGTCAGCTTCCCGGGCAACATTTGGATCCGCGGCGCCATTGTCCAGGGCAGCGACGTCCGCCCTCCCATCGGCGTAGAGATCAAGATTCAAGGCAAGGAGATCCTCGCGATCCGCACAGAATAGCTTCGAGCTCGCAGTTTTCGCCGTTCAAAATGGCTATTTGATTGTATCGACCGCAATTATTGGAGTTCGTTGCGCTTGTACGGGTGGCGTTATAGCCTGACAGAATGAACCGGCCATCTGAGAATTTCCCAAGCGACAGCCGATTGTGGGGGGAGATTCGAAGCGGAGCGCGAATAGGCCTGCGCTTCTTTGCAGGTGGCGTTTTGGTGGCCGTGCTGGTCCCCGCCGCGTCAACCGGGGCAAAGGCCGGAAGTGGTACAAATCAAGCCCCATCCCAAGAAGTTGCGCCGACGATTAAGGTAAGGGTGAATGTGGTGCAAGTACGCGTTGTGGTGCGGAACGTGCGTGGAGCGCCGGTCGAGAATCTGAAGCAGGACGATTTTAGGTTGTATGACAATGGAAAACTGCAGGCAATTTCAGGTTTTGCTGTGGAGAGTGCGGCGAGTGACGGCAAGCAAATAGAGGGTGCGCCTGATACCGCTCTGACAGGTTTGACGCCATCTGAAGAGAAGGCAAAAGCGGCTCTGCCGGATCGGTTCGTGGCATTATTGTTTGACGATTTGCACCTCGAAGACGCCGAAGTGGCGGAGACACGAGAAGCGGCAAACGTGTTTCTGAACAGCATGCGGCCAGGGGATCGTGTGGCAATGTATTCGACGTCAGGCACCCTTGCGCAGGAGTTCTCTGGAGACAAAGACGGCTTGAAAAGGGCCTTGCTGAAACTAAATGCGCGGCCGAAACTGACGAATGACTCCCACGACTGCCCAAGAGTTTCCTTTTACATGGCAAAGCAGGTGGAGACGCTGCACGATAGCGCGGCGTTTGAGCTGATTGTGGAGGAAGCGCTAGATTGTGCTTTCAGCGGGGACGCGTCCATGCGGCCGCTGGCCGAGCGCATGGCGAAATCCGCAGTTCAGCAGGCCGTTTCCCTGGGACTAATGGACTACGCACTCACGTGCGATCGAATTGAGGCTGCACTGAAGGGGTTAGGAAGGATGCCAGGGCAGAAGACATTGGTGTTTGTCTCGCCCGGGGTTTCGCTGGGCGCCGACGAGACGCGACTGTTAAGGATTATCGACGAGGCGAACCGGATGAGGATTGTGATGAATTCCCTCGACGCGCGGGGGCTTTACACAGGTGAGAGCTCTGGAGCCACGGGCACGGAGTTGAACCCTCAGTCAACACTGTACCAGGGGGCGGAGAAAACCGATCAGTCTGTGTTGCTCGGTGAACTGGCGTATGGTACAGGTGGCACATATTTTCGAAATTCCAATGATCTTGGGCAAGGCATGAAACAGTTGGCCGGACCTCCAGAATTGACTTATGTGTTGATATTTACTCCTCAAGAGATGAAAAAGGATGGATCGTTTCACAAACTCAGAGTGGAGTTAACCGGCAAAGGGAGTTATCAGATCCAGGCAAGAAATGGGTACTACGAGGAGCAAAAAGATGCCAATCCACAGAACTTGTCGGCGATGGAAATTGAGGATGCGCTGGTGGCGGCAAGAGAGGTACAAGAGATGCCTCTTGAGTTGCAGTTAAAAGAGGTGGCCACGACGGCGGACACAGCCCAATTAACGGTGATAACGAAGCTAGACATTAAGGATGTCGCATTTCCGAAGGTGGGAGATCGGCGAGACAATGAGCTTTTGGTAGTGACAGCAATTTTTGATGAGGATGGGAAGAGTGTGCAGCGGCAGCAGCGCACCTTCAAATTGGAGCTGACGGATGAGACATACGACCGGCTTCTGCGCACTGGAATGATGATAAAGGGCGACTATGCGGTGAAGCCTGGGAGCTATGTAGTGCGATTCTTGGTGAGAGAGGTAGGAGAAGGGAAGATGTCGGTGAGGAGTGGGGTTGTGAGTATGGGGAAGGATGAGACGGGAAAGTGAGTGGTTCGCCGGGATTTGCTGGTGGCTCGATTCTGAGACAGAAGCAAGATGGCGCAGTGATCCCAAGGGGAAGGAGACGGAAACCCGGCATGGAGAACCCACAAGTAACGTGCATATCGGCGGCGGCGGGCAACGCCGCAGTCCGCAAAACGAGATTTTCGGTTCACCTGGCCTATCTTTGGTCGTAGAATTTCAACAGGGAGTGTCACACACGACGACTCCCGCCTGATGTCCTTGAATAGCCACGATTCACTGGTGTCCAAGTCTCGACTTTTCTCGAGAGTAGCTTGGCGACTGCTCGGTGGAGTTCTGTTCCTGTTTGCTTCGCATTCTCCGATCGATGCGCAAGGAGTGACGACTTCAGGTGCAACAACACATGGTCCCTCCATGCTGTCATCACAAGAAGTCGCCGTGGTTATCAGCATCCGCGACGCCCGGGGATTGCCACTCGATGAACTTGCGACCGTGCGCCTGACTTCGCCCCAGCGGGCACTAAGTCAGCTAGGCTCGACAAAAGAATCCTCAAATGTAAATTTCCCGAATACCTTGGAGGGCACCTACCAGCTAGAAGTCGAGTGCCCCGGTTACCACCCGGTGAAGACCCAGTTGAACGTAAGTGGGATGACGGTGTTTACCGCTTATGTGTATATGCATAGCCTCGCGGATCCCAATCCGCCAACAGGCCCGCCCAAAGAGTCGCCTATGAGTCCAAAGACCATATCGGAGATTGATAAGGGAATGGTGGCGATGAGGAAAAAGCAGTACGAGTCTGCGAGAGGCCATTTCACCAAGGCTTCCGAGTCAGCTCCCTCCAGTCCTGACCCCTTTTATCTGCTTGGTAGCGCAGAACTCAAATTAGGCCATACGAACGTTGCCCGGAAGGAGTTCGAGCAAGCCTTGGCGGTTGACCCCCTCTACGATAAGGCCCTCCTGTCTCTGGGAGAATTGCAACTACAGTCTGGAGAATCTGCCGCTTCTATCGCCACACTGAACAAGATGTTTGCAGCCGACGGGGCCGGATGGAAAACCTACTACTTATTGGCGAAGGCTTACGCAAGTATGAAGCAATGGAAGGATGCTGATGCCGCCGCTCTGCGAGCCGCAAATCTTGCTGGCAAACAGTCCGCCTTGCCACTACTAACGCTGGGGGAGATCCAGTCCGCAGAAGGACGTTCGTCTCTGGCAGCCAAAACATGGGAACAACTGGTTGCGGAGTTCCCGGGCAGCCCCGAAGCGACCGACGCAAAAAGCCGGATCTCTGCTATGTCCAATGGGCAAATTGCCAAGGTGGACGCAATGACCGCTCCAGAATTCACCGAAATAACCAGCTTAAATCCCATGGAGGACAGCCATCCTTGGGCTCCCCCCGATACCGACAGCAAGAACTTTGCGGTCCTCACGGACGTCCCTTGCGACGTCAATGATGTTCTTAACCGAGGGATGAATCGAGTGAAAACGGAGATGGAGAACCTCGAACAATTTACCGCCACGGAACATATCGAACACCAAGAGATCGATAGTCATGGCATACCGGGACCCGTCAAGACCCGCCAGTTTTCCTATACCGTTTTCGTATTTCCCTATAAGGACGATTCTGTTTTTCTCGAGGAGAGCCGCGATGGAGGTTCGAATGTCAGCGCCTTTCCGACCTCTCTTGCAACTGTCGGCTTGAACTCCCTGGGCATATCCGTCCTGCAGGCCGCCTATCGCCCGAACTTACAGTATCAATGCGAAGGCTTGGCTACGGTGCGGGGAGAAGCAACCTGGCAGATCCGCTTCGAAGAGAAAAAAGGAGCCGACCCTGGGATAAGGCGCTGGCGTAAGGAAGGGGCACTCTACAATATTCCCGTCAAGGGTCGCATCTGGCTGACCGCAACAACCTACGACGTTCTTCGTATAGAAACCGACCTGCTAGAGCCGGTAGCCCCTCTCGAACTTACGCGTGATCATCTCGAAATCAACTATGGGCCGGTGAAGTTCGCACGCCAAAACACTCAGCTCTGGCTGCCGTGGGACGCAGAAATGTATATGGAACTGCATGGCAGGCGTTACCACCATAAGCATTTTCTGACCGACTACCTTCTTTTCGGCGTCGATACGATTCACACGATCGGCTCGCCCAAAGGGATTCCGGAACAGCCGGCTCCCTCCGCTGCCCCATCCACACCGTGAAGGCAGCTCAATCGTGAGCGCTGCGTGAACCGCACCTTGCGGAAAGCAATCGCCATGGATCGTCTGGCCGAGGCGGGCGAGGTGCAACCCAAGGCATCTGTCCCTGTCGCCAAACTGGACGATCCGCGCAGCATCGGAGAGGCGTTGCACGGCTCGCGCCTTGGAGAGATGTGGAAATACCGTGTCGGCGATTACCGGCTCATTTGCAAGATCGAAGACGACCGCTTGATCGTTCTGGTCCTTCGCGTCGGCCATCGCAAGGAAATCTATCGCTAGTAAGCAACTAAAACGACCCTCTTAATCAGTTTCAGGAATCGGGAGAGCCGCGCACCTGGCGGCGTGAGCCTGCTTCCAGCGATCAGGAAGTCATTTGGTCGGCCACGAGGGGAGATTCATCAGCAGTTGTGCCGGCGGCAGCTGCTGGTCACGCTGGCCAAGATCGCTGCCGTCCGTCCGCCGCGAAGGTTACCCACGTAGAGCCTACAGGCTTCTTTCGGACCACTTCGCCGCGACGCCCTTGCGCTTCATCACTTCACGTCCATCACGTTGTCAAGAGGAATTGCACCTCCTAGCCGATAAACATGTTCGGCACACAAAAAAAGGCTCCCGCGTTTAGCCGGGAGCCTTTTTCGTTTGTATGGTTGTTAGAAACGCAGTTGAGCCTTCAGCTGGATTAGGCGCGGCGCACAGTTGCCACCGAGGAACGAACCGAGAATGCTCGTTGGGGCGCAAACATCACCTTGGATGCTCCCGAAGGTACTATCGGAAACACCAGAATCCGGCAACGTGAAGTTCGTGTGGTTGAACAGGTTGAAGAATTGCACACCCAAGCCCAGTTCCATACTTTCGGTCAGGTGGGTGAACTTGGTTATGCTCATATCGGTACTCCAGTAGCCAGGTCCGCGGAACGCATTGCGCAACCCCGGATAACCAAACTGTGTTTGGGTGGCCGTGGTCTCAAACTGTGCAGCGTTCAAACAAAGGGTCGCATTGAGACCCGCAGCAGACTTGCCGCAGGTACCTCTGGGTATGTTATACAGGCTGTTGCCGGGCGCTGGCAGGGCATAAATGGTACCCTGATAGTTTTGACCAGATAATGAACCGGTCAATTCTGGATTAGTGACAGAGTAAGGAAAGCCGCCGCGTCCAAAAACGGCGCCTGACAGTTGCCAGCCATCCACGAGTGGGGCCCAGCCATGTCCACGAAGGGCCCAGCGGACGGGGATCTGCCAGACATAGTTCGCATTGAAAGTGTTTCTCACATCATAGTCTGATGGACCGTAGCTGGCATGGACATCATATGGGTCCTGAGGGCCCAAGTGGCTCGCACCAGTGAAACCTAGCAATCCGCCATTCGAGACGTCGTCAAAGGCGTGGCCCAAGGTGTAGTTCAACTGCACAATGTTACCCTTGCCCCAGCGCTGGGTCAACGAGGTGGTCATGCCGTTGTAGTTAGAAACGCCCGCGGTCATGTATGTGCTTACGGGGCCGAACCTCGGATCAGGCGCGACTGCAGGAAGGCTCCCGAAGCCATAGGCGTTCACCGAGCTGTTGTCGATTAGCTCATGAATTCCGTGATTGCCTACGTAGTTGACACTCAGGAAGGTATTCACCGCTAATTGTTGCTGAACCTCCAGGTTCCACTTTTGGTACTGAGGGGCCAACGTTTTCTTCTCGGAGGTGGAAAGGCCAGGAGGTGTAAACGCCGGATCGATAGCCTGGATTTGGGCCAAATTCAGGCCTTGGTTGAACCCCGAAATGAACGCGGCATTCGAGTTCTTGGCATCGGTGAAGAGGTTAGTGGTCTCCGTAGGTGCCAGGTTATCATTACCTACCACGAAGAGATTGTAATTGGGTGGATTCTGAGAGAAGTAGTCAACTACCCCCGCCGGAAAAGCGTCATAGAAAAACCCAGCTCCTCCGCGGATCACCGTCGCCTGGTTACCGCCCCGCACCTGCCATGCAAAGCCGATACGCGGCTGCCACTGTATACTCTGAAACCCCAGCAAAGCCTCATGTCCGTCGGGCTTAATCACTTGGTTATACGGGATGTCTACGTCGTGATCAATGGAGCTAAACGGCTCCTCGAGGAGTCCGAAACAATTCCTCTGGCACACGGGATTTGACACGTGTTCTGCCCGTAAAGCAAGCGTAAGGGTAAAGTTTGACCGGATCTTCCAGTCGTCCTCAACGTAGAGTCCCATGCTCCAAGTAGCCATCGGTTGATCGAGAGAACTCGGGAAAGCTTGCTGTAAAATGGTGTTTCCATCGGAACCACCCGCGAAAAAGGAGCCTACGTTAAACGGAAGGAGGTACCCACTTTGAAAAAACCCATAGTCGTGATCGCTTACATCATTGCGGCGGAATTTCCCACCGAATTTGAAGGTGTGCTTTCCAAACACCTTCGTTACATCATCGCTAACCTGGTATTGCGTTACGTCGCGGCCCTGCGGCCAAATGTAGCCCAACCCACCTAGCGTTGTGAACGTACCGTCCCCAAACACCAGGGTGGTTGGAAATGTGGCCGAGGTCTTACTTGGGTCTGAGGGCCCAAAGATTGCCTGATACCACTGTCCAGACAGGACAAATTGGTTCGTCAAAGTCGAGCTTATTGCGTAGGAATCTACCAATTGCCCTTGCCACTCCGGCTGATTACTGAGCGCATCGAATGCAGGATTGATGCCATCTGTGTACGTAGCCTGGAGGCCATCGTCGTACTGAAGTCGCAAATAGAGGCGATTCTTCTCACTGATATTCCAATCGAAGCGGCCCGCTATCTGCCATTCATGGGTGAGGTTACCGGCGGTCGAGCGGAAATAGAGCGCACATGGCACGGTTGAACCTAATCCATCTGGACCTGTAAAACCGTTGCAGCCCAATGGGTCCCCCGCACCGTTGCCGGGCTTCGCTGTGGATGCGCCATTTGCGCCATTGTACAGATTGAAGATCGTGTTGTAGAACGGGATGGAATTAATTAGTCCCAAGTTTGTCAGATTTGCAATAGTCGCTGTCTCGAACTCGGGACTCGGAATAACCGTATTGTTGCTGGTGGGGAGAACAACGCGAAGTCCTTCCGTGTTCACAAAAAAGAACAATTTGTCCTTCTTGATCGGTCCTCCGAAGGACGCAGCCCACTGGTTCGCATTGTCGAACGAACGAGGATCCCCGTTTTGATTGCGGAACCAGTCGTTGGCGTTCATTGTCCTTCCGTTCCAGTAATAGATGGCATTCCCGTGATAGGAGTTCGTGCCGGACTTGGTTACGTAATTGATGTTCGAGCCCGCAAGCGTTCCGTATTGTCCGCCGTAGCCATTGGCAACGACTGTGGCTTCTTGAACTTCGTTTTGCCCCAACAATAAGTTGGTTGCACCTGAGTTGTTTAGGTTGAGAAAGGGGTCATTGTCATCCATGCCGTTTAGCGTAAACAGGTTCGACGTAGCGGACATGCCATACTCTGAGAAGTTTCCGTATCCGCCCTGCGTATTCATAACCGTTCCTGGAGAGATCTGGGCTATATAGCTAAGATCGTTTCCAGGATTCGGTATTTCGGCAACCTGAGCTTGATTAAGATTCGCGGCAAGATTAGCGTTGTCGGTCTGAAGGAGTGGCGTCTCTGCACTCACTTCGATGGTTTCAGAGGCTGCCCCGATTTCAAGCTTAAGCTCCAATGTCTGCGTCTGGCCGAGGGACACAACCACCGGGACGCTCAGCTTGCGAAAGCCCTTTGCCGTAACTGTGACTTCATATGGTCCAGGAGCCAGCAATGAAAACCGGAAGCTACCCGAATTATCCGACGTGCTAACCAGAGTGCCGCCCCGTTCCTTGTCGAGCAGTTCAACAGATGCCCCGGTAGCGGCAGCCCCAGACGGGTCAACCACAGTTCCGTTAACCGCGCCCGTGGTCTGCGTTTGCGCAAGTGCGATGCCTCCAGAAAGTGCAAACGCTAGAAGGAAAGCCACCACAACTCCCATTCTAAACAGCTTCATTCAACCCTCCTTGACGGTTAAAACGCCACTCTCCTGAAAGTGACGACCACTTCGAGAAGAAAAACAAAAACCCGCCGACCAGAGTCGGCCTACGAAAGACCTTTGAATTTTTGTGTAAAACCCCCACCACAGGGAAAAAACACTCAGTTCCTTATTGGCAATTGATCCTCCAAACTGACTTGCTTTTATCCTATGTATCTGCAATAGGTTACAGGAGCACAAGACAGATTTCGTCCCCGTCGGATACCAATTTGCGTAGAATCTGAATTTCTCTACCAAAATACGTATGCTTTCCACCACACGCAAACGTCAACCTATCCCCGATTTCGCCTTACCAATCCCGGCGATGAACCTTCAGTAGCACACCGCACTCGAACGAGGAGGCTCTTGTGTTTTTCAGGGCTGAAGCCAATGAGCACTGGTTTGGCCAATTTTCGAACCTGATTCTTGCGCAACCTTCCTTGCCCGGTTCCGCGTCCCATCTATTGGGAGGGTCCATGGTACGCTGCCGGCCCTTGTTATTGATCCTTATCTTCATCTCCCTGGTTATTCTCGCTGTTGCGTGCAACAAGCCAACGGACGACGCCATTACAACCGAAATCAAGGCAAAAATGTTTTCGGAGCCAGCCCTGAAGTCCGCCTCCGTTAACGTGGCAAGCAAGGACAGCATCGTCACCCTCACCGGTGCTGTTCCGGATGACTCTGCTCGCCTCGCCGCTCAGACAATCGCCTCCAAAACCGATGGCGTGAAGCAAGTGATCGATTCGCTCACCGTCACGCCTCCTGCCCCTGCCGTTGCCGAAGCACCAGCTTCCCCTCCGCCGGAGCCAGCTCTTGAGCCGTCCAAACCCCCGCGGAAAAAGAAAATCGTCGCCAGGCCTCAGCCAGAAGCTACTTCTCCAGCGCTAGCCGAAATCACCTCCAATGCAGTTGTTCCCGAACCTCCGCCCCCTCCTGCCCCTGCTGCCGCTCCGGCGCCTCCTCCACCGCCTCCTCCGCCACAGCCCATCACGGTAACCATTCCAGAAGGCACCATCGTTGCCATTCGCACCATCGACTCGATAGATTCCGCCACCAGCTCCACGGGACAATATTTCAGCGCTTCGCTTGACGCGCCCGTTGTTGTGAATGAGCAGGTCGTTCTTCCCAAGGGACTGAACGTGAAGCTCAAGCTGGTCGAAGCCAGCTCCGCAGGCAAATTCAAGGGACGCAGCGAACTCACGATTTCTCTTGATAGCGTCACGTATCAGGGCAAAACCTATTCGCTGCAAACCAGCGACGTTCAGCAGCAAGGGAGTTCGCGTGGCAAGCGCTCCGCGGCCGTTATCGGTGGTGGCGCAGCTCTTGGCGCTCTGATCGGCGGCCTCGCCGGAGGTGGGAAAGGAGCTGCCATCGGCGCTGGTGTCGGTGCCGGCGGAGGCACGGCCGTCCAAGCAGCTACCAAGGGTGAACAAGTCCGCATCCCCGCCGAAACGCGCCTGGATTTCACTCTCCACGTCCCCGTGCCCGTGACCTACCTCCCCACCAAGCGATCATCGCACCCCCCGGCGCCCAACGTAGACCAAACTCCTCCTGGCTCCGATCAAGCCCCACCCCAGAATCCCTGATCTCCCACTTACTGGCAGCTTGCCATCTCACGTCGACGCACCTTGAACGGGGCCTCCAAATCAAGCATGGAAAAAACTTTGACCTAACCAAGTCGGTCTCCTCCATCGGAGGGCGGTCTACACGCAGGGCGCGCATCGAGGTGGATGGAGTTGACGTCAGCGATGAAACCGCCGGCAATCGATTTCTTCCTCCTCTGCGGTGAGACTTGTCTTTGCTTCTTTCCCTCTTTCTTGGCATCCTCGTACCCCATGGGCCAAGAAAACCCGTTCTCTCGCCGTCGCTTTCTGCAATCCTCTGGCGCCGTTTCTGCTCTAGCTCTCGCTCCGCCGCAGCAGCAATCTCCGCTACCTGCTTCCTTCAACACGTTGAAGCCTCTCGGCGATCGCGTTCACCCCATCACGCCCGACGAATTTCACGCCCGCCTCGTCCACGCCCAGGAACTCATGTCCACTCTCAATCCGAAGTTCGACGCCCTACTTATTGGCCCCGGTACCTCTCTCTACTATTTCACCGGCATTCGCTGGGGACTCAGCGAACGTCTCCTCGCCCTCGTGATCCCTCGCACTGGCCAGCCCATTCTTATCTCCCCCGCATTTGAAGAGGGCCGCGTGCGGGAACTCATCCGCTACCCCATCGAAGTACGCGTGTGGCAAGAAGACAAAAGTCCCACGCAACTCAT
>Ga0187781_10001350_pt1 | contig 18538 bp, 16 predicted proteins | sample 0715_SJ02_MP02_2_FD_132447 | JGI IMG/M metagenome (GOLD analysis project Ga0187781, IMG submission 132447) | Tropical peat soil microbial communities from peatlands in Department of Meta, Colombia - 0715_SJ02_MP02_20_MG | ecosystem: Environmental > Terrestrial > Soil > Wetlands > Peat | place... | reverse complement strand
CACGCCGGGGTCGGTGCAATTCGTCGGGCCGCTCGGCGGAGGAGGATTCACGGTTGCGAGAGAGCCGGAAGTGTAGCTTGAGAGGCCGAAGGTGGAGCGGAAAGTGTTCCAGTCGTCGGAGGTGTAGAGATCGGTATCTTCGATGACGACGATGGTCTGACCCTGCCCTGAGGTACCTGCAGTGAATAATGGGTTGAAGTTGTAAATTGTTGCGAGGTCTGCTGGCACAACGTTGAAGGTCCCAGCATTCAGGTCAGTCAGGAACGGCCGGGCGCTTTTCATGATGTGCATCGGGTGCGGGCGGAAGTCGTGGAGGGAAACGACGCCGACAACGGTTTGGGCGAGCGAGGCAGGAATCTTCGGATCGCTCATGTTGGCGATGTGTTTTACGCCTTTGACTTCGAGGTTGTGGATTTCAGTCGAGAAGGCGCGCGCGACCTGGCCGGCGGTGCCCGAAAAATCTATGACCATGCCGCTGGGATAGACGACATTCACTTTGAATCCCTGGGATTCGAGCCAGCGGGTGACGGCGCTGATTTCCTGGGAGGGCGGGCCATATTGCTGGCCAAGCAGGCGCGCGGTGGTCCAGTGGTGATAATTCGGCGAACCCTTGGTGTTCAGGGAGTCGAGGAATTGCTCGAGGGCGCGTTCCTGGGTGGGCGAGCGGCGCAATTGAAGGAGCATGTGCTCCATGGGGAGATTGTCGGCGACGGGGCCGCGATCGTTCGCGGCTATGGCCTCGGGGCGCGTGTTGCCGCTCAGGGTGACGAGAGAGGCGCCGGATTGCGCTCGCGCGGCGGGCGGCACCAGGAAAATCAGGAGAAGTGCAAAGCCGGACGAAATCTGTGCCAGAGTTCGCAACATTGGAGTTGGCCCCCCAAACAAAAATATGGCTTCACAGCAATGGCGGGAGATTCTTGCCGCGCCGGGCAGTTCCTCGGGCGGAACGCGCTGCGAGCCCTCTAAGCCGGGTTCGGAGCGTTAGGAATCTCCCTGAGGGACCGGATCCTGGGAAATTGAGATGGAGCCTGTGGTCCGCCTAGGGTGCCAGAATAGAGGAAAGGGTTCAGTGATGTGACCTGTACGAAAGGACAGATTTAGGGGATGGTTGTTGAATCGGTCAATGAGACTAGCCGTTATTTACGCCGCCGACCAGTACAAGCTAACAGTCGTCCCGATTGTCCCGGAATGCGGGAGAGCTAGGCGCGCAGAAAATCGGCCTGCCAATTCTGAATGAGCTGCTTGATGGCTTTGCGGTCGGAGAGTTTTTCATCGAGGACTTTTCGCGCAAGCGCCGGCAATTCGGCGTCGCCGGCGAAACGCAGCGCGATGAGCTGGTCCACGCTGAAATCGGGAATGCGCGGGCGGAGCTCCTGCGGGAGCAATTGCTGCATGCGCAAGCGCATTTCGAGGCGGATGACTCGGTCCTGGACGTGGAGGGCAAAAAGCCGCGCATGGAAAGCGAGCAGCAGGAGGGCGAGTGCGACCAGGACGGAAAACGCGGAGTACGCGGAGAACGAGCGGGCCGCGTTGACGATGGACCAGATGACATTAATGAGAAGGACGGGAAGAACGAAGAAGTGGAATGGGGGAACAAGCTTGGCGTGATTCTGGAGATTTTGGGTCATGGCATAGCCTCCAGGCACATGAGATGCGGGTACCGGCCCAAGGATTCCAGAAGACGAACGAAGCTGGGGAGGACAGGCGAAGCGCCTCTCCCACGGGCGCGGATGGAAGAAATGGGGGAATGCGGATAAGCTGAGGGGACGTGATCGAGCCGGGCATTTCGCTGGAGGCGATGCGCGCGCTGAGCGCGAACAAATTGCGGGCGCTTCTCTCGACGCTGGGCGTGGCGATCGGGAGCGCGTGCGTGGTGCTCGTGGTGACGGTCGCTCTGAGCGCGCGGAACTACATTACCGGGCTGATTGAGGCGATTGGCTCGAATCTTGTGTACGCGCAATTCCTTCCAGGTCAGGCGAAAGCTCCGCTCGGCGACTACATTTCGTACGACGACGTACAGGCGATCCAGCCGAGCATTCCGCAGGCCGTGCGTGCGGCGGGTTCGCGAGGAATTCCAAAAAGTGTGACGGCGGGCGGAGAGGAGTTGGCCGTCACGCTGCTGGGAGTGACGAACGGATACCAGGACATACGGCGATTGGTGATTCTGCGGGGGCGGTATCTCGATCCGGACGACATGGAAACACACAATAAAGTCTGCCTGCTGACAGAGGAGCTGGCGAAGAGATTTTTCGGCGCGGACGATCCGGTGGGAAGAACGATTCGAGTGGGCGAATTGGGATTTACCGTGATCGGAGTGTTCCGGGAGCGCGGGGCGACATTCGGGGAGTACGACATCGAGAGGTACACGGTGGTGGTGCCGTATCCACTGATGAAGTACTACACGGGAGACGACGTAATCCTGACATTGTTCGCGCAGGCGGACAGGGCCGAAGATGTGCCGCTCGTGACGCGGCAAGTGGCGGAGGTGCTCCGGAGCCGGCACCGGCCGGGAACGGAATATACGGTGCAGAATCTGTCGTCGCTGCTCGACGCGGCGCGGAAGATTTCGCTGGCGCTCTCGGTGGTGCTGCTGGTGATCGGATTCATCACGCTGACGATCGGCGGGGTGAACATCATGAACATCATGCTCGTCACGGTGCAGGAGCGAACGCATGAAATCGGAATCCGGAGGGCGGTGGGAGCGCGGCGCGAGGACATTCGCGCGCAATTCTTGATCGAAGCCGTGCTGATCAGCGGGGTCGGAGCGCTCGCAGGGATCACGGTCGGCGTAATGATTCCGATGGCCGTGCAGCCGCTGCTGCCCGAGAGGCTGGAGGTGCGATTCGCGTGGCTTTCGGTGCTCGTGGCTTTCGCGGTTTCAAGCGCCGTCGGAATCCTGTTCGGATACTTGCCTGCGGAAACGGCGGCGAAGCTCGAACCGACGGAAGCGTTGCGGCACGAATGAGGCGGAAATTTCGGAGATGCTCAGGGAGATGAAGTGAGCTTGTCTGCTCATTCGAATGTCCTGCTCGAAGCGATGATTCCAGATTGAAAGACTTGACAGTTCGGTAAAAGGGCATCATCCTTTGCGTAACGTGTAAGGATGACTCTCTTGAAGGTCCATAAGGTCCGCAGGGTCCGCGAGGACTGCGCAGCAAGCAGCCCCCTGGGAAAATCCTTATTTGATTTTTACCGGCAACTGGCCGCCGACTTCCCACTGGGGATGGGGATTCTGTGGCTGCGGGACCCGGAGGACGAAGAGACCTGGAAAGTGGTGGGCGTGAACGCGCTGGCGGCCGGGCAGATCGGGACGACGGTGCAGGACTTTTTGACGATTCCGGGGCTGATGAAGAGAAAGGATTCCTTACAGCAAAGTATTCAAGCCGCCTACCGACAAGTGATCCGTTTGAAATTCACGCTGCTCCTGGGGCACCTCGGTGGGACGCGGTTCGGGTCCGATGACCGCCACTTTGAACTCATTGCATTTCCTCTCGCCGGAAATTGTGTCTGCCTGCTGCTTCAAGACATGACGACAAGCTGGCGGTCTCAGATGGGCTTCCTGCGCGCGCACACACAAATGCATCAGATGACCAAGTCGCTCGGGGCAGTGCTCTGGCGTGCCAATCCGCTGACACTGGAATTCCACCACGTTAGCGAGCAAGCGGTGGAGGTCTTCGGTTACCCGCCGGAACGCTGGTGCCAAGAAGCTGATTTCTGGAGAACGCACACCGAGCCAGAAGATTGGGAGACGGTCGTGACACGATGTGCGAAGGTGGCGAGGGACGGCAAGCCGCGGCAATTTGAGTGCCGGATGTACACCGCGAAGGGGGAGCGACGGCATATTCGAGTGCTGGTGCGCGTGCTCGACCTGGCGGGAGTCCCGCGAATCTTGATCGGCGTGATGACGGATATCACGGAGGAGAAGCGCATTGAGGGGGCGGCGCGTCGATTCAGCTCGCAATTGCTGCGAATGCAGGATCAGGAGCGAAAAAAAATCAGCCGGGAGCTGCACGACTCCGTGGGGCAGTACCTGGCGGGATTGAAGTTCAATCTGGGGATTCTCGAGAGTGCCAATGGAATGCCGGACCAGGGGCTGCAACAGGTGGTGGCAGACAGCATGTCGTTGGTCAGAACATGCATGGAGCAGGTGCGAGATGTGTCCTCGTGCCTGTATCCGCCGATGCTCGAGGAGCTGGGGCTGGCCTCGGCCATCCGGTGGCACGCGAGCGATTTTGCGCGGCGAACAGGAATGAAATTTGAGTTGAAGATTCCCGCGGACCTGGGAACGCTTGCCCCGGCGGTGCAACTGGCATTGTTCCGAATTGTTCAGGAAAGCCTGACGAACGTTTACAAGCACGCGCAAACGGATTCCGCCGCAGTCCGGCTCATGCGAGATCAGAAACGAATCTACCTTCGCGTCGAGGATCATGGAGTGGGGATACCGCCGGAAACCGTGAGAGGGTTTGACAGCGCATCGTCCACGAACGGCGTGGGCCTGCACGGGATGAAAGAGCGGGTTCGCGAACTGGGCGGGGAATTCACACTTTCATCGAATGGAAAGGGGACTACTGTGCGCGTTTCGATCCCTCTCAAGGCGCCGCACGCGAAAGATTTGCAATTCGAATCAGAAAACGGGAAGGGAGACCCGAATCCAGAATTACGACCACGTTCGGTCTGAGCCACCGAGGCAGCGCCGCTAGCTATTTCCCCAGAAGTAGTCCGAACCCACCGACAACTTCGCTTGCACGTTGACTTCAAGATGATTTGACCGCAGAAGCCCCGAGCGTGAGCGCGGCAATGGACTTCGAGTTGCTGGCCATTGGCCAGGACGCCGGACTCTCGCCCGCGTGGATTAGCGCTTCCTAATCGTCTGACCCGGAAAGAATCACCCATGGCAAAGCGGAAATTGAGCAAGAAAAAACCGCGAGTGCAGAAGGGCGGGGGTGGGCTGAAATTATTCGAGGCGGGAAAGGCGGAGGAGAATCTTCGGCGTTCGCTCGCAGCGAATGCGGACGACCACCGGGCTGCGTACGAGCTGGGATTCCTGCTCGCCGGATTGGGCCGCGAACGCGAAGCCATTCCGTTTCTTAGGCAAGCCGTGCAGCACGCCGGCGAGCCACAGCGCGCGCTCGCGAGCGAGATGCTGGCGAAGTGCACGCAAAAGGAGGCGGCCGACGCGCTGGCTCATTCGCGGGAAATATTTCGAAGCGTGATCCGGGAATTGCAGCAATCGCAGCGAGCGGCGGCGCCCCCGCCGCCAACGCTTCGTCTTCAACTCAGCGCGCCTGAAGCAGCAGTGGCGAGAGCTCGGGTGGAGTGCAAGCACTGGATCGAGGGCGAAGAATCAGTCCTTGAGATTGCGCGCGCGGACGACGGAATTGTGCGACTGGATTTCATCGTGGTTTCGGATGGAGTCGAAGCGAATTCTTTTGCGGCCTCTAGCGAGCAACACCTGACATTCCATGTTGATTCACCGGGAGCGGAGAGGTCACGGCCGGCATTCCAACATTCGATACGGCTCGAGGGGTGCGGAGAGCAGACGCCGGTGTATCTCCCCCTTCGGCGAGGCGTCAATCACATTCGAATGGTGGGAGACTGTATTCAGAGCGTGGACGCATGGACGCCCGACTCCTCGCCTGCGAGGCCGCCGAACCAGTTGATCATCCCCATCACCTCTTATTGCAATTTTCAGTGCGTGATGTGCCCGCACGGGCTGCCGGAAGGAGTGAAGGACAAGGCGCACTACCCGGACGCGCTGGCCGAATTGCTGATCGCCGAGCTGAACGGTTACAGCCAATCGTGCGACGTGGCGCTGACCGGACTGGGCGAGTCATTCATGGCGCCTGGATTTGTGCAATTTGTCGAGGCAGTGAAGAATCCGCTGGTGAAATTCAATTTCACGACCAACGGTTCCATGCTCACGCCGGAACGCAACGCGTGGATCCTGGCGTCGAAGATTTGGAGGGTGAATGTTTCTCTGGATGCGGGGACTCCGGAAACCTTTTTCAAGATCCGGCGGGCGGATTGGGGCCGCGTGATTCGAAACCTGGAAGCGCTTGCAGAGGCCGCCGCTGCCTCCGGGCGGAAGGATTTCCAGCTCGAACTGAACATGACGCTGATGCGGGAGAATATTGACGAGATCGAGCAGTTCTTGTGGCTTGCCTACCGGCTGCGGGCGAGCGCTTATCTGGCTTACCTTAACGATTACGACTGCAATGGGGGCTGGGTCGTCGAGCACGACGGATACGTTTTCGATTACCAGAAGCAGATTTTGCGCAGTGGGCCGGAAGTGACGGAGAAAATTTCGCGGGCGCTGGCGCTGGCGCATGAGCTGCGAGTGCCATTCAACATGGAAACGGACCTGCGGCCACTTCTCGATCTAGGGCCTACGGGCGAACGTGTCGAAACTGATCCGGAAGCGCTGGCGACGGAAACGCCGCCGATTTCGCACTGCCCAGCTCCATGGGCTACGGACATGGAGGCAGCGGCCGTCGTGCATGCGGATGGATCTATTGGGATGTGTTGTCTCCAGTCGCCCATTGGAAATATTCAGGCCGCAGGCAGCCTCATGGCAGTTTGGCAAGGCACCACGGCAAGAAAGGTGAGGGAGGATATGCTCGCGGGCGTAATTCCGCAGCAATGCGCGGCGGCCAATTGCTCCTTCGTGGCCGCCCAGCGCGCCTGGTCAAAAGGCGAGCGTTCTTCCCCCAAACCGGTCGAAATCGCGGGCTGAAGCAATCGTGTAGTAGACACGCTTTCTCTCCCCTGTTAGCATGCGCCATCCCACATCGTTCAGCGAAAGGACAGCCATGTCCCATCATCTCGATTCACCGATCGCTCGAAAGGATATTCGCCTCGACATAACGGACCTCTATGTGTTCCGCGGGCAAACCGGAACGGCATTTGCAATTAATGTTTGCCACTCAATCTTCGGGCCGATTCCGGTGCCCGGTTACCATCCGGAAGGAATGTATGAATTCAAGGTCGATGCGAATGGGGATGCCATTGAAGAGATCACGTACCGGCTGACATTCGATGAGCGCGACAAGAATGGACGGCAAAGATATGTGGTGCACTGCATCAAAGACGCGGACGCCACCGACCCGCACGCGCCTGGCATCGTGGTAGCGGGGGGAACGACGGGAGAAGCGGTCACCACGCCGACCGGGCTGCGCGTGTGGGCGGACAAGGCAGGCGATCCGTTCTGGATCGAACCGGATGTGCTGCACGCCGTGGGACACGCCCTTCAGGACGGCACAACGGTGAATCTATCGGGCTGGGATGCGAGTCGGGCGAAGAATTTGTTCGCGGGCCACACTGTGTATGCCATGGTCCTGGAGGTGCCAGATCAGGAATTTCTTGCTTTGACCGGCGGCAATCGGCGGGTCGGGGTTTGGGCGATGTCGAGGCTTGCGACGGATGCAGGCGGATGGCACTCGATTAACCGGGTAGGGCTGCCGATGATCCATCCACTGTTCACTCAGTTTAATGAGGAGCTAGGGAACCGGCTGAATGCGGGGCGCCCGGTGGACGATTTCGCTACTTACGGAGAGATTGCAATCAAGGAGATAGCCGGGGCGGTCGGAGCGTACGGGACAGCGGAAGATCCACGGGCTTATGCGGAAAGTGTGGCGCACCGGTTGTTCCCGAATATTCTTCCTTATGAGATCGGCACGCCTGCTGTGTTTGGTTTTGGCGAATGGAACGGCCGCTCGCTGACGGACAATGCGCCAGACGTGGTGTTTTCTCTGGCCACGAACACTCCGATTCATCTCGGGATTGGGAAAGAATCGGTGACGTCGAGGCCATCGCGGAACTTTCCGTACGTTCCGGCCGTGCTATCGCGGGGGACGGCAGGTTAGAGCCGCTCAGCCAGTAAGGGCAGACACAAACCGCCGAAAAAACATGGTGGACGTGGCCGGGATCGAACCGGCGACCCCCTGCTTGCAAAGCAGGTGCTCTCCCAGCTGAGCTACACGCCCACAGCGGGAACAGCTTCCAATTCTAGAGTATTCGGGGCCGCGCGAAAACTCCGAAAACCTACCAATCTTCCATTCACTGCCGTGGAACTACGACCGGACTCTGGCTAACCCTTGGCCGCGGAATTGAATTTGCACAGCGCATAGCCTGCACGAGCCATGCCTCTCGCCCAATTCTGCTTTGGCTTATACTGGCGAATCCCGGGAGCCCGAGTGACTGGAAGGGCCGGGGCAGAATCGGATGGCTTACGACAAGGCAAGCGGCTTCGATTGAGGATTCGATGACGAGGGGTGTCAAAGGCGAGAGTCGCTTCGAAAACGATGCGAGCCGATACGCGGCGTATCTCCAGACTCCCGAAGGGCGGCTGCGTGCGGACCTGGCGTTTGCAAACCTCCAGGAATTTCTGCCGCCATCCCGGGGAACGAACTCGCTCCGCGCCCTCGATCTCGGCTGCGGAACCGGAGCAGCCGCTATTCACCTCGCGCGCCTCGGTATTCACGTCACTTTGCTCGATTCCTCTCCGGCGATGCTGGAGCTGGCGAATCGGACGACCGTCGAGTCCGCTGTGAGCGAGAGGATCACAATCAAAGGCGGCGACGCCGGACAGTTGGCGAAGATTTTTGCGAAGGATTCGTTCGACATCATTCTCTGCCATAACATTCTGGAATATGTCGAGGACCCGGGGGCGGTTTTACGCGGCGCCGTCCACGTCATGCGGGATTCGAACGCAACAGTCTCTGTGCTCGTGCGCAATCAGGCGGGGGAAGTGCTGAAAGCGGCTCTACAGACCGGCGACTTGGCCGCAGCGGAACAAGCCCTGACCGCGGAGTGGGGAGAAGAATCCCTGTACGGGGGTCAAGTTCGCTTGTTCACGCCGGAGACTCTTGAAGCGAGCCTGAAAGACGCATCGCTCAAAATCAACGCGCGGAGAGGAGTGCGCGTGGTGGCGGATTATTTGCCGGCGCAAATTTCCCGCCCAGCAGAGTATGAACGAATTCTGGCTTTGGAGCGCAGCCTTGGCAAGCGGCGGGAATTCTTTGGCGTTGCACGTTACATGCAGTGTTTGGCGAGCCGTGCAACGCCAGGGAAGGAGGGAGACGGATGAATGAAGTCCATCAACCACATTCATCCGCCTTTCCGCATGCGCCTAAGCCCGGCGTCGGCATTGCACTCGGACTGGGTCTTACCAACGAGTGCAACCTCGCATGCGCCTTCTGCTACCGCGATCCCACTCGGGCCGATCGTCTCTCGCTCGAACAGGTTAAAGCGGCGATGGAGTGCCTTCCGATTCGCTCCGTGAACCTGGGAACAGGCGAGAACGGAATGCATCCGGAGTTCAAGGCAATATTGGCCTACCTCCGGACGCAGCCGGGGAAGCTCACGATTACATCCAACGGTCACAGCGCCGCGGTTCTGGAGGACCACGACTTGCGCGCGTTTCACGACATCGAGTTTTCTCTCGATTACGGAACCCAAGCGGAGCAGGATGCCCAACGCGGCTCGGGCAACTGGGAACTGATTCATCAGCAGGCCGAGCGCTGCGTGCGCCTGCGCATACCCGTGACGATCATCGCGGTGATGATGAAGTCGAACTACATGCGATTGGCGGATGTCGCGCGAGTCGCAAAACGGTTCGGTGCGCCCTTGCGTGTGAATGTATACCAGGCGGTGCGGTCCGATCTCTATGCGCTGACTTATGAAGAATACTGGCAGGGCTTCCGGCGGCTTTTTGAGAGGACCGATGTGATCGCGATCGGCGAGCCCCTGGTTCGGGCAATGGCAGGCCTGCCCCCGCTCGAAGGAGGGTGCGCTGTCAGCACGGTGAGAGTGACGCCCCGCGGAACAACGCAGCCGTGTGTCTATTGGCCTGGCACCGGCGAGCCATTGTCAGGACTGATTTCGGCAGGGGCCGAAATTCTGAACTCTGCGCCGTTCGAGCAGGCTCGCACGCTTCCGGAAGCGTGTTGGACTTGCGAGTATCGAGACACATGCCGCGGGGGATGCGCCGGACGACGGCGTCTGCAAGGGGCGCTCGCGCAGCCAGATTATTATTGTCCGATCATTCGGGGAGAGCGGCCGCAGCTTGAAATCCGCATGGCCGCAAATCGCGATCTCCCCAAATTCGGAAGCTCCTGCACCACTGTGGTGATCGCGCGAGACACTGAATCGTGAAGAGCGGCCTCAAGCGGAGGCAATCAGCCAGGCGCTGCCTATTTTGCCGGCAGAGCGTCCATCCACTTATCCGATCCCGCGAGCTTGACGGCCACATTCGTGAAGGAGAGGTGGAACGGTCCGCCGTCCGCCGTTCCGCGATGTTCGGTTGAGACAAGGAGAGGGCCAGCTTTCTTGTAGCCCGCCCAAGTCGCTATGACGAGACTCGGCTTCGCAGACCCGCCGTGGCGAAAGAGAAATTCCTGCACCCGGTCCTCAGGGCCAATATAGAGATCCCATGTATCGCCGGGCGTGTAGCCGCCAAGCTCCGCAGGGTATTTGATCGAAATGAGCGTCGCCGTACCCTTCCCCAGCGGCAATTTTTGCTTGTCCTTCACTTCCACATTGGCGCTGGTGTCCCAGTAAGCGTGGAATGGGAAGATCAGCCAGTAATTGTCGTTGTTGAAAGCCGGGTCAATGTCATCTTTCACGTTGGCAGGCGCACTGCTGACTTGAGACCGGACATAGGTAGCCTTCACCGGCTTGCCGTCCTTATCTTTGCTTTCGTAGGAAACTTTGCCGGTCTTGGGCTCCCACTCCCATGAACGGGAAATATTCAGCTTTAAACCGGGGAGCTGTGCGTTGAACGTATAGCGGATCGCTTCGATTTGCCCAAACGAATCGAGGCCAAAGGTCTTGGCAAGCTTTTCGAGTTCGGGTGGACGCGTCTGCGCGCGAGATGTTGTAGCAAGGAGCAGCACCGCAAAAATCAGGAAAGGGATAGCCGCTGAACGGCTCAACTTTGACATCGAGAATCCTCCTCAGTGATTGAAGTGAATCTGCTCTTAGATGACGGGCTGGGTTTCAAAGATACAGCAACCGCGGGCAGTGCGGTTGATTTCACTCCAGCGGATTCGCTGGGCATTGTAGTGCGGCCGGCCGGGTGCTCCTACGCAAAAAGATGATGGCAGCAGCAATCGCGAGAGATACGTATTCGAACAGCAGGATCCAATCAGGAACCACCCATGGCCGTCCGAGCGCGCGCAGATGCCAAACGTAGTAGGTAGGGATAATGCTCAGCGTCCAAATCGTGAGCGGCAGTGTCGCGACTGAGCGCACGAAGGGCAGCAACCAGAGCAGGTACCACGGATAGACAACCGGGGCACATAAAAGCGATGCCGCCATTGGCCAGGCAAAAGCGTCGGCAGGCGATTCCGCCGTCTTTCTTCTCAACCAGATCGCGGTAAGCAAGCCGGCAAGCACCGCCAATGCGGCGGCGACTTGCGGGGCTGTCACTCGCTCAAGCGCTGCGAAAACGGGATCATTAAAGCGGAACCTCTGCACGTAGGCTCCGAGCGAGCCGAGGGGAATGTGGCCGTGATTGAGATATGGAACATAAAGCAGCGCAAACACGATCACAGCAAGCCCGGCGTCGCGTATCCGAACGCGTTTCCAGTAGAGCGGCAAAAGCACGATCGGAATAAATTTCACCGCAACGGCCAGCACAAACGCCACGGCCGCAACGACACGCCAGCGCCGCAAGAGCGCGGTGGCCGAAACCAATAGGAGCAGGGCGCCGAGAATATCCACGTGGCCGCTGCCCGCCACCTCCGTCGCAAGCAATGGGTGCCAGGCATAAGCCAGAACCCAGTGCGCACCCTGGCGCGTTAAACGCAAAAAATCTAACACCACAAACACAATCGCGGCATCGCAAATCATGAAAGCTACTTTCAGCGCAAATACAGACTCATGAATCGCCATCACGGCGCGAAAAAATAGCTGTGCCCCCGGCGGATAGGGGCTCGGCACCTCCGGGTTGTTCAGTGTGCGGGTCTCAGCCGTGTGCAAGGCGGCGAATGCAGGATCGCTCGGAACGAGGAGATAAGGATTATATCCGAGCCGCTGCACGCGGCCATCCCAAACGTAACGATGAATGTCGTCGTCCATTCCGGGTGACATTCGTAGAAATTGAATGTGCCACAGGGCAGCAAGCACGAGGCCGAGCACGACGACGCGCTTCGAAAATTGCGGGGTGGAAAAGAGCTCGCGGATGGCCAGGAGATACGCGAAGCCAGCAACGGCGAGAGGAATGAGGAACGAGGGTTCACCTCGGCGGTTGAAATTGTGAGAGCAGATTGTCAGGGCGACAAGCAAGACGGCGCCGAGCCCGTACAACCTGTGCGAGGGTGTGATTTTCACCGCTCTCCCACAATCTGACGCAGACGCGCGACTGCCTGCTCCCATTCTTTGAACCAGGCTGAGGTTCGCGGCGCCTTTCCCGGAGCGAGATGCAGTTCCCGAGCGAGCCAAAGCAAATCCTTTGCGACATCGATGTCGTAGAACGGCTCGGTGAATCCGGTTGAGAGTTCAAGGGTCTTCGTCCGCGCCAGCAATGTATCGAGCGCGCTCTTCGTGCCCATACCGTCTCCTTCGAAAAGCGACGCATGAGCGGCCTTGGCGCCGACCAGATAGTAGCCGCCATCGTGCGTTGGGCCGACAACCACGTCATGCATGGTGAGGCTTTCGAACGCGCTTTCAAGAACCGAGGGCGGGAGATGCGGACTATCGCTATTGAAGGCGATGACGTGTTGACCGCTAGCACTTATAAAGTGCCGGAAAACAAATGAGAGTCCCGCTGCGAGCCCTTCGCCTTTTTGCGCGACGACCTGCGTCGTATCACCCAATAGCTGCGCCAATTCCTCCTGATCCGGCTCGGGGCACAGCACCGCGACCTCGATGCCCGTCAATGAATTTGCCAACGCGAGCGTGTCCTCTAAAAGACAGCGATAGAGCGATGTCACTGCAGGAGACGGAAGACTTTCCATGAGACGAGTCTTGACGATGCCCGGCCTCGGAGCTTTTGCCATGATCACGAGCGTGCGGCGTGGAAGGGATGAGCGCATGGTGGTCTGGCTAGAGGGTTCCATTGGAGATCGGCTGTCCGATTTTAAGCCGGCCGCGGCGTTTCCACCCTTCGAGGCCGAAAATAATAGCTCACGATCCGGCTCAGGATGAACCACGCCGCTCCAACAGTGCCCTTCACCGTCCCGCCAATTTTGGATTTCCCGATGCGAGGATGGTAGCTCACAGGCACTTCCACGATGCGAAATCCAGCGATGGCCCCTTTCAAGATCATTTCGACCGCCCAGCCGTAGGTAGCCTCTTTAAGGGCGAGAGCGCGCACGACATCCGAGCGGGCAGCGCGGAATGGGCCAAGGTCACTGAGCTTCAAGCCATACAAGAGCCGAATCAGTCCCGCGGCGAAACGATTGCCAAGGGATTGGTGCCACGGTAGAGCGGTGGAGCTGTTCTTGCCGCTGAGGCGTGAACCGAGAGTAATGTCAGCACGCCCTTCGATGATTGGAGCCAGGATGATCGGCAACTCGGAAGGGCGGTCGCTGTAGTCTCCGTCGAGGAAAACGACCACATCGGGATTTTCTGTATTCGCGAGACCTGTCAAACAAGCGCGCCCGTACCCTCGCCGCCGCTCCTCAATCACTCGCGCCCCCATCTTTCGCGCGAGATCGGGCGTTCCGTCAGTCGAATTGCTGTCAACAACGATGACCTCGGTGACAAGATCGAAAGGCAGATCTGAAAGCACGTGGCCGATGGCCTGCGCTTCGTTGTGGGTCGGAATGATGACCGACACTCGCACGCGGATTCGCCTATCACCACCACGGGGACGAGGGGTTCCGGCGCGCCAGCAATGCGTCCACGCCCCATGCTCGCCCTGCGCGTCCCAGCGCGAGTCCGAGCGACGCGAGCACCGGAACTAGAAGTTCCCAAATCCATGCCGTACCCCATTCCGAGACCCAAAGGCTGCCGAGATAGAGGAACGCGATAAATGCGGCTGGACGCGTAAGCAGACCAATGACCAACAGTATCCCCAGCGTGATTTCTGCCGCCGCTTGCATGGGCGCAGCCATGGCCGCATGGTTTGCCGCCAATGCCATAACCGATTTCCACGCTGCGGGCGAGTGGCCGGACTTGATGTAATAATTGATCAGCCCCGCATACCCTCCCGCGGTGTAGAGGCCCTTCCCCAGATTTTCGAAGAAGACCCACACAAACATTGCGCCAACCGTGACGCGAACCACTGCCAGGCCGGCTCCCGCTTGGGAATCGCCGGCTGGTGCGGTTTGTGCTTCCGTTGCGTTTGGCGTCATCCTGAACCTCCGGCCTAGACATTCAACCTGAGACTTGGTGCGCAATCTTAAACTGCCGCTCGCGTCTATGCCACGACATGCCTGGGGAAACAAATGAGACGGCAAAGCCCGCCGGATCTGGCGCTACACATTCTATTGAGATTGCCGTTCAAGCCCAAAAGTTTCGAGCGGAGTGCTGTGGTCATCCTCGAATCATCCGCGAGGAAGGCGGCGTCGTGCCGAGGTCCATGAGGCAATCTCCCGCTGGGCAAATGCGAAGGCAGGATTCGTGAACGAGAAGAGCTTTGCTAGCAGATACTGGCGAGCAGCTTACCGGAGAGCATATCCAGGACGTGGTTTCCGCCAATCCGGCTGCGCATTGTGACGATGCGGGGCTAGCCTTCCACGACGCTCCCGATTCGAACGGCTCCCATAAAAACCTGATGCTGCCGAAGAATGCACGCGGCACGACCAACAGTTCCTCTCCGGAAATCGCATCCAGGGGCAATCCGCAACGCGGACAAAGCAGACGGATATTCGCGCCGGATCGGGCGACTGGACCACACGATTTATCGCATGAGCGCCTTGCAAGGACTTCGGCAAACAGGTATAAGAACTCTGGCCGCAAAAAGCGACACGGAATTTATTGGTCGCAACTGTACCGCCAGCCAAGACGATAATTCAGCCCCACCCAATCCTGCTGGCTCCATCAGGGAGCATCATGACGACTCAAAGGGCTCAAGTTTGGAACCGCGCGGTCATCGAGCGGAAAGAGCTTGATAAGCTTTTCCAAGCGTTGATCCGGCGAGGGTATCAGGTTATCGGCCCGACCATCCGAGAGAATGCCATCGTTTATGACCAGCTCACTTCGACAAACGACCTGCCGATAGGCTGGACTGACGAACAGGATGCCGGCAAGTACCGGCTGAAACGCCGGGATGACGCCGCACTGTTCGGATTCGCCGTGGGCCCGCACTCGTGGAAGAAATACCTTTTGCCTCCCGCGCGGCGACTCTGGGCAGCAAAACGCGAGGGCAATGCATTTGAAATTCTGCCGGAAAAATCAGCGCCCACGAAGCGCGCGTTCATCGGGGTGCGGGCCTGCGAGCTCAACGCGATCGCGATTCAGGACAAAGTATTTATCAACGGGGCGTATACGGACCCCGTGTACACATCCAGCCGAGAAAACCTCTTCGTTGTGGCCATCAACTGTGGCCAAGCGGGCGGTACTTGCTTCTGCGTGTCCATGGACACGGGGCCGAAAGCAGGGTCGGGCTACGATTTGGCTCTGACCGAGATTCTGGACGGAGGCCGCCACTATTTCGTGGCCGAAATAGGAAGCGAAGCCGGCGCGGAACTCCTCTCGGAAGTCCCGCATCGTCAGGCCGAAGCGGGCGATGAGAAACGCGCGGAAGAAGTGGTCGCCGAAACCGCGCGCCACATGGGCCGCACGATGGAAACTCACGGAATCAAGGAGCTGCTTTACCAAAACTACGAACATCCCCGCTGGGAAAATGTCGCCGCTCGTTGCCTCACGTGCGCCAATTGCACGATGGTTTGCCCCACCTGCTTCTGCACAACCGTCGAGGACGTGACCGACCTTACGGGGGAACACGCGGAACGATGGAAGAAATGGGATTCTTGTTTTACGATGGATTTTTCCTACATCCACGGCGGTTCCGTCCGTGCCACGGCGAAATCGCGGTACCGCCAATGGATGACGCACAAATTAGCCACGTGGATCGATCAATTCGGCACGTCGGGATGCGTCGGGTGTGGCCGTTGCATCACCTGGTGCCCCGTGGGGATTGATATCACGCAAGAGACGCGGGCAATTCGCGAAACCGATTCGGCCGCCGCCGCGGGTCACCTCCCAAAGGAATCCCGATGACTGAGACACTCGAAGGCGTTATCAGCGAGCATCCCTTCTTCAAAGGGATGGCCGAAAAACATATACGGTTCGTCGCGAGCTGCGCCAAGAATGTGCGGTATGAAAAGGGCCACGTGATCTTTCGCGAAGGCGACCATGCGGACTACTTCTATTTCATTCGTGAAGGTCTCGTCGCCGTGGAATTGCTGATCCCGCAGCGGGGATTCACCACCGTTCAGACTGTCGCGGCGGGCGAGATGCTCGGCTGGTCGTGGCTGGTTTCGCCCTACCGCTGGCATTTTGGAGCCCGCACGCTCGAACAGACTCGCGCCTTCGAGTTTGACGGCAAATGCCTCCGCGCCAAGTGTGAAGAGGATCACGACCTCGGCTACGAGATTCTGAAGCGTTTCGCTCACGTCGTTTCCGAGAATCTGGAGGCGACGAGGCTTCAGCTTCTGGATTTGTACAAAGTGGAGGCCTGATCGCTTGTCGAATACCGGAATTTCGTTCGCGGATCCGATGACTCCCCGGCCATTTCGCATCGAACACGTCCATCAGGAAACGCATGACACGTTCACCCTGGATCTGGCAACACGGGACGGCGGTGGATGGACCGGATTCGCTCCCGGCCAGTTCAACATGCTCTACGTTTTCGGCGTCGGCGAAGTCCCCATCTCCATAAGCAGCGACCCTCAAGTCTCCGGGCGAATTCAACATACGACGCGCACTGTGGGTACGGTGACCGGGGCCATGCGGCGCCTCAAGCAGGATGATTACATCGGCATACGCGGACCGTTTGGAAGCCGTTGGCCGGTTGAAGAGGCGCGAGGGCGTGATTGTGTGCTCGTGGCCGGCGGAATCGGGCTCGCTCCCTTGAGACCGGTGCTTTATTCTCTCACCGCCAACAGGGATAAGTACCGGAAAGTGGTGCTCCTCTATGGCACGCGTTCGCCGCGGGACATGCTTTACGGAAAGGAATTGCAGCGATGGCGCGGCAAATTCGATCTGGATGTTCACGTGACTGTGGACCGCGGCGGGAACGAGTGGCACGGAAGCGTCGGCGTGGTAACCACGATTGTCGGGCGCGCGGGATTTGATCCCACCAATACCGTGGCGATGGTCTGTGGCCCGGAAGTGATGATGCGCTTCAGCGTGATGGAGCTGCAACGGCGGGGGGTTTCAAGCGACCGAATTTATCTTTCCATGGAACGCAACATGAAATGCGCCATCGGTTTATGTGGACATTGCCAGTATGGCCCGACTTTTGTATGCAAGGACGGGCCCGTGTTCCGTTTGGATCAAATCGAAAATATCTTTGGAAAGGCGGAGATTTAGTTGCCGGAAGAGCACAAACCGACGCTGGGTGTTTGGAAGTTCGCGTCCTGTGACGGGTGCCAGCTTACGCTGCTCGACTGTGAAGACGAGCTTCTGGCCGTGGCCGCGTCGCTCGAGATAGCGAATTTTGCCGAAGCCTCGCGAGCGATGGTCAAGGGACCTTACGACCTCTCTCTTGTCGAGGGCTCGATTACCACGGCGCACGATGAACAACGCATCCACGCCATCCGCCGCGCCTCGAAATTCCTGGTGACCATCGGCGCGTGCGCCACCTCCGGCGGAATTCAAGCCCTTCGCAATTTCAAGGATGTCAAAGAATTTACTTCGATCGTTTACGCCAAGCCAGACTATATCGACACCCTCCACAAATCCACGCCCATTTCCGATCATGTGCGCGTGGATTTCGAGTTGCGCGGCTGTCCGATCAGCAAGCACCAATTGGTGGAAGTGATCAGCGCCTATCTGAATGGGCGCAAGCCGAATACTCCGGCCTACAGCGTGTGCGTCGAATGCAAACGGCGAGGCACTGTGTGCGTCATGGTCGCGAACGGTACCCCTTGCATGGGCCCCGTGACACAGAGCGGGTGCGGCGCCATCTGTCCGGCCTACTCTCGCGGGTGTTACGGCTGCTTCGGGCCGAATGAGTCGCCGAATACTCATTCATTGAGCACGTGGTGGACCGACCTCGGAGTGAGCCGGGAAGATCAGGTCCGCGCGTTTCGCACGTTTAATGCGTACTCGGAGCCTTTCCGAAGGGAGAGCGAGGCGCATGAAAAGTAGGACGATCAAGGTTGATACGCTCGCCCGGGTGGAAGGCGAAGGAGCGCTCTTCGTCAAGGTTCAAGGGCAGCAAGTGAAAGAAGTGAAGCTGAGGATTTTTGAGCCGCCGCGCTTTTTTGAGGCATTCCTGAGGGGCCGGAAATTCTCCGAGGTGCCGGATATTACGGCGCGCATCTGCGGAATCTGTCCCATTGCCTACCAGATGAGCGGGTGCCACGCGATCGAAGATGCTTTCGGCATGAAAGTGGATGGGCAGATTCGCGCTCTCCGGCGGTTG
>Ga0187781_10001349_pt1 | contig 18542 bp, 19 predicted proteins | sample 0715_SJ02_MP02_2_FD_132447 | JGI IMG/M metagenome (GOLD analysis project Ga0187781, IMG submission 132447) | Tropical peat soil microbial communities from peatlands in Department of Meta, Colombia - 0715_SJ02_MP02_20_MG | ecosystem: Environmental > Terrestrial > Soil > Wetlands > Peat | place... | reverse complement strand
GCCGGTGGCTGCGGGCCTGGCTGGCACCGCAATCCTTGGGGTCGTTGCGTTCGTTGGTAAGAATCACGCGCGTCCCTCTCTCATGGAGAGGGACGCAGCGTTTCAATGGGCCGTCCGATTGCGGCTGAGCGCTCCTTAGGCCTCGGGGAGCGGCGCTGATGGCAAGCGAAGCGGAATTTCAGGCGCGGCTGGAACGGCTGCTCGACCGCACGGAGATTTTCGATCTGGTGCGGTTCGAGAGATTGTGTCGCGATCAGCGCGATTTCCCGGGAATGATCGCCTGCTACGTGGCAAAAGCGCCAGTGCGGACCACGTGGTTCGACGGTACAGCGGAGGACTTCGCCGAAGCGTCGCGGCAAAAGATGACCTCGGGCAGCCAGGCCAAGCACTGGATCATGCCGGCGCGTTTGGAGATCAAGAAGGACCGCGCGCTTGTCGAGTCGCCGGCGGTCATTTTCGATCGGCTCACCTTCGATGGCATCGAGTTCGATACGTTTCAATATTGCCGCTTCGTATCGCGCGTCATCAGGAGCGCGCACGGCTGGAAACTCGGTTCCTTCGAGGGAATCTACCAGCGCGACCAGATGCAAACCGTCGACCCACGCGACCCGCTGCCTGTTGATTGGGATGTGATCAAGACCTTGCGGCCGTCCTACAAATTCATCGGCTACACGCAGATCAAACGCGGTTACATGCTCAACCCCGACCTTTTGGGCGACGACCGGCCCGATCTCGTGCAAGCCTTTTATGCCCGCGAACAGCAATGGCTGGAGACCGGCCAGTAACATCCATGATCCCTCGGTAACAGCGCTGAGCCTGGGCGCGAATTGAATTGCTGCCATGCAGGGTCGGCGGCGCGTTGAGCACGATTGTTCTGCAACGGTCTGCCGCGGAAAAAATCGTTCTGTAAATTGGCCTATCGGCGCGCGGCGATTTCCCCGAAACACGGTTGGGCGTTCGCGGTCGCGGGCTTACTGCCCATCGCCGTTTGTAGAGGCTCTTGTGCGGCGTCATCTGCGCCTCCATGTGCGCGAAACCACCTGCCGGGGTATTTTTTGGAGGGACATCAATGTCGTTGCTGTATTCGCCGACAAAACTCGGCCCGCTGACGCTGCAAAATCGTTTGGTGATATCGCCGATGACCCGCAATCGCGCGATTGGCAATGTGCCGAACGATTTGATGGTGGAATATTACAGGCAGCGCGCATCGGCAGGACTGATCGTCACTGAAGGCACTTCACCTTCGCCAAACGGATTGGGCTATCCGCGCATTCCCGGCATCTTTTCCGACGCGCAGGTTGCCGGCTGGAAAAAGGTGACGGATGCCGTTCACGCTGGCGGCGGCAAGATCTTTTTGCAATTGATGCATACCGGCCGTATCGGCCATCCAAACAATTTGCCGGCGGGCGCGCGCGTGCTGGCGCCGTCGGCGGTCGGCGCCGCCGGAGAGATGTACACCGATGCCGAAGGAGCAAAGCCGCATCCCACGCCCAATGAGATGACCGAAGCCGACATCAAGGCAACGATCAACGAATACGCGCAGGCGGCGAAGAACGCGAGGGCGGCGGGTTTCGATGGCGTCGAGCTTCACGCCGCCAACGGTTATCTGCTTGAGCAATTCATCCGGCCAAACTGCAACCGGCGCGCCGACGCTTACGGCGGTCCGATCGAGCGTCGCGCGCGCTTCGTTCTCGAGGTCGTCAAAGCTGTGGCGGACGCGATCGGCAAGGACAGAGTCGGCATTCGCTTGTCGCCTTACGGCGTGTTCAACGACATGCCGCCTTATCCAGCGACGGAGGCTGACTACACCTATCTCGCCAAGGAGCTGAGCAAGCTTGGGATCGTCTATGTCCACCTTGTCGATCATTCGGCGTTGGGCGCACCCGCCGTGCCGCAATCGATCAAAGACACCTTCCGCACGGCGTTCAAAGGTGCGCTCATTCTCTCCGGTGGTTACGATGCGGCGCGCGCCGAAGCCGATCTCGCTTCCGGCAAAGCCGATCTGATCGCGGTCGGGCGGCCTTTCCTTGCCAATCCGGATCTCGTCGAGCGCTGGAAGACGGGCGCTCCCGTCAATGCACCCGATCCGGCGACTTTCTATACGCCCGGGCCGAAGGGCTATATCGATTACCCACTGCTGACCAAGGAGGCGTTGCCGGCTTAATTGCGCAGCGCGCCGGTCCGCTAGGCGGCGATCAGGCCTCCTGACGCTGCCAAGACACCGAGATGATAGTCGGCGTCGCCAAATATCGTGTCGATGGTGGTGAGGCGCTTGAAATAATGGCCCACTTTGGCCTCCATGGTCATTCCGATGCCGCCGTGGAGCTGAATGGCTTGCTGGCCGACCAAACGGCCCGAACGCCCGATCTGCACTTTAGCGGCCGCAATGGCTGCGCGCCGTTCACGGCGGTCGTCTTCGTCGGCCATCATGGTCGCAAGCAGCGCCATGCTGCGCGCCTGCTCCAGCGCAACGAGCATATCGGCGGCGCGATGCTGCAACGCTTGAAAACTGCCGATGGTGACCCCGAACTGCTTTCGCGTCTTGATGTAGTCGACCGTGGTTTCATGCATTGCCGTCATCGCGCCTACGGCTTCCGCCGCAAGCGCGGCCATGGCCGTGTCCGCGATCCGCTCGATCAGTGGGAAGGCTTCGCCCGGCTCGCCGATGAGGGCGTCCGCACCAACACGCACTCCGGCGAGCGTCACTTCCGCGGCGCGCTGACCGTCCACGGTGTCGTAGCCGCGAGTCGCAACGCCGGAGGCGGCTGCATCGACAAGGAACAGCGCAATGCCGTTTTGCTCGCGCTGGGTGCCACCGACGCGCGCCGAGACGACAAAGCTGCGCGCACTGTCGCCGTGCAGCACCAAACTCTTGGCGCCGTCAAGTACGTAACCCGAGCCGTCGCGGCGCGCCGTTGCGGTGACGTCGGCGAGATCGTAGCGCGCCTGCCGTTCGCTATGCGCGAAGGCAAGGATGAGGTCGCCGGCGGCGATTCGCGGAATAAGTTCGCGGCGAAGCGCCTCGCTCCCGCCAAGGCGCAACAAGCCGCCGGCGAGCACGATTGTGGCGAGATAGGGTTCGAGCGCCAGCGCCCGGCCGATCGCCTCCATGACGATCATGGTCTCGACCGATCCGCCGGCTGACCCGCCGTACTCTTCGGCAAACGGCAAGCCGAGTAGGCCGAGTTCGGCATATTGGCGCCATAGCGCCCGGCTAAAGCCTCCGGGCTCCTGCGCATAACGCTTGCGCGCTTCGAACGCGTACTGGTCGGCGAACAATCGTTCGACGCTATTGCGCAACAGCATCTGCTCTTCGCTCAGTGCGAAGTCCATTTAAACCTCTTCCCCCTTGGCCTTTCGTCATGACGAATGAACATCACAACCCCAGGATCGCTTTGGCGATAATGTTCTTTTGGATTTCGTTCGACCCGCCATAGATCGTGGTCTTGCGCGTATTGAAATATTGCGCAGCAAGCGGACCACCCCAATCGGGGCCGATTGGCGGCTCGTTCCAGCGCTCGTCCTCCTCGTGCGCTGTCTGATCGGGCAAGGCATAGGGGCCGACGACTTCGAGCAACAGCTCGGTGATGATCTGCTGGATTTCCGAACCTTTGATCTTGAGAATGGACGAGGCCGGATCCGGTTTGTTGCTGCGCGTGCGTTCGGCCACCACACGCAATTCTGTCATCTCCAGCGCTTTTAGCTCGACCTCCACGGCGGCGATCTTGGCGCGAAAGCGTTCGTCGGCAATCAGCGGCTTGCCGCTGGATTGCTCGAGCGCCGCCAGCTCCTTGAGGCGGCGGATGCGTGCTTTAGAGGCGCCGACACGGGCAATGCCGGTACGCTCGTTGCCGAGCAGAAACTTGGCGTAGTCCCAGCCCTTGTTTTCCTGCCCCACCAGGTTTTCAGCCGGAACCTTCACGTCGTCGAAGAAAACTTCGTTGACTTCATGTCCACCATCGATGGTTTGGATCGGGCGGACGGTGATGCCGGGCGACTTCATGTCGATCAGCAGGAAAGAAATGCCTTCCTGCTTTTTGGCTGCGGGATCGGTGCGGACCAAACAAAAAATCCAATCGGCATATTGCGCCAACGTGGTCCAGGTTTTTTGGCCGTTGACGACATAGTGTGCGTCGACACGCTTTGCGGAAGTTTTCAAGGAAGCAAGATCGGAGCCGGCGCCGGGCTCGGAAAAACCCTGGCACCACCAATCGTCGAGATTGGCGATGCGCGGCAGAAATCTCTTCTTCTGTTGCTCATTGCCGAAAGCGATGATGACGGGTCCCACCATGTTTGGGCCGAACGGCAACGGCTCGGGCGCCGGTGCCTGCTGCATTTCGTCACGAAATATGTAGGTCTTTACCGGCCCCCAGCCGGTGCCGCCCCATTCCTGCGGCCAGTGCGGCACCGCCCAGCCCTTGGCGTTGAGGATGCGCTGCCAATCGACGAGATCGTCCCGGGAAAGACGCCGGCCTTCGATGGTCTTGGCGCGAATAGCGCCCGGCAGCTTTTGTTTCATAAATGCGCGTACGTCGTCGCGAAACGCAATTTCGTCTTGCGTGAACCGAAGGTCCATCATTCCCTCCCAAGTAACGCGCTTCCCTGTTTGCCGCTTGTTTGCCGGAGGACAGATTGCGGGGTCAAGTCCTGGGTCGCTACAGTTCGACGGTCAATTGGGCGCCTCGCCCTAAAAACCGCGTCGCCGTCATCTTGTACGTGAGGAGCGGGGATGAGTGCGAAGCTTATCGTTTGGTACAATACCAAATGTCCTGTCTGTAGTGCCGGCATCGACTGGCAGCGCAACCGGCTGGTTCAGGCCGCCCGCGCCGGCTTGATCGAATTCCGCGACATCAATCTTGAACCCGATGCGCTCTTGCCCTTCGGCGCAAGCTTGGAGGATGTGCGCCGCAGGCTGCACGCCGTGGATGCAGCGGGACGGCTCTATGTGGGGGCCGATTGCGCGATTGCGGTGTGGCATGCGACCCCCGGCCATGCTTGGCTCGGACAGCTCTTAAGCCTCCCTGTCATCAAACAAATTGCCCGCATCGGCTACGATCGCTTTGCCGATCTGCTCTACGCATGGAACCGGTGGAGCGGGCATTGGTAGATGTGCCGAACACGCGTTCAGGCTACATTCATTGCCCCGGTTTTATTCGGGTGCCGCTCATCCCCGGTAAGGGGTGGCAACCAACGGAATAGGAAGGAACGCATCATGGTTCGATCGATTGTACTGAGCGCCGCCTTGGCTTTTGGCCTTGCCACCGCAGCCAATGCCGGCATCGCGCCGGGACCCATCGGCAGTCAAAGCCTGATCGTCAAGGTCGCGGAAGGATGCGGGCCTGGATGGTGGCGTGGTCCGGGCGGGAAATGCCATCCGATGGCCACCGGACGCGCGTGCCCGCCCGGCTATCATCTGGGTCCGGATGGTCAGCGTTGCTGGCCTAATTAATCGTAGGGGCGCGAAGCAGCCGACTGATTTGGCCGCGGCCGGGGTCTAAGGATGCCGCCGCGGATGGCTAGATTTTACGCCCCACTCGTGAAGTCGGGTCGGCGCTCTCGATCAGCGTCCGCCCGGCTTGGCCGCCCGCAACATCTGCCAGCGATGGAAGAAAACGACCCGTCCGTTTTTGACCGACAGGCCGATCCCAGCAGTTCGCCCGGATTCCGCAAGCGCGCGCACGACCGTGCGGATTGGCTCGACGCGCGCCGGATCGCTGACAATGGAGAACCACTCTTCGAGTTCGCGGTCTATGTCCCAAGTGACCGCCTGCAAGTCTTGAAAACCCGCCCGGCGCGCAGCCGAATGAAGCTCGGACGCCGGCAGCATGCGCACGTGCGAAGGATCGCGTAGCCGCTCCACTGCATTGTGCAGCCGTGACTCATCGGCATTTTCGGACGAGATCACGTCGGCGAACACAGCAATGCCGCCGGGGCGCAGCACGCGGAACATTTCGCCCATCGCACGCTGCGGGTCGGCGAAATGATGCAGCGCCGCGCGCGTCATTGCGCCGTCGAATTGCGCCTCCGCGAAAGGCAGATTTTCCGCGTCGCCGAGTTTGAATTCGACATTGTGCAGGTCCGCCTTAGCGCAGCGTGCCTTGGCTCTCTCCAGCATCTGCTCGGTTGCGTCAAACGCGACCACAGAGGTGGCGCTGGGCGCAAGCGCGGCGGTGACCACGCCCGGTCCGCAGGCGATGTCGATCAAGCGGCCATGAGCGGCTCGGCCAAGCGCTGAGAGGAACCGTGCACCGACATCAGTGTCGATCTGCTCCGCCCAGACTTCGAATGTTTGCGCTTGCCGACTGAATTCGTCGGAAACGCGTTTGAGATGGTCCATGCTGGGTCTCATTCTTTAGGAAACACGCTTACGTCCTCGCCGTCCCGATAGGCCGGAAGGCGCCAGCCGTCCTCGTCGTAATCGGCCATACACCGCTCGGCCAGCGCTTCCATCTCTTTGAGTGCGCCGTTGCCTTGGGCTTGCTGTAGCTGGAAGACGCGGATTAGCTCGTGGCTGCCGGAATAATTCATCTCATACAGTTCGTGGCGGGCGCCGAATTCGGTGCCAATGGCGTCCCACAATAGTTTCATAATCTTGATGCGCTGTTTGTAATCGATACCGTTCGATCCCCGCACGTAGCGGGCGAGATATTTATCGATGTCCGGGTTCTTGAAGTCGCGCGCATGCGAAGGCAGATAGATCAGGCCGGACGCGATCACCTTTTCCACGATATTGCGCACCGCCGGGTAGGCCTCGGTCATAAACAGGCGATAGGTGGCCGAGCCTCGCGGATTCGGCAGCACGGCCCCGTTAACCCACGACACCGGATTGCAGGCCATCGCGTCGGTCAACGACCAGAAAAGATTACGCCAGCCGATGACCTCGCCGATCTGCGCCTGCACGCCGCGGAACGCTTCGACGCCGGTCGCGCGCGCCGCCTTGTAGAGAAGGCCGGCGATGAAATCGAGCTTGACCGCAAGGCGCGTGCAGCCTTGCAGCGTAAAGCCATTAAAGAACCCGGATTGCGGGTAAAAAGTTTTCAAGCGCTCAATGTCGCGATGAATGATGACGTTTTCCCAGGGAATGAACGCATTATCGAAGACGAAAATGGCGTCGTTTTCGTCGTAGCGCGACGTCAGCGGATAGTCCCACGGCGACCCGGTGGCCGCCGCGGCGAACTCATAGGACGGCCGGCAGATCATCTTGATACCCGGCGTGTTCATCGGCGCAATGAACATCACCACCATCGCCGGATCGGTGATTTCTTGGCCCATATTCTGGCCGAGAAAGTTGTAATGGGTCAGCGCCGAATTGGTGGCGACGACCTTGGCGCCGGACACATAAATGCCGGCGTCGGTTTCCTTTTGGATGGTGATGTAAACGTCCTTGACCTGTTCGACCGCTTTGTTGCGGTCGATCGGCGGATTGACCAGGGCGTGGTTCAGATAAAGCACCGCTTCCTGGCCGCGCTTGTGCCAGGCGCGGGCGTTGGGCGCGAACTTGCCGTAGAACTCGGCATTGGCGCCGAGCGTATTGAGGAACGAGGCCTTGTAGTCGGGGCTGCGGCCAAGCCAGCCATAGGAAATGCGCGCCCACGCGGCAATGGCGTCGCGTTGCGCCACGACCTCCTCGCGCGAGTACGCGGCCTTGAAGAATTTGTGGGTATAGCCGCCGGAGCCCGTATCGGTCGGCGCGGTGAGTACGTTCCGCAACGTCTTGTCGTGCAGAGCATCGTACAATAGCGCAACCGAAGCCGCCGAATTGCGCAGCGCCGGATGGGTCGTGACGTCCTTGACCCGCTCGCCATAGATATAAACCTCGCGGCCGTCGCGAAGCGATTCCAAGAACTCGGCGCCGGTGAATGGGCGTTTCTTGCCCTCAACGATCGTTTCGGGATACTGCGCCATTTCCTGCTCCATTCAATGACCTCGCCGTTCCGAGGCCTTTGGACGTCGATTAAATTACCGCTCGCGCCGAACCGCCCACAGCACCAGCGCGCCAACGATTACGACAGCAAGCGGCGCACCTGCCAGCCCCGCTTTGGCATAGCTGACCGCGCCGCATGTCGCCCCGACAAGAAAACCAAGCGCGATTGCAAGGACAGTAAGAAGCCGGCCGCGCACCGCCGACAATTCCCGGTGATTTTCCCGATTGCCAGGCTGTCGTGCGTATCTAAGCCACGCGGACAGAAACTCGATGGTTTCAATACCGATCTGAGTCATGTTGCCCGTCATCACGTTGGTTTGCGGAATGCCGCGCATCAGCAAGCGCACGATCACACTTTGCGTGCCCATGGCCATTGCTGCAAACAAGCCGGCGACGATGCCGGACGGGTCGTTAGCGCCGGCGAGTGCCGGTCCGGCAAGGATGAGGATGCAAAAGATCACCAACAGCGCGAACTCAAGGCCGAGCATGATCGGCAAGGGCTCCCAGCCGCGATGGCGGACCACCTTAATCAACGCCGCGCTCGCGGCCGTCGCGAGCACAAAAGCGATGATCGCCAAAACCTTGCCGGCAACGCCCGGATCATGCGTGACGAGCTCGGCGCCGGCGGTCACGAAGCTTCCGGTCACCTGTGCGACAAACAGGCCGAACAAGCCGAGAAAGGTATAAATGTCGACGTAACCGGCGACGAAACTTAATAGCGCCGGCACCAAACGGGGCAGCGGAACTTCTCGGGCCAAGGCGACTTCCGTCATGGCAACCTCCGCCGGGTGTGGCGGTTCAGAAATGCGCATCATTCTTGGCGCCTGCACTTCATGCGGATTCTGAACCAAAGCCACACTAGATCGATATTTTGCTAGTGTCCTTCGATTCCGCAGTTCGCACGTGCCGGACAATGGCGCGAACTTCGTAATCGGGACACTAGCGCGGTCACGTTCCTGGATTATTCCGCCGCGGTGCGGCCGGGCTCGCCGCTGCGACTTTCGCGTGCTTAACTGTATTTTTGGAGTAACTGCAATGCACTTGAGCGAATTTCATTACCTGCCGCTGGCACCCGGATTTTTTTCTATCCTCGTCGGGTTGTTCATCATTCTGTTGGTTCTGCTTCTGGTGTTTCGGGCGCTGCGACAAGCCTATTTGAGTCTCGGCGTCAGCTCATCGACGGCCATGCTGCTGCTGCTCGGTTCGCTCATCGGCAGTTACTTCAACATTCCCGTCGCTGAATTGCCGAATGAAAGGATCGTCTCCAACCGTGTGATCGAATTCTTCGGCATGCAATACAACGTCCCGGTCGTGGAGAACTGGGCCGGCACGGTGATCGCAGTCAACGTCGGCGGCGCCGTTATTCCCACGCTGATGTCGCTTTATCTCCTCGGCAAACGCGGGCTGTGGTTCAACGGCGCAATCGCAACCGCCTTCGTCGCCATCGTCCTGCATTGGCTCGCTAATCCGGTGCCCGGCATCGGCATCGCGGTACCTGTTTTTCTTCCTGCTTTGGTCACAGCCATCGTCGCCTTACTGCTGTCGCGAGAAAACGCCGCGCCGCTGGCCTATATCGCCGGTAGCATGGGCACGCTGATAGGCGCCGACCTTACCAATCTCGACAAGGTGCGCGGGCTCGGCGCACCGGTCGCGTCCATCGGGGGCGCGGGGACCTTCGATGGTATTTTTCTCACCGGCATTCTCGCTGTGCTTCTGGCAAGCCTCTTTCCTCCGCGCCGTCCGGTTGCGCAGCCATGGGGTTGAGCGAAAGACGCGCGCCAGCGTGTTGTTGGGAGAGCCTATCTGATGGGCATCAAACAAAGCGGGCGCCGCAAAAAGTCGTCCACGTCGATCAAGGCTTATCACGTGCACGTCTACTATGATGTGAAACAGACCCGTGCGCGGGCAGCGCGACTGCGGCGGCGCGTGGCGCAAAAATTTCCGCAAGCAAAGCTCGGGCGCTGGCACGACGAGCTGGTCGGCCCGCATACGCAATCGATGTATCAAATCGCTTTCCCAGCTCGCTCATTCGCGGCATTCGTGCCCTGGCTCATGCTCAATCGCGATGGCTTGGCCGTTCTTTTGCATCCGGAAACGGGCGACGATTACCGCGATCACACGGCGCATGCCTGTTGGCTCGGCGGCCAATTACCGCTGCGGACCGAGGTGCTGCGCAGGGCGCCCGGCGGTTGAGCGGCTGAAACGAACCGGGAATGCTGCACGTAAAGCGTTTCGCCGCCGGAGCATCAGCCCCGCGGCCCAAGCCGTTCGCGCGGCTCGAACAGCGAGGTGAGGATGGCCGCTCGATTTGGCCGGCCGATCAGAACAACGCCGTCGCCTTCGCCGACCACCGCGTCGGCTGGCGGTGCGGTGTGGACGTCGCCGTTGCGGCGGTTAATCTGCACGATGAAAAAGGCCTTGCGCGCCTGGCGCTCGATCCCGGCGACGGTCATGCGCACCGCCGGGCTCTGCGGCCCGGCGGTTACGACCTCAAGCTCCATGCCGAAATTGTGCAGCACGCGCTGAAAGCCGTGCGAGCGCTCCAGCCCTTCGATGAAGCGCGCCGATTCTTGATGCAGCAGCAACTCGGCAATGCGCTCGGCGCCAATATTGCTCGGCAGCACGACTTTGTCGGCGCCAGCCTGCAGCAGCTTGTTTTCGGTGCTGGGCAGCTCGCCGCGCGCCACGATTGACAGATCGGGGTTGAGCGAACGCGCCGACAGCGTGATGAAGACGTTAAGCGCGTCATTGGAAATAACCGTGGCGAGCGCATGCGCGCGCGCAATGCCGGCGGCGCGCAAAGTCGTTTCACTGGTGGCGTCGCCGTGGATGCAAAGATAACCCTCCTCGCGGGCCCGCGTCGCTTTCGCCTCGTCGTCTTCGATCACCACGAAGGCTGCGCTCGAGGCGCTCAACGAGCGCGCCAGCACGCTGCCGATGCGGCCGAAGCCGCAGACCACCACATGCCCGATGAGTTGATCGACCTGCGCATTCATGCGTTTGATCCCTATGACTTTGCTGAGCTGAGTGAGGGCAAAAAATTGCACCAGCGCGCCGGTGAGGAAGATGATGCCGGTGCAACCGCCGACGATGAGTAGAAGTGTGGTCGCGTAGAGGAATGGCGTGTTGATCGGCCGCACCTCCTCGTAACCGACCGTGTAGACGGTGGTGACCACCATGTAGAAGGCGTCTTTGAGGCTCCAGCCGGCAATCACGTAGGCGACCGTGCCCACGATCATGATCGCGACGGTGTAGACGACGCCGCCGATTAGGTTGCGAACGGGGGAGTCGAGCAGACCGGTCATCTTCGGCCGCGGCACGCGCCGGATCGGCTGCGGCCGCCGCGGCGATGGACGCGGCCGGCGCGAGGTGTGCACCTCGGCAAGAGGCTGTTCGGAGGTGTCGGCGGCGAGCTGAACTTCGGCGTCCGCGGCCTTGAGCTGCGCGTCCGCCGTCGGCGGTTCGCCTCCGATTATGTTCACACCGAGACCCCGAGAAGATTGTCAGCGCGGCGCTGACGTGCCCTTCGGTTGACCTTGCCGTTTATCGCTCACGCACCGGGTCCCGGCGACGGTGCGTGAGTAATGGCGGCGCTCGCACGCTTTAGTTTTACTTTTTTGTTATTTTTTCTTCCCGGTCTCTCGCGCATTTTAACAAATCGGCGTTGGCCTGTGTACTGCCGTCAGTCGTGTCCACCATCTCATGCGCGATCGATAACGCTGCATTGGCGCCGGCGCGGCGGTCGAGCAAGCGAATCCACACTAGAGGCGCTGAGTAACGACGCCGCTTTACTCGCTGTCTTCGACCGTCGTCTCCGGGCGATCGTCGCCGCGGGCGATCTCGGAGTGCCATTTGCCCTTTTCATCTTCGTATTCGATCGACTCCGTGCGTCCGGGAGAGCGTTGCTCGGCAGCGGCCCGCCGCGCCGCGTCGAGCGCTTCGGCATGCGTAGGAAAACTCTCCGAGAACGCGCCGTCGACCGTGTAGGCCCAGCCGTCGTCGTGGCGGACAATTTTGTACGTGATGTGGGTCATCGATGATTGCCTCGGCAATAGGATAGCAAATTCAAACTCAATGAGCGAGGCTTGTGTGCTTCGTGCCGGCGCCGAACGTAAGACCGGTTGCGCGACCCCTAAAACTCTGCGCGGCTTGCCAAGCCTTGAGGGAACTTCGGATCGGCGGTGGCGGTTAGTGTTAGCCGACCAAAAGTGTGATCGTGCCGAACCAGCCCGAGCTCGACCGTAACAACGATATCAAATTCCTTACGCCGCTATTATTGATGGCGCTGATCCTGGTTTGCGGGATGCTTCTTTTCGCCTATAGCGGCCACTCGCTTTCCCAGTGACAAAATCGCCCGGACGGACCCGCTGTAAGCCGTCTAGATCGCTCGTTCCGTAGCGCCTAAACCTCGCAAGCATTGGGGCGACCGCCCACTCGAATGCGACAATGAGCGCCGGTTGCGCTGCCCGCTGCCTTGAACCAGGATGATCCTATCCGTCGGCTTCAAGACGCGAAACGGGAGGGAAGACCCAATGCGAAGCTTGCTTTACGGCCTTTTCAGCGCGGCTTTGGCGCTGCTCGTCACCGGTTCGGCCGACGCGCAAGACACGGTAAAGGTCGGGCTCATCATTTCTTATTCCGGTCAATTCGCCGATACCGCCGCGCAGATGGACAATGCGGTCAAGCTTTATGTCAAGCAGCACGGCGATACGGTGGCCGGTAAGAAGCTCGAGTTCATCCGCAAGGACACCGGCGGCATTGCGCCGGATGTCGCCAAGCGGCTCGCCCAAGAGCTTATCGTTCGCGACCACGCTGACATCATCGCCGGCTTCGCGCTGACGCCGAACGCGTTGGCCGCCGCCGACGTGTCCGCTGAAGCTAAAAAATTCATGGTGGTGATGAATGCGGCCACGTCGATCATAACGACAAAATCGCCCTATATCGCGCGAACCTCGGTGACGACGCCGATGCTCAATCAAACGCTAGGCGCTTGGGCGGCAAAGCACGGGATCAAGACGGCGTACACGATGGTGTCCGACTATGGTCCGGGCATTGATGCCGAAGGCGCGTTCCAGACCGGCTTCAAAGAGGCGGGCGGCGAGATCGTCGGTTCGGTGCGCTTCCCGGTCGCCAATCCTGATTTTTCCGCGTTCGTCCAGCGCGCCAAGGATACGAATCCGGACGCGATCTTCATCTGGATTCCAGGCGGTGCGCAGCCAGGCGCGGTCGGCAAGGCGCTGGCCGAGCGCGGCATCGACACGTCGAAGCTCAAAGTTCTGGGCCAGGACGCGCTGACGTTTGAAAGCGCGCTCAAGAGCATGGGCGATGCCGCGCTCGGCATCATCACGGTGTCGAACTACGACTACAATCACAATTCGCCGCTCAACCGTGAATTCGTGAAAGCCTATAATGATGAATTTCACCGCAACCCGGACATTTACTCGGCGGGCGGTTATGACGGCGCGCATTTGATCTACGAGGCGCTGAAAAAGACCAACGGCAATGCCGATGGCGACGCCTTGATCGCCGCAGCCAAGGGCATGAGCTGGGAAAGCCCGCGCGGGCCGATGATGATCGATCCGGAAACGCGCGATGTGGTGGAGACGGTTTACATTCGCCGCGTGGAGAAAGTCGGCAACGAACTCGTCAACGTCGAGTTCGACAAGGTCGAGAACGTCAAGGATCCAGTGAAGGAGCGCATGAAGAAATAATGTTGCGGCCTTTGCGCAACAGATAAGGAAAACATTTGATGAAACGTCCGTGGCTCGCTGCACTGATGGCCGTCGTGCCGAGCGTCCTGTCGGCTGGCGCTCAAGCCGAGGACACCGTCAAGATCGGGGTGATCATGGCGTATTCGGGTCAGTTCGCCGATCCCACGACGCAGACTGACAACGGCATAAAGCTTTATCTGAAGCAGCACGGCGACCGGCTCGGCGGCAAGAAGGTTGAACTCATCCGCAAGGACACCGGCGGCATCAATCCGCCGGTCGCCAAACGCCTGGCGCAGGAGCTGGTCACTCGCGATGGCGTAGATATTCTGGCCGGCTTTCAGTTGACGCCAAACGCGCTCGCCGCCGCCGACGTTTCCGCGGAAGCAAAGAAGTTCATGGTGGTGATGAACGCCGCGACCGCCATTGTCACCACCAAATCGAATTACATGGCACGCGTCTCTTTCACCATCCCGCAGCTCAACCAGACGCTGGCGACCTGGGCGGCGCAACACGGGCTCAAGAGCGCCTATACCATGGTCACCGACTACGGTCCCGGCATTGACGCCGAAGCCGCATTTCACAGGGGCTTCACCGAGGCGGGTGGCAACATTGTTGGCTCCGTGCGCATGGCGGTGCAGAGCCCGGACTTCTCCGCCTATGTGCAACGCGCCAAGGATCTCAACCCGCAGGGCATTTTCATCATGATCCCCGGCGGCGCCCAGCCGGGCGCCTTCGGCAAGGCTTTGGCCGAACGCGGCATTGATCCGCAGAAGATCGAGGTGTTGGGCCAGGCGGAAATCACCGACGAACATGCCTTGGCCAGCATGGGCGACATTGCAGTCGGAATCGTCACCGCCGGCCACTACGATTACACGCATCGTTCGCAATTAAACGACGAATTCGTGCAAGCCTATACCGCTGAATATCATCGCAATCCGGATTTCTTTTCGGTCGGCGGCTACGATGGCATGCGCCTGATCGATTTGGCGCTGCAAAAGTCCGCCGGTAAAACCGACGGCGATTCGCTCATCGACGCGGCCAAGGGCGCCGCTTGGGAGAGCCCGCGCGGACCGATCAGCATCGATCGAGAGACCCGCGACATCGTGCAGACCGTCTATATCCGCAAAGTCGCGAAAGTGGGCGACCAGCTGGTCAATGCCGAGATCGCGGCAATTCCCAACGTGAAGGACCCGTACAAGGCGTCGATGAACAAGTAAAAGGCAGAGCGGTGGCGGAAAAAAATCGCCGCTCTCCGCACGGCGAAATGACATGGTGGCTTGGAAATAACTTGTCGGGAAAGACTTGTCGGAAAAGACTTGTCGGAAAAGACTTGGCCGCTCGCGGCATCGTCCAGTACCGTGTGCGCCCGATCAAGAGACGCCTCCTCCATGCTTCCTCCTGTTTTCGGCGTTTTGTTCGACGGCCTGGCTTACGGCATGTTGTTGTTTCTGCTGTCCGTCGGGCAGTCGGTGACGCTCGGCATGATGAATTTCATCAATCTCGCGCATTGCAGCTTCGCGATGCTTGGCGGTTACGTCACCGTCGGGCTGATGAACCGGTACGGCTTTTCCTTCTTTGCCACGCTGCCCTGCGCGTTCGTCGTCGCGGCTTTTGTCAGCATCGGCTTCGAACGGACCTTGTTTCGGCGGCTTTATCGGGCGAGCGAGCTCGATCAGGTGTTGCTCACCGTCGGCATCGTTTTCATCTCTATCGGCGTTGCCGCCTACTTCTTCGGCACCGATCAGCAACCTCTGCTGTTGCCCGCCTACTTGCGGGACTCGCTCACCTTCCTTGGCACCCGCTTCGCCGTATACCGGCTTTTTCTTCTTGGCATCGCGCTGGTGATCACGATTGTGCTCGTGTTGGTGCTCGAATACACCCGGTTCGGCGCACGCGTGCGCGCCGCCGTCGACAACGAACGCATGGCGCGCGGACTTGGCATTAATGTCGACCGCACCTTCGCCATCACTTTTGCGCTCGGCAGCGGTCTCGCCGGGCTCGGCGGAGCGTTGGCGATCGAAATTGTCGGACTCGATCCTTATTTTGCGCTCACCTATCTCGTCTACGTGCTCATCGTCGTATCGGTCGGCGGCCTGGGCTCCATTTCCGGTTCTTTCCTCGCCGCAATCGTGCTGGGCATCAGCGACATTGCCGGCAAATATTACGTTCCCCAAGTCGGAGCGTTCTTGATCTACCTCGTGATGATCACGCTGTTGATGTGGCGTCCGCTCGGTTTGCTGGGGAGACGCTGAGCAATGGCGCTTGCGGAGAAAGCGAGCAGCCCACTATTTTATTTGCGGGCGCAGACGCAATGGCGGCCGGTGGAAATCGCCTTCTGGCTCGCTGTGCTTTTGCCTTACGCACTGTTTCCCAATTATTTGTCGCTGGCGAGCCAGATCGCCATTGCCGGAATGTTCGCCCTGTCGCTCGACCTGATACTCGGCTATGCCGGCATCGTCTCGCTGGGCCATGCCGCCTTCTTTGGCGTCGGGGCCTATACCGCCGGGTTATTGTCGAAACATGGCTGGGGCGAGCCGGTCAGCGGACTTGTCGCCGCCGCCATCGTCGCGGGACTCGTCGGCTATGCGACCAGCTTTGTCATCTGCCGGTTTCGCCATCTTGCCTTGATTATGCTCACCCTTGGTTTCGGCTTGTTGTTGGCTGAATTGGCCAACAGTCTCGGTTGGTTGACCGGTGGCATGGACGGCTTGCAGGGCATCCACACTTGGAAGCTCCTCGGCTATTTCCATTTTGATTTGTACGGCTACACCGCGTTCGGCTACGCGCTTGCCGTGCTGTTTGTGGTATTCCTGTTCGCGCGGCGTCTTATTCATTCACCATTCGGTCTGTCGCTGCGCGGCATACGCGAAAATTTCGTACGCATGCCCGCGATCGGCGCGCCCAGCCGCTCGCATATCCGCACCATCTACACGATCGCCGCCGCCATCGCCGGCATCGCCGGCGCGTTATTGACGGAAACGACGCAAACCGTTTCGCTCGATTCGCTCGATCTCAGCCGCTCTGCCGATGTTCTGGTCATGCTTGTGCTGGGCGGCGCCGGCCGGCTCTATGGCGGACTTGTCGGCGCGGTCATCTACATGGTCGCACGCGATCAGTTCTCCGGCATCGCGCCGCAATACTGGTACTTCTGGATCGGTTTGTTGCTGGTCGCGGTGGTCATCCTGCTGCCCAACGGCATTCTCGGCGGATTGGCGAAATTGGCTTTGCGCGGGAGTCGGTCGTGAGCGCGCCGGCGCTGGCGGCGCGCGGCCTCGCCAAAAGCTTTGGCTCGCTGGTGGCGGCGAGCGACATTGACATCGAGTTGCCGCAGGGCGTGCGCTATGCGCTGATCGGTCCCAACGGGGCTGGCAAGACGACGCTGATCAATCTCATGACCGGGATGCTGCGGCCGGACGCTGGACGCATTTTGCTCGATGATGCCGACATCACTGCGCTGCCGCCCGATCAGCGGGTCAGACGCGGACTCGTGCGTACCTATCAGATCAACTCTCTGTTCCCGCATTTGACGGCGCTGGAATCGGTGACACTGGCCGTGTGCGAGCGAAGCCGCGCCGCGCAAACGTGGTGGCGAGAACTGTCCGCGTACCCCCGCGAAATCGAAGAGGCATATGAAATTCTGTGCACACTTAAGCTCGAATCGGTTTGTTATCGGCTGACGCGGGAACTTGCCTACGGACAGCAGCGGCTGCTCGAGATTGCGCTCGCCTTGGCGACGCAACCAAAAGTACTGCTGCTCGACGAACCCGCAGCCGGCGTACCGAGAGAAGAAAGCACGGAATTGTTCGCCGCCATTGCTGGGCTTTCGCGGGACATTACCGTATTGTTCATCGAGCACGACGTGGAGCTGGTTTTTCGCTTCGCCTCACGCATCATTGTGATGGTGGGCGGGCGCGTGCTGGTAGAAGGTACCGCGCCCGAAATTGCCGCGGATCCGCGGGTGCGTGCGGTTTATTTGGGAAAGACAGTCAACAAGATTGCGGCGCCCGCAGCCGGCTTGCCACATGAATGAGCCGCTGCTCGTACTCCGTGACGTGCGCGCCGGCTATGGCTCGGCCGTCGTGCTCGACGGCGTATCGTTTACGCTGCCGCAGCATGGCGGCCTTGCCGTGCTCGGAAGAAACGGCGTCGGCAAATCCACGCTTCTTCTTACCATTATGGGCTACACGCGTGTCAGCCGCGGCCGCATTCTCTGGCGCGGTGGCGATATCACGCATCAGCCGCCGCATCGCCGCGCGCTCGGCGGCATCGGCTGGGTGGCGCAGGAACGCGAAATTTTTCCTTCGCTCAGCGTCGAGGAAAATCTCACGGTCGCCGCGCGCGCGGGGCGCTGGCATCTGCGCGCGGTATTCGACCTTTTCCCGCGGCTTGCCGAACGCCGGCGCAATCTCGGCAACCAGCTCTCAGGCGGTGAACAGCAAATGCTGGCGGTCGCTCGCGCGCTCATGACCAATCCGGCACTGCTGCTGCTCGACGAGCCGCTCGAAGGCTTGGCGCCGATCGTGGTCGAAGAGTTAGCTGCGGCGATACGGCGGATGACCAATGAGAGTTCAAACGCGTTTATTCTGGTGGAGCAGCACGCCGACATTGCGCTGACGTTGACGGAGAACGCCCTGGTGCTGGAGCGTGGCTGCGTGGCGCATAGCGGAGATTCGAAAGCTTTGCTGGCCGATCATGGGCGGCTCGAGCGTTTGCTGGGCTTGCGGCTTGCGGAGGCGTGATCGAAGGCCGCGCCCGCCATATCTGCTCATTCTGATATAGGTCATAGCGTGCGATCCTACTCGGATGCGCCAATAAGCCTACGGGAGGATTCATATGGTTGCGCCGTTTGCGGGTGTGCAAGCGCCCGGGTTCTATCGTCACAGGCTCGGGAACTTTGAAATCACAGT
>Ga0187781_10001348_pt1 | contig 18547 bp, 11 predicted proteins | sample 0715_SJ02_MP02_2_FD_132447 | JGI IMG/M metagenome (GOLD analysis project Ga0187781, IMG submission 132447) | Tropical peat soil microbial communities from peatlands in Department of Meta, Colombia - 0715_SJ02_MP02_20_MG | ecosystem: Environmental > Terrestrial > Soil > Wetlands > Peat | place... | reverse complement strand
TGCGAGCTTTGCGGAGCAGTGGGCTTCACGCGAGTTGGCGCGCGGCCTGCGCAATCTGGGGCTGGCGCGAGATCCCGTCGAAGCGCTTGTAGGGGGAGGGGAGCCGCCCGCCTCCGGCCTGGTCTTTTCACTCACCGTCAAGCGAGAAGGCTTGGCGCATCCTGAAGCGTATGAGATTGCGAGCGCCGCGGCAGGTGGCAAAGCTTCGCACGTGCGGTTGACAGGCGCGACACCGCAGGCGGTCCTCGACGCGGTCTTTGACTTCCTGGAGCGTCAAGGAGCTTTCTTCGGGCTGGATGGCGAAGTCTACCCGCTCGAGGCAGCACACTCCCTCAACCTGCCGCCCGCCGGTCAGGCTTGGCAAGCGCAGCCGCGCTACCAGGCGCGCGGCCTGGTGCCTTGGCCGGACTTTCTCAACTGCGTGAGCGTCTACAACCGCGAAGACTGGCGCGCCTACCTCGAAGCCATGGTCAGGATGCGCTTCAACACCCTCGGCGTGCACGTCTACTCCGGCGAAAACCAGTGGGCGGAGTCTTTCCTTTCCTTTGAATATGCGGGCGCAGGCCACCTCGCCTATACCGACACGAGCGCGACGAACCGATGGGGCTACCTGCCGGAGCGCACTTCGCGTTTCGGCATGGGGGCTGCGGATTTCTTTGCAGACGAAGTCTTCGGCGCGGAAGCGACCACCAAGGCGCGGAGTTGCTTCGAAGCTGAGGAACTGGCGCAGAAGCTTTGGGGCGAGGCCTTTCAATACGCCAAGCAGCTTGGCATCCGCACCGGCGTTGGCTTCGAGCCTTACCAGGTGCCGGACGAGATTTACCGCGCCATTCCCCCCGAGGCGCGCTACGCCTCGGGCGACCCTAAAACCCCGGGGCCACGCATCGATCCTGAGTCCGTGGCGGCGAAGGACATCCTCGAGGCGCGCCTGGGGCGACTGCTCGAAGCCTACCCCACCCTGGACTACGTCTGGTTGTGGGAAGACGAAGGGATGAACTGGGCCAGCCAAAAGGGCAACGTTCCGCTCTCCGTAACTCCCTTCAAGCAGGCTCACGACTTCTTGAAGCGCCACGCTCCCGACAAGCGCCTGGTGATTTCCGGCTGGGGCGGCGTGGTCCGGCACTTCGCCTATTTCCATAAGTCGCTGCCGGAAGACATCATCTTTTCGTCTCTCAACGACAATCTGGGTTGGGACCCAGTGAGCGAGGAGTACGGAAAGCTCGAGTCGCGAGAACGCTGGCCGATTCCCTGGCTCGAGGACGATCCCGCCATGTGGCTGCCGCAGTTTCACGTCAACCGCTTCGTGCGCGATATGGACCTGGCGGAACAATACGGCTGCCAAGGCCTGCTGGGCATTCACTGGCGGCATCGCATGATGGATATCGATGCGGGATTCCAGTCAGGCTACTCGTGGAACAAAGAGCTGACCCCGGCGAAATTCTTCCAAGCCTTCGCCTCCGCTCAGGCGCGCGAACCGCGCGCCGCCAAACTCGCCAAGGTTCTCGAGGACACGGACCGCGAGCGCCTGGTGCTCTGCTCGTGGACGGGGCAGATGAAAGACGGTCACAGCGAGATCCACGAATTCACCGGCGACTATGATGAGGCCTTCCAGTTCTGGAATGGCTATGACGCTCCGGAGGATGTGAAGAAGTCGCAGGCTGAGGTGGCGCGGCAGCTTCGCGCGCTCACGGACTCGGCCTCGAGCCCGGCGGAGTGCGAGCGCCTCAATTACCTCACCCGCTTCGTCGAATTCCTCACTCCCTACTCCGAGTCATGGTCGCTGGCGGTTCGCCTCAACGAGAAGCTTCAGAAGGCGAGCGAATTGAAGAAACAGAACAAACGCGACGAGGCGCGCAACCTGATCGCTTCGGAAGGCGTGCCGCTTTGGCTCGAGTTGGCGCCGCGCGTGCGACGTGTGTTCCTGGACTACCAGGAAATTGTGAGCACCAGGAACGATCTTGGACAACTCGCCTCCATGCATAACAAGTACGAGCGGCTGGCCTTGTATCGGCTGCGCGCCTCGATGAAGGAGTTCCTCGGCGAGCTGCCGCCTGAGACGGAACGCTTGTTCGCGGAAGTGCGCCTGCCGGATCCCAAGGCCCTGCCTCGCGCTTTTGTTCCCACACGCCCCACAGCCCTGCGTAAGGGGGACCATGCGCGAATCTCGGCGGTGATCCCAAACGGGGGACGTGTGGCCGGCGTAACCCTCTTCACGCGCGCCAAAGACTCGGCCGGCTGGAGCCCCTTCCCTATGAGCCTGGCCGGGCGGCGGACCTATACCTGCGAAGTGAAATGGCAGGAAACTAGCCTATTAATGGACTACTACGTTGAGGCCCGGTTGGAATCGAGCGGGGCCACCAAAACCCTCACCTCTCCGCCCGAAGCGCCGAACCGGTTCCATACCCTGACGCTGCTTTGAAAATGTGGCGCAGGCCTCTCGCCTGCTGTCGCGGATATTCTTCCCGTACCCGCTGGCTACGGCAGGCGGGACGCCTGCGCTACCAGACCCTGGGCGGTGGAGTGCACGGGCTTGAGGCCCCATCCCAAGTCCCAACCCCAAGCTCATTTCTGAGCGAACCTTGCACTCCTAAGTCATTTATTTTCAGTATAATAGCCTTATTGAACCGATAACTTACGTGTTTTCAATGACATTCCGGAATAGTCGAGAGTTTTCCACAGCGCCCCTTTGTTTTCATAGACATTCCCGGTTCGTTCGTTCAATGTTGAGTGCCCCAACGGCGCTGGTACTGGTAGCGCGGGCTTCCAGTCGCATCGCGCAGACGGGAAGTGGGCTGGAAGCCCGCGCTCCCGGTAATTTGGGCAGCCGGGTCCGGCCCGAGCCCGCAACACCGTAGCAAGCGTAGCCTATGTTTTTGAGTTTGTCAAGCAGAGAATAGCCTCGGCGCTAACTGCGTTGGAACGTCCTAGCGGCTTGGCGCCGCCGGAAGGCGAGGTCAACTGGCCGCTGGGATGCCAAGCTTATACCCCGCGCCGGCTCCGAAATCTTCCCCTTGACTATTGACAGGAGAGCGCGTAATCTGTTGTCGATAACTGAGAGGAGTTCCATGAGCAAACCGACCGACCTAGTGCAAGGCACTTTAGACGTTCTCATTCTGAAGACCATTGCCCTCGAGCCCATGCACGGCTGGGGCATCGCGCAGCGCATTCGCCAAGTCTCCAAGGAAGTACTCCAGGTGAACCAGGGAGCGCTCTACCCCGCCCTGCATCGCCTCGAGCAAAACGGCTGGATTAAGGCGAAGTGGGGCGAATCGGACAACAACCGCCGCGCCAAGTACTATTCCTTGACCCCGGCGGGCCGCAATTGTTTGGAGCAGGAGCAAGCCCACTGGAAGAAGCTCTCCGCCGCCATCGGGCTGGTGTTGGAAACGTCTTGAGAAGTCATCGGTGATCAGTCTTCAGTTGTCAGATAAAGCCCGCACCGGTCACGACCTGAAGACTGAAAACTAAAAACTGAGAACTGACATGCGCTTCGTTTACAAACTCCCACTGCGGCTCAGCTCATTGTTTAGGCGTGGCCGTGTCGAACGGGAACTAAGCGAAGAACTCCGCTTCCACCTCGAGAAACTGACGGAGGAGTACGTCGCGAACGGGATGAGACCGGAGGAAGCGCGTTATGCCGCCATGCGCGAATTAGGCGGCGTCGACCAAATCAAAGAGGAGTGCCGCGACATGCGCCGAGTGAACTACATTGAGAACTTCTTTCAGGATGTGAGGTTTGGAATGCGCACCCTGGCCAAGAGCCGCGGCGTCGCGGTGGTGGCCGTCATCACGCTCGCGCTCGGCATTGGTGCGAATACCGCCATCTTCACCCTTCTTGATTCCGTGCTGCTCAGGAATCTGCCGGTCCGAGATCCGGGCCGACTGGTTTCCTTCGCGGATGATCCCCGCGAGTCGATGTCATTCAGCGAGCCCGGGTCGCCCGAGGATGGGATCGGCCAAGGGGGTCAATGGACGTTATTCTCCTATCCGATGTACGAGCATTTCCGCGATCATAGCGGGCTCTTGGAAGGAGTCTGCGCCTTCCAGACTCCCGAGGACACGTTATTGGTTAGTTTCGAAGGCCCTCAACACGGCGCGGCCCAGTTGGCTCACGGCAAGCTGGTCTCGGGGAACTTCTTCTCGGTGCTGGGCGTCAACGCCGCGCTGGGCCGGCCTCTAATGCGGGAGGACGACCGGCAAGGCGCGCCGCCGGTTGCCGTGGTGAGCTATGAATATTGGCGGAGCAAACTGGGCAGCGAGGCGGGAGTGCTGGGACGCGTTGTAGACATCGACAACCTGCCGATGACACTGGTGGGAGTGATGCCGCCGGGCTTCTTCGGCGAACGGGTCACCAGAGACTCTGCCGACTTCTGGATGCCTCTCAGCCTCCGCCCGCAGCTCACCTTGACCGTCATGCCGGAAGTGCAATCGCTGTTGACCGACCCCAACGCCTCTTGGCTTGGCATCCTGGGCCGCCTCAAGCCCGGGGTCAGCAGGGCGCAGGCCAATGCCGAGGTTGACGGAGAACTGCGGCAATACCTGACGGCTCGCGTGGGCGAAAAAATCACCGCCGACGCGCGCCGCCGCATCGAACACACCTTCATCACCTTAGCGCCGGGAGGCAGAGGACTTTCATCGCTGCGTTTCGACTATGCCGAGCCCCTGCAAATTCTCTTGGCCATTGTGGGCCTTGTTCTCTTGCTCGCTTGCGCGAACGTCGCCAACCTGCTGCTGGCGCGCGCGGAGGCGCGCCATAAGGAGATGGCCATGCGCCTGGCGCTCGGCGCCAGCCGCGGACGCGTGGTGCGGCAATTGCTGGTTGAAAGCGGCCTGTTGGCGGCGCTGGGCGGCGTGGCGGGAGCGCTTCTCGCCACCGGGGGCGTGCGGGTGCTGGTTTCGCTGTTTGCGGCGAAAGTTCCTCTGAATGTCAAGCCGGACCTCACGGTTTTGGGCTTTACCTTGCTCGTCATGATGCTCACGGCGATTCTTTCGGGCCTCGTTCCTGCGCTCAAATCCACTCGTGTCGAGCTTATACCGGCGATCAAAGGGGGATCTGCGGCGGCCGACGCACACCCCTCTCGCCTGGGATGGGGACGGAGTCTTGTGGCGCTCCAGGTCGCGGTCTCGCTTTTGCTGCTGGTGGGCGCCGGACTTCTGATCCGAAGCCTCGACAACCTCCAGAACCAGAATCTGGGATTCAATCCCCAGCCGGTACTCCTGGCGAGCATCAATCCAGAATTAGCGGGATACAAGTCCGAACAACTCCCCGGACTTTACCGGGAACTGCTGGAGCGCATCCGATCGCTTCCAGGAGTTCGCTCTGCGAGTATCGGGACTACCAGCCCCATGAGCGGCGGCGAGAGTTCGGCCGCTGTCTCAGTCGAAAATCCCGTGCGGCCGTCGACTGAAAACAACGCGCAGCTCATCGCCGTGGGGCCGCAATACTTCGAGACGGAAGGGATGCGAATTGTCGCGGGGCGCGGGATCGCCGCCGGGGATACGGTGCACTCCGCGCCGATTGCCGTCGTCAATCAGGCCTTCGCGCGCCACTTTCTTGCGAAAGAAAATTCGGTCGGCAAGCGGTTCAGCCTTGGGGTGCCGTTCAAGGCGCCGGGATTCGAGATTGTGGGCGTTGTTGAAGACGCAAAATACGGCAGCGCTCGCGAGGAAGCGGAGCCCATCTTTTTTCTCTCTGCATTCCAGGTGGAATCTGTCTTGATGTATGTGAGGGAGATCGAGATTCGCGCGGCGGAAGATCCCGCCGGACTCACGGCCGAAGTGCGCGGCGCAATCCAGGGAATCAACCCCAACTTGCCCGTGGAGGCCATCACTCTCCGCCAACAAGTGAACAGCTCGCTGGCGCAGCAGCGGGCCTTCTCGGAACTCACAGGTTTCTTCGGCGCTTTGGGGTTGCTGCTGGCGTGCGTGGGCCTTTACGGAATCATGGCCTATAACGTCACCCGCCGAACCAGGGAGATGGGCCTGCGCATGGCCCTGGGCGCGCAACGGCGTGAGGTCCTTTGGATGGTGTTGCGCCAGACGCTGGTCTTGATCGGGATCGGGATCGCCATCGGCGTTCCCTTGGCGCTCGCCGCCGCCCGTTTGATCGTCAGCCAACTCTACGGCCTGAAGTCCTCCGACCCGTCGACTATCGTTGGCGCCGCACTGATTATGGCCGGCGTGGGTCTGCTGGCCGGTTACGTGCCGGCGCACCGGGCGGCCAAGGTGGATGCCATGGTGGCGCTGAGATACGAGTAGAGCAGTGGCTAGTGGCTGGTGCTTAGTGGCTAGACTGATTTGTGATTTGCGATTTGTGATTTGTGATTGCAAGGGGCGATCAGGGCGAGCTTTCCGAACAAGTGAAGAACGCTGGTCATGAAGGTGCCCTCGGCCCCCTTGGGGGAGAGGGTGGACCGCGATGGCGCTTTCACCAGCCATCGCGGGCCGGGTGAGGGGGTTGTCCGGGATTGCGGACCCAGGAAAGCCATAGTAGGGGTAGCGCCAGGCTTGTACAAATTGCGATCGGTTCCTTCAATCACGACCTGCGGCTTCGCCGCCTGACTTGCGGAAAGGCTGTGCCTTTCCGACGGACGTCGAGCATGAACGACCTCCTCCGCTCTGGCTGGGAGGCCCAGCCTCCCAGCCAGGGCGGAGGAGGGGCAGGGTGCTGGACTGGCCGGAAAGCCGCAGGCTTTCCGCAAGTCAGGGCGGCAAAGCCGCTGTGGTCGCCGGCCTGCGCCAGTAATTTGGACAGCTTGGGGTAGCGCTTGCCCTACCCCGCGAGGGGACGGCAAGCCGTCCCTCTACGATCCTAATGATTCGTATTGTCTACAAACTCCCGCTGCGATGCCGCTCGCTGTTTCGGCGCGGGCGTGTCGAACTGGAACTGAACGACGAGCTCCGCTTCCACCTCGAGAGGCTGACGGAGGAGTATGTCGCGAAGGGGATGACGCCGAAGGAAGCCCGATATGCCGCCCTGCGCGAATTGGGCGGAGTCGATCAAATCAAGGAGGAGTGCCGCGATATGCGACGGGTAAACTACATCGAGAATTTACTTCAAGACCTCCGCTATGGCTTGCGGACGCTGGCAAGGAATCGCGGCTTCGCGGCGCTGGCAATTCTGACGCTGGCGCTAGGGATTGGCGCCAACACGGCGATCTTCAGTGTGGTTGATACGGTCCTGCTCCGGCCTCTGCCTTTCAAAGATCCCTCGCGCCTGGTGTGGGCCACCGAACGGTTCCAGATCACCCACGGCGCGGCAACCGTGATCAGCCCTGACTTTATGGGCTGGACGAACCGCAACCAGGTCTTCGAGCAAATCGGCGCGTACGGAGGAGGCGTCGGCGCGAATCTGACGGCGTCGGGTGAACCGGCACGCGTCAGCGTTTTGAACGTCACTCCCGGCCTTTTCCCGATGCTGGGCGTTCAACCGGTGGCGGGCCGCGCGTTTGTGCCGTCGGAGGGAAAGCAAGGGCAGGACCACGTCGCGCTCCTCAACGAGGCGCTGTGGCGCAGCCGCTTCGGCGCCGACCCGCACATCGTGGGCAAGAGCGTGCGCCTCGACGGCGACGCTTACACGGTGGTGGGCGTGATGCCCGCAAACTTGCGCTACCCCGCCGCCGATGTCTGGACGCCGCTGGCGCTGGATTCGGACTTCTTTTCTCCGCACTCTCCCCGATGGCACGCCCTCACGGTGATCGCGCGTCTGAAGCCGGGCATCGACGTGGCCCGGGCGCAATCCGACCTGCAACTTGTTACGCAGCAAATGGACCGTGAATATCCCGCGGAAGCCGCGCCCTTCCGCGCCCATGTGCGCGTGGAAGTGTTGCCTTTGCACGCGCTGCTCGTTCAAAACGTGCGCTCGCTGCTGCTGATACTCTTGGGGGTTGTGGGATTCGTCCTATTGATCGCGTGTGCAAATGTCTCGAACCTGCTGCTTTCGCGCGGCGTGCTGCGAGGCAGGGAGATGGCCGTGCGGGCGGCGCTGGGAGCGGGACGTTTGCGGCTGATCCGCCAATTGCTCGCCGAGAGCTTGCTTCTCGCGCTGGCCGGAGGAGTTCTCGGCCTTCTGGCCGGACTGTGGGGAACGACAATCCTGCGGCGACTGATTCCTTCCAATCTCTCGTCGGACATCCACCTTGACCTGCGCCTCCTTGGCTTCTCGGCGGGTGTCGCCGTTTTAGCCGTTTTGGTTTTCGGTTTTGTCCCCGCCTTGATCGCCTCCCGAACTGAAGTCGGCGATGCGCTCAGAGAAGGGGGTCCGCAGGCGGGCGCCGCGCGCGCGGCGCATCGTCTCCGCGGCGTTTTGGCGGCTGGGGAAATCGCGCTGTCGCTGATTCTGCTGGTGGGAGCCGGGCTTCTGGCGCGGAGTTTTCTGCGCCTAAGCCAAGTTAAACCCGGCTTCGACCCTCACGGTCTGTTGATCGCAACTGTCGAAAGGCCCTGGACGAGCAACCCGAAACCGCAGCAGTTTGCAGCCTTTTTCCAAGAGGCGCTGGAACGGGTTCGGAGCCTACCGGGCGTCGAAGAAGCGGCAGAGACCACGCGCTATCCGCTGGAGGAGTCTCACAATACCACTTTAATGCTCCAGATTCGCGGCGTCGAGAACTTCCGCCCTCCGCAACCTGTCCCCATGATTGCTGTTAGCGCGGATTACTTGCGGGTAATGCGGATTCGCTTACTGAAGGGGCGGGCCTTCGCCGACGCCGACGCCGCTACCTCTCCAAGCGCAGTCATCGTCAACGAAGCTTTTGCACGCATGGCTTTTAAGGCACTCGATCCTCTGGCACAGCAGATTAGCTTTGGCCCGCCGCCCGCACCGTGGTGCCAAGTGGTGGGCGTGGTTACGGACATCAGGGACCACGCTCTCGCAGAGGAACCCACCCCGGAAATCTACGCGCCGTACCTGCAGCAGCCCTCTTTCAGCATGGCCCTTGTGATTCGAACGGCAGGCAGCCCAGAGGCGCTGGTGAGGCCGGTTCGGAATGCCATTGAGAGTATTGACAAGAATCAGCCGTTATCCTCGACCGCGACCATGGACGAAGTCATTGCAGGCTCGGTGGCGCCCCGGCGTTTCCAAATGATGCTGCTGGGATTGTTTGCGCTTCTGGCCTTGGTCCTCGCCGCAGTGGGAATTTACGGCGTGGTCAGTTATTCCTGTAGCCAACGAGTGCATGAATTCGGCGTGCGGATGGCGCTGGGGGCGGAGCGCCGGGATCTGCTCGGGCTGGTGATCCGGCAGGGAGGCGTGCTGGCGCTGCTGGGTGTGGGTATTGGCACGGGCGGGGCGCTGGCGCTGACTCGCTTCTTGTCGAGCATGCTCTACGAGGTTAGGCCTACCGACCCGCTGACCCTGGTCGGCGTGGCATTGGTTCTGGCCGTCGTGGCGCTCGCGGCCAGCTTCCTCCCCGCGCGTCGCGCCACGAAGGTGGATCCGATGGTGGCGCTGAGGTATGAGTAGAGCAGTGGCGAGTGGCTAGTGCTTAGTGGCTAGATCCTTCGCTTCGCTCAGGATGACAGTTGCATATTCAGGGAGGAGACTTCGGCAACCTCTCTGCCTAGCGCGCTCTCGCGAGAGTCCGATAGTCGGCGTCGGCGCCCCCCGGCACCAGAACCCACAAGGTGTAGATGCCGAGCGCCGTTCCCACCGGAAAATGGACCAGGTTGATGCAGCCGATAACAATGGCCAGCATGCGTGCCCAGGGACTACGCGCCATCAGGCCGATGCCTGCAAACAAACCCGCTATCGAGAACCCCGCGACGAGCACGCCGATCCCGCCGAGCAGCGGGCCCAAGAACGCGCGCAAAGGTGAAGGCATGGGCCACATCATAAACGGAATGTGCATGTGGCCGATTCCTATTAGGGCCAGGGCCGGGATCACTCGCAGACCGGAATAGATGATCCACAGAATGGCCAAGGTGCTTACGTGCCGCGCCACACGCGAGGGTAGAGCGAATCCGACGCCCGAAGGCGGCGGGCCAGGTTGAACCGGCGGGGGTTGCGGCGGCGCAGGGATGGCCACGGGAGAGGATGGCGTGGCACTGACAGCCGGTTGACCACATTTGCTGCAGAACCGCTGGCCGGGCATGAGGGGTGAACCGCAGTGTGCGCAGTGCATCGAAGGGACCTCACTTTCTAGCATAAGCATACGCCCAAATGCGCCCAAATGTTCCCATTGCCCGCCTATGTTACCCTAAGTGAATGCAAACCGGTACGCCCAGCCAAACGGCCCTGGCGGCTGCGTTCCACCGAGCCGCCCATCAGGTGCTCGAGCAAGGGCGGATCTTCGCCGATCCCCTTGCGCTGCGGATTCTAGGAGCGGATGCGGCGGTTGCCGTTCGCCGGGCTGAGGAACACCCCGACGGCCGCCGGATGCGACTCTTCATCGCAGTCAGGACACGTTTCGCAGAGGATGCTCTGGCCGCGGCGGTCGAGAACGGTGTTCGTCAACTGGTGGTGCTCGGGGCAGGTCTGGACACCTACGCATACCGCCATCCCTACGGAGACCGTCTGCGCGTTTTCGAAGTTGATCACCCTGCGACTCAGGCTTGGAAGTGCCAACTGCTGCGCGATGCCACAATCGGGCTTCCGGGCTCGCTGACTTACGTGCCCGTTGATTTCGAGCGTGAGACTTTGGCCGAGCGTCTTACGGCGGCCGGCTTCGATCCTACACAGGAGACTTTCTTTACCTGGCTGGGAGTCGTTCCGTATTTGAAGGAAGAAGCTGTCTGGTCCACCCTGGCCTTCGTCGCCAGCCTCTCGAGCGGCGCCCAAGCCGTGTTTGATTACAGCGATCCTCCGGCATCCCTCTCGCCGGAAGCGCGGGCTTGGCACGCGAGTCGCGCCCAACGCGTCGCCAGCCTTGGCGAAGCCTGGGTCACTTACTTCGAAGCTGAAAAGCTCCACGCCAAACTAATGGACCTGGGATTTGCAGAGATCGAAGACCTGGGGCCTCCGCAGATCGGCGCGCGTTACTTTTCACGCCCTGCCGCCTCCTTCCCTGAGAAAGGCGGCCATGTGATCCGTGCGAGGAAGAACTCGTCGAGGAGTCGTGACCGAACCGGTGTGCGTGTAGGCGTTCAATAGCGGTCGCGCTCGTCCCGCACCAATTCCGAGAAAGTTCGCTTCCTGATCTTGTCGCCGAAGATGCGAAGCCCCTTACTCCTCGACTTCTCGACTCCTCGACTTTTCAACTCTCGAGATCCGGGGCAGGGATTTGCCTTCGAGCTGCTCGATGGCCTTACGCATTTCCGGGGGGAGCGTCAGGGGCTTGCCGGCGCGGTAGTCAAACCAAACCAGAGTCGAATCGAGCTCCGCGGCCACCACCCCATGACGGGCGCTCACGATGCGATGCGCCATTTCGAAGCTGCTATTGCCAACGGCGGTTATACGAGCGCCCGCATAGACCGTGTCCGGATAGGTGAGCGGCAACCGGAAATCGCAGGAGAGCGCCGCCACGATAGGCCCGGTTTTCGCTGCGGCCGACCCATTCCAGGCAGCCAATCGAGACAGGTACTCGATGCGCGCACTCTCCGCCCAGCGAAAGTAGATGACGTTGTTCACGTGGCTCAGGGGATCCTGTTCTCCCCACTGCAAGGGAAAAGAAATGACGACCGGGAATGCCTCGAGAGATTCGTGTTTCATAAGGCTGGAAAAAGATTGTCCTGTTTCTCCCAATCTCGCAGCAGTCTCTCATCGACCGTATCGTTTTGAATTTGCTCGCTGAGGCGGAAGAAGCGCGAAAGATGGCGCTTGGTGCGCCGGGTGGCGTACTCGGTCATGGCCCCGGAGTGAATCATGAAGGCCCAGTCGCTGGCCTGAGCGAGGAAGAGTTCCCTTTGGGCTTGCGCCAGCGCGCGGTCGGTTAAACTCTTTCCATTCGATCGGGCATCCAGAAGTTTCTCCATGAGGCCAGCGGCGCGGTGCAGGTGAGGATAGATCCAGTCGTTGCTAGCGTTCAACCAGACATCATTGAAACCTTCGTATCCCCAACTCGAGAGGGCCGGCGTGGCGACTTGGTTTACCGGGTATGCGTCGAGGTATTCGGAAAGGGTTACGAGGCTTATAGACTCGGGCTGGCTCGCGAGCTTGCGCACCACCTGATTGATCCAAGCGGGGCCTTCGTACCACCAGTGGCCAAAGAGTTCGGCATCGTAGGGCGCCACAATCAATGGCGGGCGATCCATCACCGAAGCCAGATACTCTACATGCTTTTGCCGGTTGAAGACGAAGTTGCCGGCGTGGCTTTCAGCCTTACTTTCCGCCCGCTCTGGAACGTAGGGCTGCTTGCGATCTGTCTTCCCGGTAATGCGGTAGTATTTGAATCCGGTGTCAATTCGAATACCGTCCCCCTGAATGTAGGGCCGCAGATAATCAAGATCGAGGTCGTAGGCGATATCTCGATAGAACTCCCGGTAGTCGTAGTCCCCGGGATACCCTTCCACGGAACTCCAAACCTGGCGGGAAGATTCCGGATCGCGCCCAAACGCGGCCATGCCCGAGGGGGCATAGATCGGAGCATAGACACCCCACTTGGGCCGCGGCTCAGCGCGCGTGACCCCGTGAGTCTCGAGGATAGTGAATTGGATGCTCTGTTCGCGCAGCGCTTCGTCCACGCCGGGGAAATAGCCGCATTCCGGCAACCAGAAGCCCTTCGGCTGGCGACCGAGAATCTGTTCGTAGTACTCAACCCCGGTTCGAATTTGTGCCTTGACCGCAGAGGGATTCACTGACAAGAGGGGCAGGTAGGCGTGCGTGGCGGCGCTGCCTAGAATCTCGATCTTACCCAACTCCTGAAATCTTCGAAACGCCGTCACCAGGTTACGATCATAGCGGTTAAGGAAAGCCTCGCGGAAAGTGAGGAAGCGCTGATGATAAAGGACGGCCAGACGGTGGATTTCCGGCTCTGCCGCGGTTCGCGCGATTTCCTTCTCGGCGAGCGCAATCAGCCGCTCGATCCGCCGCAGGTAGCGGGATTGCAAAAACGGATCCAAGAGCATCGAGACCAGAGTCGGCGTAAAAGAAAAGGTGAGGCGAAAATCCACGCCATCCTCGAGCAGACCCTCCAAGACGAGGAGCAAGGGGATATAGACTTCCGTGACCGCTTCGTAGAACCAGTTCTCCTCGAGGGAGTCCTGATGCTCGGGATGCCGCACGAAGGGCAGGTGGGCGTGAAAAATAAATGCCAGAAAACCTTTTGCCATTATGACGACTTCCGACCCAAGGAGGCGCCGGCTTGAAAACTAATCTCGCTTAGCGCAGTGAGATCAGCGCGACCTCTTCCCGAAGGCTGAGACCCGCCCATCCTGCGGGCTTGAAGGACGAGGGCGGGCCAGTCCCACTCTCCCTGCAAGTAAAAGCCGGCGAGGCTCGGCTCGGTTTGCCCTGGCGGCGCGCCGAGCCGGCTCATTTCCCGGTGCTGCGGCCCCCACCCGACGTTCTCCCAAGGCTCCGCGTATGGGGGGACGCTTCGCGCCGCGCCTCGACCTTCCTCCTCCGGTGCAATGGCAGGCGGCGCGTTTCGCAGCGCTTCCATGGGTTGCTGCCAGCGCGCTTCACTGTAAGGCGGTTCCCAGGCCGCGGGGGTGTGTCGTGCAGCTTCCGTAGGTTCTTGCCCGCGCTCTTCACTACGGGGCGGTTCCCAAGCCGTAGGCGCGTTTTGGGCCAGCCCCCACGGTACCTGCTGGGCCGACACCGGTTGCGAGCGGGCCCCCTCGACAAGGGGATAGTGCTCGTCCACGGTATCCGATGGTCCGCCGGGAGGAATCGGGGCCACGTTGGATTGCGCCAAGCGGCGGAAGCCGACCTTAGTGCGGAGAGCTAAGTCCACGCGGTAGAACCTGGCGGGATTCTCCAGACGCACGTACCAGCTTCCCGCTGCGAGAGCAATCTCAACTTCAAACCAGTTCGAGGCGTTCGCGGCCTCAAAATGCGCTCGAGTGCCGGAGTAAAACCTCAACACGGGGTGCGCTCGCGGGCCAAGTCTGCTGAAGATCCTGCTCACCTCTTCCCAGTCGTGGGCGGCCAGCTCCCAATAAACGTGGATCAGATGCGGATTGACAGGCAGAAGAACCACCCTTGTCTCCTCGACGCGGTCCGGAAGTTCCTCGCCGTCGACGGCCGCTGCCTCAGTGTCGTCCCCGGCCGCACTTACCTTCTCTTCCACGGATTGTGCTTCGTCCGGCCTTGCTTGCGACGAAGCGGCGTCGGGAGGAAACCTCTTCGACTCCCCCAGGGTCTGCATTTTCCCCACGCTGCCTCTCTACCGGCTCACTTAAGCTCCGGAAGCCTTGCCGGTCTTTCCTACCTGCCCGGCTGGAAGGACTTCCACTCCAGCCGGCAGTCCGAGCATTTCAACGCACCATAGACGTTGTAGTAGCTGCTGTAACCGCTGCTCGTGTCCGATTTCGCGAGTGTCATCTCATCGTGAATGTGCGCGTGCTGGTGGCAGAGGCCCCGCCCGCAGGCCGCACATACGCCTCTAGCCTCTTGATCGCAGAACCAACATTTCATAGACGCGGACTCCTTCTACGGCGCTGAAATTCATTCCGCCGGCGGCGTGCGACAGGGGTTTGCTGCACACATCACCTCCCGGAATTTCACGCCTGCGCATGGATCGTTCGCCGTGGTCTGCGCCAAAGGTCGCCGGCCACGCGGAACACAGCACAGCGGAAACTCAACCCGAAGTCTCCGATTTCTGATTCCAAAAGCTGCGGTCAGAACGAGTCTGCGGACGACGACTCTCCGCGCCGCGAATGTACACTTTTATACTAGTACAACGCAGCCTGCCACCGCAACAACCCTACCCAGGAAGGGAATTATCTTGTGCGGGGCTCGCCTCAAGGGGCGAACCCGGCGGCGAGCGGAAGAATTGCAGATTAATGATAGTAAACGTCCAGCACCCGGTCGGCCACGTGGTCCCAGGTGAAGCCGCTCTCGACCGCAGTGCGGCCGTTGCGTCCCATCCATCGCGCCCATTCGAAGTTAGTGAATAGCGTGCCCAGCCCCCAGCCCACCGAATGCGGGTGGGGATGAATCTTGAGTCCGTTCACCTCGTGCCGGACGAATTCATCCGGGCCGCCATTCTTGCTCACCACCACGGGCTTGCCGGCGCTCCAACCCTCGAGCACGACAATCCCAAAGGGCTCGTTGCGGCTGGGCACGCAGACCACATCACAGGACTTATACAGCTCGGGAAGTTCATGACCATTCTTGAATCCCAGGAAGCGCGTGGCGTGCCCGACACCCATTTGCCAGGCCCGATGCTCGAGGCTGCGTCGCATCCCTCCATCCCCTGCAAAGACGAACTTGGTCCCGGGATAGTATCGCAACAGCCCTGGTATCGCCTCCATCAACAGGTCGGGACCTTTCTGAAACTCCATGCGCCCCACGAACAAGACCATGGGATCCATGGGACCCATGCCGTAGCGGGCCTTCACTTCGCCGGGATCGAGCCAGCCCTCGAAACGGTGGGTGTTCACGGCGTTGTAGATCGGCCGGATTTTCCACTCCGGGACCTCGTACATCCACATGATCTCTTTCTTCAAGGCATTCGACACGGTGATGACTCGATCCGCCCAATAGGTGGCCGCGCGCTCCTGGAAGCGAACGCGCGCCGGCTGGCCGCCGTAAAAGTGATTCCCGCAGCGGCCGAACTCCGTGGAATGCAGGGTCAAGACGGTTTTCCGATGGCGGCCTTGTTTCATCCAGATCATGGCGTTCGCCGCCAGCCAGTCGTGGGCGTGCACGATATCGAACGGTCCGGTAAAGTCCTCCGTCGCCGACACATAGTGGACGAACGATCGACACATGTCGTTGACCTCGTCCACAAAATTCGGTTGCAAGCGAAATGGACAGCGGTGATAATGCACTCCATGAATGAGCTCATAGTGCGATTGACCGGGACCCACGCGGGTGAACACGTGAACGTCGTTTCCCTTCCGTTGTAGAGCTGCGGCCAGCTCAGTGACGTGGGCTGCGACACCGCCCACGGGAATCGAATGAAGAGACTCCCACGATAACATCGCGATACGCATGCCTGTTTCCTCCTGACTAAGCCTGAGAGTCCAACCTGCGGCCTCGCATAAAGGCCGGTATTTCGGTGACGCCGGCTCCAGTGAGATACACTATGCCTCGTCACACTTCGCAGAACTGGAATGACGGCGGTCGGTGGGTGACGGACCCAACGCTACCCGGGGTGGAGTTGGAGCGGGCCAGCGCGCCTTGGCTTGGATTGGATTGAACGTGCCCCCAGCAAGCCTTGCGGGTTCGTCGCTATCTTGGTTTTGCGGAAGTCGTCATCCGCCCCTCGAACGATGACGACAGAACTCTTGTCGCCGATCCCTCAAGCCGAGCGGTATCAGCCTCTGGATTTGTTCAGATGGGCAACAGAATATCGCACGTGCACGTGCCGTACCACCGATTGCGAAATTGCGTGGAGCTTCCCCGTTTGAATTCAGCTTACCAATTATATGATGACTATATGGGTAAAAAAGTTCTCCGGCCCAGGACCCACGCCACCCCTCCCCACGCAAAATATATTTATGTTGCACATAATGAATCCTTTGCGGTAAAGGCTCTCGTGGCCATCCTGGACGACCAGCCTACGCTTTCAGCATCTTAACGAATCCTACCCTGCCGTGACTCTGACCTCCGATCCCTTCGCTGCGACCGCCCCCAGTTGCTAAAGCAACAATGCTGGATCATATAAGCTCAAGACGGTATGATGAAGAGGAAGATCGTATCAGGGCTTAGATGTGGAGGTATCGAACATGACCGACTTGATCGACAGGAGTAAACTGCCTGCCTTACCCGAAGTGCTCGACGGATTACCAGATTTCTGCGGCTGGGATGAAGACGTTCTGAAAGTGGTTCAAGGTCAGAAGCCGGTCTTCCTGCCAACGACCAACATTCATCTCGATCAACTGAACGCGGCGTTTGCTGTGGCCTTGCACATGCACCAGCCGATGATCCCGGCCGGCCACGACGGGCAGCTCATCAGCAATCTGCAGTACATGTTCGAGCACCCGGACGAAGGCGACAATCACGATGCGGGGCCCTTTGCCAATTGTTACAAACGGATGGGGGATATTATCCCGGACCAAGTCAACCAGGGTCTGAACCCGCGCGTCATGTTGGATTACTCCGGCGCTTTACTCTGGGGGCTGCGCCAGATGGGGCGAGGAGATATTCTGGATAATTTAAGGCGCATCACCTGCGACCCTCGTTACCAGCTTCACGTCGAATGGCTCGGCACCATGTGGGCTCACGCCGTGGCTCCCTCGAATCCGATCCCCGATCTTAAGCTCCAGATCCTGGCCTGGCAGCATCATTTCGCAGCCCTCTTTGGATGGGACGCCCTGGCCCGCGTGAAGGGATTCTCTCCCCCCGAGATGGCGTTGCCCAATCATCCCGATACCCTTCATGAATACGTTAAGGCCCTCAAGGAATGCGGGTACCGCTGGCTAATGGTTCAGGAGCATTCAGTGGAGACTCCCTCGGGCCAGGGCCTCGGTTATAAGCACATCCCATACCGGCTCGTTGCGCGCAACTCGCGAGGCGATACGATCTCCATCACCGCACTCATCAAAACCCAAGGGTCGGACACCAAACTCGTGGGCCAGATGCAACCCTACTACGAGGCCAAAACGCTCTCGCGGCAGAATCTGGGCCCAACTTCAATACCGCCGCTCGTCACTCAAATTGGCGATGGCGAGAATGGCGGCGTCATGATGAATGAGTTCCCGCCGGCGTTTTGGAAAGCTTGGCAGGAAATGGCGCAGTCAGGTGGCGGAACCCGAGGAGTGGTCGGTCTTAACGGCACCGAATACCTGGAACTCATCGAAGCAGCCGGCTGCTCTCCCGAAAGCTATCCTCCTTGCCAGCCTATCGGACAGCACCAGATCTGGCAACGGCTCCCATCCGGAAGACTCGCGCCGGGCGCGGTGGAAGAAGCGATCCGGCAACTGAAGAAGGAAAACTCCAACTTTCGCATGGAAGGCAGTTCTTGGACCAACGACCGCAGTTGGGTGAAAGGGTATGAGAATGTCCTGTCCCCCATGGCCCAACTCAGCGCACTATTTCACCAAAAGATAGACCCGCTGGCAAGCCAAGTTAACCTCAACCGACAGCCGCGCTATCGCCGAGCTTTGCTTTACAATCTCCTCTTGCAGTCGAGTGACTTCCGCTACTGGGGCCAGGGAGCGTGGACGAACTACGCACGCGAAATCTTCCGGCGCGGGGAAGATACGTTAAATCGGGAGTTCTAGTGTCTTGAGTCACAGCTTCGTTGAATAATTCAGCCCGCGGAGCGGGCGGCACCGAGTAGCCCACGGCGTAAGCAGTGGGTCGTGGAAGCCCACCCTCTCCCCCGTGCCCTCTCCCGCCCAGCGAGAGAGGGGTGCCCAAGGCGGGGTGAGGGCCATATAACCCAGGGCTTACGCCCTGGGCTACTCTATGCCGCCCCTGACGGGGCTCTTCGGAAGGGTCGAGCCTGAGAAAGACATTTGTTAACGAACTGATGACTTAGGACACTAGCCGGATTTCGTG
>Ga0187781_10001347_pt1 | contig 18555 bp, 16 predicted proteins | sample 0715_SJ02_MP02_2_FD_132447 | JGI IMG/M metagenome (GOLD analysis project Ga0187781, IMG submission 132447) | Tropical peat soil microbial communities from peatlands in Department of Meta, Colombia - 0715_SJ02_MP02_20_MG | ecosystem: Environmental > Terrestrial > Soil > Wetlands > Peat | place... | reverse complement strand
TACCAGTTCCAACAGGGGTCTATCGCTGGAGCCAGTCGCAACTGCTCGCACATAATCGTGGTGCCCTCGGTGAACCAGTCAAGAAAACGCTGATCGTTCTTCTCAGGGGATTCAAGGGTCGCGAAAAGGCCGAAGTCGGCACTCGGCCGCCCCGCCACGATACCGCCGACAACATGGTGGGTCCGGGCGACATGACGGGCTACGGTTCCGACGCTCCAGCGATCCGACCATGGAACTCGGCCCGACGGCGCTGCGGCGTAGGCGACAGCAATGCGTCGCGATTCGTCTCCAATGACTTCAAGGTAAGTATCTAACATGTCGCCTCGGATTCTCGGGGTCTAGCGCCCTGGCGAGCCGTCTCCCTGATGTTGGACAGGGCGTAATATTGACACTCTTGCCGTGGCTTGGACCGGCATCCAGCCGCGATATCCACACTCTTGCAGCCGCCTCTGCCGCTCCGAGGAAGCCACGCAAGTATGCGCTCGCCCACTGAATGGTGCCGAGTTCTCTGGTAGAGCATCTGAGTCCAAATCAGCAATTTTCCCGGAGCTAGAGCTCGCGGAGGCGGAAGGAAAGATTCTCCCCGATCCTTCTCGGCTCAGCGGGAGGGTATCTTCGCCGAGGCCGACACACTGGAACAGCAACCGAACTGGTCAAAGCGTCCGACGGCTATCTGCCACGGGCGAGGAACCCTTGGAGCTGCTGATCCGGTCGACTTGCTTCGGCAGTGTCCCAGGTCACCCTGGGACCGCCAGCATCACCCTTCTTCGGTCGGCCACAATGAACCTATGGCCATTTCCCATATCAGAACCTGCGACCCGGCGGCTGTGCGATGACCGATGACCTCATCATTGAGCGCGGCAACAACCACGCTGTCTTGACTCTCAACCGTCCTGAACGGCGCAACGCTCTGTCTGTTGCTCTGCGCGACTCCATCAGCGACACGCTCGACGAGTTGGCAAAGGATCCGGCAGTCAAAGCAGTCGTCGTGACAGGGGCAGGGACGGTGTTCTCAGCGGGCTTTGACCTGAAGGAGTTCGACCAGGGGACTGCAGACGAGGCGTTCATGGCAGTGCTCTGGGCCTCGAGCGACCGGTTTCATCGGACCGTTTGGGGCTTTCCCCTCCCCCTGATCGCAGCGATCAATGGACCGGCTATTGCTGGGGGGTTCGACCTGGCCGTCATGTGCGACCTGCGAGTGGCGGCCACAACAGCTCGGTTCTCGCATCCTGAGCGCTCCTTCGGTGACGTGGTCTATGGGCCGCTCCACGATCTGGTGGGTGGCTCGGTGGCACGCGACCTCACCCTCGGCGGTCGAGAACTCGCCGCAGAGGAGGCGCTGGCCCTCCACCTGGTAAACGCGGTGGTCGAGTCCGAAGCCCTCAGTGATGCAGTGACGGAGGTGCTCAGCCGGATCTGTGTCGCCCCACGCGACGTCCTGATGCGAATCAAGGCGAAGGCTTTGCGCCGGGCGGGGTGGGACCCTGATAGCCAGACCCTCGACCTCTAACCAACCCGCGGACCGTAGGAGTCCTCCGGCTTTCGCAAGCAGCTGCCAAGCGCCCGGGGCGGAGTGTGCCGGTACTGGATAATCCTCGGCGATCTCAGTAGCCGCGGCCCAGCTGATTCGTAATCGGTCAAGCCAGGGACATAAACCGTCTGATCATGGGTCAACGATTGTTTCCCCGGCCATGCTTGCTAGCGGCTAACGCCTTTCCCGCGAGCAGACGCCTGCTACCTGGCGGCTACCCGTGGGAGTGATATCGGACGGTGCGAGGGCCCGAGGGAAGTCAGACAAGGGGCGCGAGATCCGGTCTCGGACGGTCTGGTGCCAGATCCGACCCCCCGGCTGAGCGTTTCCGGATGCCCCTCGCGAGCACGAAAATGGTGTAGGTGGCGTTCCAACCATGGCAGGATCACCGCGGGAGGAAATAGGTGGCGAACGATGCCGGCGAGGGCTCCCGAGTCGGACGAAAGCGGCTCCTGATCGTCGGCCTGAGCGCGGCTCTATTGGTTCTCATGGGCACGAGCATTGGGATGGCGGTTTCAGGCGGAAGCGCGAAAGTGGACACGTCTGGCGTGAGAGCAGCGACGACGAGCACCACCATCCTGCCGACCACGACTACCACCATCCCGCCGACCACGACCACTACAGTCCGCGGCAAGGCGCCGGCCGGGCCTGTCATCAGTACGACAAATCAGAGCGGTGGTCCGACCTCGACCACCACTACAGTCCCCGGCGAGGCTCAACCCTGGTCCACAATGACTACGACAGATCAGCCCGCCACCCTCTACGGGGTGTCGTGCACGTCGCCCAGCTTCTGCGTGGCCGTTGGGGGGAACAACGGGCCGTCGATCGCGGAGCAATGAGACGGGTCGAGCTGGTCGACCATGACCACGACCAACCCCGACACAATCTCCCAACTCAGCGGAGTGTCCTGTACTTCGGTCAGCTTCTGCGTGGCCGTTGGGGAGTATTCCGGTCTCCCCGGGAACGGCAACAACTTGAGCGATCAGTCCCTCGCCGAACAGTGGAACGGGTCGAGCTGGTCGACCATGACCACGACCAATCCGACGACCGACGACGGTCTGACAGGAGTGTCGTGCACCTCGCCCAGCTTCTGCGTGGCCGTGGGGTCTTCCCAGAACGGCACCGTTGCAGAACAGTGGAACGGGTCGAGCTGGTCGACCATGACCACGATCCCCGGTGACGCCAACATTCTCAACGGGGTGTCGTGTTCCTCAGCCACCTTCTGTGTGGCCGTCGGTTACTCCTCCACCGGCGACCCTGAGGACCTCAAGACGCTCGCCGAACAGTGGAACGGCTCGAGTTGGACGACCATGACCACGACCAATCCGTCCACCGCTGACACGCTCTACGGGGTGTCATGCAAGTCGACCAGCTTCTGCGTAGCCGGGGGTTACTACTACGACTCCGGCGCCGACCTGACCCTCGCCGAGCTGTATGCGTCACAACCCTGAACCTCAGTTCATGCCCCAACCAATCCCCTGAGGGCCGGGCCCTCCGATCAACAGCCAGCTTCTGTGCAGCAGTTGCGCGGCCCGTGCCCCACCGAGCACAGGGTACGACACGCTGCCAAGAACCACGAACGGGAGGTGAATAGCTCGGCCCGCTGGATTCCGGGAAGTGCTGTCCCCTTAATCGGGGTGAGATTGGGCACCTTTTACGGCTGAGATCGGCCTTGGTCGTCAGTGATCGGTGTTTGGGCGTCCGGCTTATCCGGTAACCGCAATTCCCACCCCCGCCATTAATGTGCCGTGATGCGCTACTCCGACGACAGCGGCGTGGAAGCCGACCCGACCGGAAAGGTTCCGAGGGGGATACCCGAGCGACCAGGCCCTCCGGGGCTCGCTGATCGACCCTGGCCAGGTGTCATGCGGCGACGGCACCCCCGCCTCCGGAGCCACTACCGACGGAGCAATAAGACTCCAGCCCGGTGACCTCTGATGCGAGCGCGGCCTCGACACGCGTCAACAACGCGATCGGAAACTGGAGCCACTGGGCTTCTAATCCTCCGTGAGCAGCGAAGGCCTGCAATGACGACAGCAACGAAGCAACCTTGGCTTCCTGCGCCTGCAAATGTGCAATCGTGGCCGACGCATTCGTGCAGTTCACACTCGGGGCGGCTGACGCCATGCTCATGGAGCCCATGGCGAGGGACCCAGCCAGCACTAACGAAACAACGACTTTCTGGACCATCGCCGCGTCCTCCCCAGTGGTCTCGCCCACTCCCAGTGTTGGATTGGACTTCTCTCTGTGGTAGATATCTTGTCCCCGCAGGTGAAGTACGGCCATGGCCAAGCGCCTTACTGGGAGATTGTTGTTTAGGCGTGGAGAAATGAGGCAAATCGCTTCCCGGCCTGGAGCGATCTTGGCGGGTCCGGGTCGCCTGCCTTCTCGGTGGCGAAGCGTGGCAGCGCCGACCGGATGATTCGGCGATGGCTCAGGGAACCGCCCGAGTTGTGCCGGTTGAGTGCGATCGAAGGCCGGGGACAACCCAACCGGAAACGACGATCCGTGAGCAACTGCGCCCGGTTCCGGCCTGGCTGACCTGGCCGGAGGCCGAACCTGGGACCGTCCTCGTTGCCACGACTGTTCACGAGAGTCAGTGACGAACCAGCCAAGTCCGGTGACAATCTAGTAACGGCTAAACGAACGAAGGTGAAATGCTCGCGCAGGTCATTGGCAGCACCGACCCGCGTGCGTACTCTGCCGAATGGCGTTGGTCGATTTCAAGAGGCCCGGGGGGGACTCGTCTGGGGCTCTTGAAGCGCTACCAACCCTTCCCCAGAAAAGGGGGCGCGTCCGTGCCTAGGCGTGCCTCCTTTTCGCGACGACCCTCCACGAGTCGTCACTGAATTGACCCGCAAGCAAGGTCCCGAGCGGCCCCACTTCGATAGCGGCTCGACGGGGGGACCACCGTGTCGCTACCGGGTGACTCAGCTACTCGGGACCACTACCAGCAGGACACGACGTCCGTGACGGCACCAGGGACCGTGGTCAGGCTGACAACGCAGGTTACGGACGCAAGAACGACATCGGGACCTTGGTCCCTTCCATCCCCTTCGTCCACAACCGCATGTGGAATGTCACGGGGATAGACTCTTGGCGTTCATCCCCTTGATTAGTCGGTCTTGACGACGAGCACGGCGCATTCCGCCCCGTGCGCCACCGAGTTGGGCACGCTGCCCAGAATCCGTCGTGCCCCTCGCATGCCCTTGCTGCCCACCACGATGAGGTCGGCTCCGACGCCGTTGGCTGTATTCAAGATGGCATCGGCAGGATCCCCAGCCACGGCATGCAGTTCGGTGTCGACCCCGTCGCACCACGACTCTGCAGCCCGCCGGCCCACGTCATCGGCAGCCTCCCTCCGCAGCGCCGTCCCTGCTCCCGTATCGACCATGGCGGCACCGGCAAGGTCGGCCATGGCCGACGACCCTGATCGAAAGCCGGTAACGACGTGCAACGTGGCTCCCCACTGTCGAGCGAGGCCGGCCGCCACTGCTACCGCTTGGTCAGCGGTGGGCGAGCCGTCCGTCCCAACCAGGATCGTCTTGTACATCGGTGCCCCCTCTCCCTCGTGCTGCCACGACGATACTCCCAGGCAATACGTCACGAGAGGCGGAACTTTACAAGCTGATGGTCGTTTCGTGATCGAGGCGAGCGTCCCGCGCCTGCAGCGGGGCTGCTGCCTGGCGAGAAGGTGATGCCCTTCCTTGTCACACCGAAAGGGCTGGGGTTCGATGAACATAACTTGGCGAGCCAAAGGCTCGTCTGCCACCACTACCGACTACGGGGCGATCATGTCGACATCAGGTCAACCCCATTCCGCGGGTCCACGGTAACTGCATCAATTCCCGACCCCGGTCGGAAGGTGCCGTTTCTTCGCTCCCAGGCCCGCTGGCCGACTGCCCCATAACTCCGACGCCGAGTGATCCCGATCACTCACCATAGTCCCAGGTCAGATCGAACCCTAGCCGGTACACGAGCGCTGACTGGCGGGTACAACAGGCCCGCCTCCCTTTGGGCAGACTGTGCGGCGGTGACCGAGACTCCCGACACCTGCTACGCGAGGACGACCGAAGGCGCTTACCTCGCCTATCAAATCCTGGGCAACGGCCCGATGGACCTCGTATTCCCACTCAACGGCGGCGTCTTGATCGACCTCATGTGGGAGGACCCGTCGATCAGCTCGTTCATGCGTCGCTTGGCCTCCTTTAGCCGCGTCATCACCTTTGACCCTCGGGGATTCGGCAGCTCCGGTCACCTCGACCCCCAGAACGTTCCGGCCGTCCAAACCTGGATGGACGACATTGGCACGGTGATGGCAGCCGCCGACTCGCCACGGGCAGCTATCATGGCCTTTGGAGAGAGCGGTCTCGCAGCCATGCTCTTTGCTGCCACTTACCCCCAGAGGACCATGAGTTTGGTGCTCGTCAACTGCTATGCCCGATACCAGCGCAGCGAGGCATCTCCATGGGCCATGCCACCCCAGGCGATTCCGGCCTACGTCGAAGCAATGCGTAACAGATGGGGGACCGGCGACATAACCCAAGTGATCGCTCCGAGTTTCGTGAGCAGTGTGGAGGCGAAACGGCGATGGGGACGCATCGAGCGCCTCTCGGCCACGCCCGATTCCGCAGCGATCCCCAGGGCGTTTTGGGAGAGCGACGTAACAGATGTCCTTGCCAGTATCCAAACACCCACCGTCGTGATCAGCAGAGCAGGTGACCATCACGTTCGCTGTGAACACAGTCGCCATCTCGCCAGTCGCATCAAGGGTGCCAGGCTCGTTGAGCTGCAAGGCGATGACCACTGGCCCTTCGCTGGTCAAAGCGAGGACATCCTCGACGCGGTTGAAGAACTCATGACTGGTATCCGGCCGAGCGGCGTCCTTGACCGGGTGCTCGCCACCGTGATGTTTACCGACATCGTGGGTTCAACCGCAAAAGCGGCCGAGATCGGTGACCGACGGTGGCGAGACACCCTCGACGACTACGACGCACTGACTCGGCGTGAACTGGATCGCTTTCGAGGTCGATACGTCAACACCACGGGGGACGGCGCATTGGCAGTCTTTGATGGTCCGGCACGGGCCGTCGAATGTGCGCGCAGCCTCGTCGAGGCCGTCCGATCTCTTGGCTTCAACATCCGTGCAGGGCTTCATACTGGAGAGATCGAATCCCGTGGGGACGGTGTGGCTGGAGTTGCCGTCCATATCGCGGCTCGGGTGTCAGCCCTCGCTGGGGCTGGAGAGGTGCTCGTTTCCCGTACGGTGACAGACCTGGTAGTGGGTTCGGGCATCGAGTTCGATGACCGGGGTGAGCGAGAGCTGAAGGGTGTGCCTGGGACGTGGAGATTGTTCGCCGTCCGGGCCTGATCCGCCCGGAAACACGGTGTGTGTATCGAAAGGAGCGGGCATCCGAGATGAGCCGCTTGAGTGCGATTGACGATCCGGGCCACGACCTGTACTTCAGCCCAACTCCACAACGGCCACGGTGGCAACGGGACCGCGGAGGCAACTTCCCTTGGAGTCGCCATCGGCGAAGTTGCTGCCGCTTACCTGCAGTCGAGCAGCATGTGTAGACACCCTTTGTCGACCCCGGGGAGATTCGGCGCCCGGTGACGAATGTTTGCTCTGAAGCAGTAGGATTCCTCGTCGGCTGAAACGATGGAGTGGGCATACCGGGTCCGGTCGGCGGACGATGAACGGGGGGGCGCCATGGGGACTCGAGGCGTGAGGTGGGCGGCAATCGCCGGAGTGGCGGTTGTGGCTGTGGCGACCACCTTCGGCGTATCGGAAGCCGCCTGGGGCAAGACGACCAAGACCAAGACGCCCAAGCCGACCATTGCCGGACTGGCAGCGAGTCCTGCCATTATCACCGCCGCCGGCGGGTCGTCGATTGTGTCTGCGACAGTGGCCAACGCCACGAGTTGCACATTCTCGTCGACACCGACATTCTCGGGTCTGCCCGTGACCGTCACCTGCTCGAGCGGATCCGTGAGCGAAACGCTCTATCCGCCGCTTAACACCTCCACGAAGAAGTCTGTCAAGTACAAGATCGAATTGACTGTGAGTGGCAGCACGAAGTCGAAGTCCAAGAAGGTGAAGCTCAAGGTGGGTCCCGGCGCCGGGGGAGGAAGTTCCTGACCTCGCGTCTGAACAGTCGGCTCGGGGGGGACTCGAACTCCAGTTGAGTACATGCTCCCTTGTCCGGGCTCGTCCCGGCTCGTGCCTACCAGTTCAGCCCAAGACCCCCTCCGTCCGGGCTCGTGCCGGTATCGCGCTGCATGTATCGAAATGGGCGGGCATCCTGCAAATGCCGCTTCATCGCACCCTGGAAGGATGACCGACTGCCCGAGATCGCTCCGGGGGGTTACCAGGGCGGTCTGGCCCTCCTAGGCCCTGGGCCCAGTCCCGGCAGAGGCATCCTGCTCCCGGCAAACCCGGATGGGCGGGAGCAGAGGTTCACCGCACTTGGGCTGGCGGGCCACCCGCCCTGTTATGACGCCGCTGCGTGATCTCGCTCGCCCTCGGCTTGTCTGACCTGGCCGGACGGCCTGGCCAGGGCATCCTGCTCCAGGCAGTTCCGTGCGGTTGCTGGGACCACTGCGCCGGTTTCAGAGTGTCGTTACCAACGCTCTTGCCCGTCACAGTGCCCATGCCGAAAGAACGTCGGGGAGTTTCGGCTCAACCAGCATCATGGCGCGACCTTCGGGTGGTTGGTCCACACACGTCCATAGGCCGCCCATGTGAGCGATACTCACCGTTGAGGTCGTATACACACCCATCCCAGTACGACACCAGATGGCGGCGAGCGATCCCCCGTAGCCCCACCGTCAGGACATGAGGGGAAGCAACCGGATTCCCCCAGTACCAGACATCGACGCCATCGGCGGCTTTGATCTGGATATAGCCCTTGCCATCAGGCGGCTCGGTCATCGAGGTGTCGAGAACTGTGAGTGGTCCGCTACAGCACCGATGCGTGTGAGACCTGATGAACACCGCTCCGCTGTGTGCCCTGATGAATTCCCGGGCGGCGGGCGTAATCACAACGTCCACGGGTCAATCGTAGACCGCCCACATGAATTCGGTCGTTACGCCTGACTCTGCGATTCTAACGTGACAGACGAGTGGAAACTCCTCGGGGACGCCATCAGGACCCTAGCGAGGTGTCGCCCGTGGTGGTCTCGGTGTCAACGGCCTCGGGCGACCGGTTACGGCCGCCGCGCTGCCGCGGCCACGAGCGCTCGGAACAGCGAGAAGTCCGGGCCCTCCTCGGGGTGCCATTGGACTCCGAGCAGGTACGGAAGGGTCGGGTCCTCCACCGCCTCGATCGTGCCGTCCTCGGCCCGGGCACTGACCTCGAGGCCGCGGCCCAGCCGGTCGATGGCCTGGTGATGGTGGCTGGCGATCTCCGCCGTCGACCCGCCGACGATCCGGGCGAGCCGCGACCGCGGAGCGATGTCGAGCCCGTGCCAGGCGTACTCGCCCGCCTTCGGGGAGTGGCCCTTGTGGCCGACCACGTCGGGGAGGTGCTGATGCAGGGTCCCGCCACGCACGACGTTCAGGACCTGCATACCCCTGCAGATGGCGAGGGTGGGTAGCTCCCGGCGAGTTGCCTCCTCCACGAGGGCCAGCTCGAAGCTGTCGCGCTCGGCGCGGGGTTCCTGGGTCTCGGGATGCGCCCTCTGGCCGTAGCGCTCGGCGCCGACGTCGGGACCGCCTGAGACGACGAGACCATCGACCCGGTCCAGGAGGACCACGAGCGTCGGGGACTGGACGGGAAGGAGCATGGCGGCACCTCCGGCCGCTTCGACGGCGTGGACATACGTTGCCGGCACGAGGGCGGCCCGCTCGGCCCACGGCCCCCAGCGGGCGTGCTCTTCGTAGGCCGTGACCCCAATGACCGGCACGGCCGTCGCGGCCGGCTCACTCGGGCGTGACATAAGCGGCGTGGACTCCTCCGTCCACGAGGAATGTCGAGGCGGTGATGAACGAGGCATCGTCGGACGCCAGGAAGGAGGCGGCGGCGGCGATCTCCTCCGGCTCGGCGAAGCGCCCCATGGGCACGTGCACGAGACGGCGCTGTGCCCGCTCCGGGTCCTTGGCGAACAGCTCCTGCAGGAGAGGGGTGTTCACCGGCCCCGGGCACAGGGCGTTGACCCGAACGCCTTGGCGGGCGAATTGGACGCCGAGCTCCCTCGACATGGCCAGGACTCCGCCTTTCGAGGCGGTGTAAGAGATCTGCGACGTGGCGGCCCCGAGCACCGCCACGAACGACGCGGTGTTGATGACCGAACCGCCTCCGTGCTCGAGGAGCCGGGCGATCCCGTGCTTGCAACACAGGTACACGCTCGTGAGGTTGATCTCCTGGACCCGGTCCCAGGCCTCGATCCCGGTGACAAGGATCGAGTCGTCTTCGGGCGGTGAGATGCCGGCGTTGTTGAAGCAGATGTCCAGCGTGCCGTAGCGATCGACGGCGGCCTCGTACATCGCCTCGACCTCCGGTCCCTTGCTGACATCGGCGTGTACGTAGAGGCCCCCGATTTCGTCGGCGATGGCGTTGCCCGCCTCATCAGCAACGTCGGCCACGACCACATAGGCGCCCTCGGCCGCGAAGCGCCGGGCGCTCGCCTTGCCGATGCCGCTCGCCGCACCGGTGATCACGGCCACCTTGCCTTCGAGGCGGTTCGTCACTCCTTCCCTTTCGTCACCGAATCGTCACTGGGGCTCACAAAGCTAAAACTAGCCGGGTAAGCGTCAGCCCTCCGTGGAGATGAAGACGTTCTTGACCTCCGAGAAGGCTTCGAGAGCGTCGGGACCCAGTTCCCTGCCGAGACCCGACTGCTTGAACCCGCCGAAGGGCGTCGAGTAGCGCACCGACGAGTTCGAGTTGACCGAGAGATTCCCCGTCTCGAGCGCCCTGGCCGTCCGCAGCGCCCTTCCGACGTCCCGGGTCCAGATGGAACCCGACAGGCCGTACACCGTGTCGTTGGCGATGCGGACAGCGTCTTGCTCGTCCTCGAAGGGCACCACGGCTACGACCGGTCCGAAGATCTCCTCCCTGAAGGCGCGCTCGTTCGGATCGACGGGTGCCAGCACGGTGGGCGGGAACCAGAAGCCGGGGCCCTCGGGCGTCGAGCCCCGGAACGCCACCGGGGCGTCGTCGGGGACGAACGATGCCACCCGGCGCCGGTGGTCGGCCGAAATGAGCGGTCCCATCTGGCTCGACTCATCACGGGGATCGGCCACCACGACGCCTTGCACGGCGGGCTCGAGGAACTCCATGAACCGGTCGTACACCGTGCGCTCGACCAGGATGCGAGACCGGGCACAGCAGTCCTGACCGGCGTTGTCGAAGACGGCGTACGGGGCGCTACGAGCCGCTTCTTCGAGGTCTGCGTCGGCGAAGACGATGTTGGCCGACTTGCCCCCGAGCTCGAGCGTGAGCCGTTTCACCTGCTCGGCACAGCCGGCCATGATCCGCTTGCCCACCTCGGTCGATCCGGTGAAGCAGACCTTGCGAACCCCCGGGTGCTCGACGAAGCGCCAACCGACCTCGCTGCCCGATCCGGTCACCACCTGGAGGACGCCGTCGGGAATCCCGGCCTCCATCGCCAGCGCTTGGAGGCGAACGGCCGACAGGGGGGTGAGCTGGGCCGGCTTCACGAGGACGGTGTTCCCAGCGGCGAGTGCCGGGGCGAAACCCCAGGCGGCAATGGTCATGGGAAAGTTCCAGGGTACGACCACCCCCACGACGCCGAGGGGCTCGCGGAAGGTGACATCGACGCCCCCGGCCACCGGGATCTGGCGGCCGAAGTGCCGCTCGGGTGCCCCCGCGTAGTAGGCGACCACGTCGCGGACGTTGGACGCCTCCCACCGGGCATTGCTCACCGTGTGGCCCGCCCCGTCCACCTCGAGGGCGGCGAGCTCATGGCGCGCTTCGTCGATGCGCTCGGCGAAGCGATGCAGGACCCGGCCGCGCTCAGCGGGCGCCAACGTCGCCCAAGCCGGGAAGGCGGCAGCGGCCCGGATGATGGCGGCGTCGGTCTCCTCGGCCGTGAGATCGGGCACGGTCCCCAGCACCTCCTCGGTGGCCGGGTTGACGACGCTGAACTCGCCGCTCACAGCCGTTCGAAGCCCCGGAAGCGCTCCCAGTCCGTGACGGCCGCGTCGTAGGCCTCGAGCTCGATGCGGGCCGCGTTCGTGTAGTGGTCGACGACCTCGTCGCCGAAGGCGCGGCGGGCGAAGGCGCTCTCGGTGAAGAGTCGAGCGGCCTCGCGCAGCGTGCCAGGCACCCGCAGCTTGTCGGACACGTAGGCGTTGCCCACGAACTCGGGCTCGAGTGCCATCTTGTCGTCGATTCCCTCGATGGCGCCTGCCACCAGTGCGGCGATAGACAGATACGGGTTCACGTCGCCGCCCGGCACTCGGCACTCGATGCGCAATCCCTCGCCGTGGCCGACAACCCGGAAGGCACAGGTCCGGTTGTCCCGTCCCCAAGCAATCGCCGTGGGGGCGAAAGACCCTTCGACGAAGCGCTTGTAGGAGTTGATGTTGGGTGCGTGGAGGACGGTCACGTCCCTGAGCGTCGCCATAATCCCGGCCAGAGCATGCTCGAAGACGTCAGTGTGCCCGTGCGGCCCGTCCGGGAACGCTGCCTCGTCGTCCTGGTTGCGCAGCGAGAAGTGCACGTGGCAGGAGTTGCCTTCGCGCTCGTCGAACTTGGCCATGAACGTCAGGCTGTAACCCTCCTGGGCAGCGATCTCCTTGGCGCCCGTCTTGAAGAGCGAGTGCTCGTCTGCCTTCGCCAGGACGCCGCAGTAGCGGAAGGCGATCTCGTGCTGGCCGTAGTTGCACTCGCCCTTGACCGACTCCACCTGCATCCCCGCCCCGGCCATCTCGAGGCGGATGCGCCGGAGCAGCGGTTCGATCCTGGCCGTGCCGAGGAGCGAGTAGTCGACGTTGTAGAAGTTGGCAGGGGTGAGGTCCCGGTACGCCTTTCTCCACGCTTCCTCATAGGTGTCCCGGAACACGATGAACTCGAGCTCGGTGGCGGCATAGGCCTGGTAGCCCCGCTCGCCCAGTCGTTCGACCTGGCGGCGGAGCACTTGGCGCGGGGAGGCGACGACGTCTTCGCCATCGGTGCTGACGACGTCGGCGACGCACATGGCGGTGTTCGGGTGCCACGGGACCCGGCGCAACGTGTCCAGATCTGGACGAAGGACGAAGTCCCCGTATCCGAGCTCCCACGAGGCCAGGGCGTAGCCGGCCACCGTCCGCATGTCGACATCCACGGCCAGCAAGTAATTGCACCCCTCGGCAGCCTTGGGGACGACCTCCTCGAGGAAGTAGCGCGCGTCGGTGCGCTTGCCCTGGAGACGACCCTGCATATCGGTCATCGCCACCAGCACCGTGTCGATACGACCGGCGGCGGTCTCGTGTCTGAGATCCTCGAGCGAGAGCCAACCTGACTGGCTTCCGCCGTCTCCTGGATTCATCAATCGACCTCTGTTAGCTCGGCTTCGATGTGGATGAACTCCTCCTCGATGCGGGGATTGGCAAGCACACCGAATCGCGCCCTCGGCTCGGTCGTCAGCGGGCGACCAGCACCGGCCGATCGGCGAGGTGGAGGACCTTGTACGCCGTGCTGCCATAGACGAGCGCTTCGACCTCGCCAAGTCCACGTGAACCGATCACAATCACGCTAGCGTCTTCTTCGCGGGCGGCGTTGATGATCTCAGCCGCAGCGTGGCCGAGCCGGGCGTGGCGAACCTCCGAAGTCACGGGGACACCCGCTTCCTCGAACACGGCGACCTCCTTGGCCACGAGGTGGGAAACGTCATCGGCCTCCTCGAGCTCGTAGGTCCCGGCGCCCTTGCCAACCACCTTGAGCGTCTCGCGCACGTGAAACACCTTTACCCGACCACCCGAGAGCTTTGCCAAGGCCGCGGCCATCTGGACCGCCCGGTCCGACTGCTCGGAGTTGTCGACTGCCACGAAAAGGTTCTCGAACACCGTCGTCAGCACTCCGATCTGCGAGGGAGCTGTGCAATCCGGACCAGTTCCGTCGAACCCCTCGCTACCCGGATACGGTACTGGACTCAACGTCCTCAACGCGCTCAATCGAGTGCCCGGGCCCGAGGAGCAGGCGGGGCGACGGTCACCGACCTTGCTCGGAGGGACCTCCGCCCGGTCCGGCAGAGCGGTCAGCGTCCGCCGAGGAAGGCGCCCTCGGGGCCCCCTGCGTCACGCTAGGACCAGGCTGACGTGTTCATGAACGTCGTTGTCACGCGGAAAGGCGCCGATGGGTCCGCTCTTCTAAGTCTCGGCGGCGCACGGGCACCGGTCGCCGCGAGCGTCGGCCTGTTGCGAATAGTGGGTCAGTCGACCTTGGCGAGCTCTTCGCTGACGTGCTCGAACTTGGCCTCAATCGCCTTTAGCTGGGCTTCGTCACCCTGTGCCACCGGCCCCTTGAACCACCGCCGGGCACTGAAGATCCAGTAGCCGCCCGAGAACAGAAGCACGACGCCGACGGCAATTGGCGCGTAATTGAAGGTGTCGACGTTGATCGGGCTGGCCTCCGGGAGCATGAAGAGCACGACGATGACGGCCACCCAGACGATCCCAAGGATGCCGATGAACGGGCTCCAGCGGCCGAGACTCCAGGGGCCGCCCTCCCACGCCTTGCCCTGCAAGCGGCGAAGGAGGGTCGGGAGGATGTAGGCGATGTAGAGGCCGATCGTGGCGATGGAGGTGACGGCCCCGTAGGCGACACCGCTCCACATGGAGGGGATCGCCAGGATGAAGGCGAAGACGACGCAGAACCAGATCCCGTTTGTCGGCGTCCTGGTGCGCCGATTGATTCGGTGCCACAACTGGTGGCCGGGCACAGCTCCATCTCGGCTGAAGGCGTACAGCATGCGGGAATTCGCCGTGACGGACGCCATGCCGCAGTAGGCCTGGGCCATGAAGGCGATGACCAGAAGCAGCTCGGCTCCGTGCCGGCCGATGGCGTTGGCCCAGATGAGAACGGGCGCGAACTCCTCGGCGGCGTACTTGCCGTAAGTGGTCATGTTCGTGGGGAGGACGTATGTGACCGCAAGGATGAGAATCCATCCGGCGATGAGAGAAACGACGATCGAGTTGACGAGTCCTCGGGGTGCTGAAAGTTCGGCCCCCCGGGTCTCCTCCGACATGTGGGCGGAGGCGTCGTAACCCGTAAAGGTGTACTGGGCCATGAGCAGTCCCACGAAGAAGACGTACGGGGAAAGGTGGAAGCCGGAGAGGTTAACGAACTTTGTGAACACGAACGAGGCCGAAGCGTGGTGGCTCGGCACGAAGGCGAGCACGCAGGCAATGACCAGCACGCCGAGGATATGCCACCAGGCCGACACGTCCGAGAGGAACGCCACCACACGCACACCGAAGGTGTTGATGAGACCGTGGATGAGGAGGATCCCCGCGTAAACGATCAGAATGTAGCCCGCGGTCGTCGGGAAGCCTGTCGTCATGTTGAGGAAGGAAGCAAAGAAGAAAGCGAAGCCGTAGTCGATGCCCGCCGTGATGGCCACCTGGCCGAGGAGGTTGAACCAGCCGGTAAACCAGCTCCATGCGCCGGAGTTCTTTCCGGCGAGCTTGGCGGACCAGTAATAAAGACCCCCGGCGGTGGGGTACTTGGAGGCGATCTCGGCCATGCCGAGCCCGACGACGGTCGTCATCACCCCGACGATGATCCAGCCCCACACGATGACGACCGGGCCGCCCTCCTGCATCCCGAAGTAGTAGAGCGTCAGGCAGCCAGAGAGGACTGAAATGATCGTCAACGAGACGGCGAAGTTGGAGAAACTACCCATCCGGCGACGAAGCTCCTGCGCATATCCAAGCTGGTGGAGCTGGTGAACGTCTCTATCAACCTGGCTAGACGGTGCTGGGATCGTCGCCATGTTTCCCCCTCCCCGTCCGACCCGCGGAGCGCCGCTCGGACGCTGGCTCTGAGACTACCTAGGCTTAGGACTAGCACAAATTGAGCGTTTGAGCTGAACATTGTCAAGGACCGGCAGCCAGGCGTCTTCAGTACGACGGGGCCTCGCCTCAGGCGACACCTGCCAGCGCGAACGTATGGAGCGGGAGGGAACCCCGCCCCGTAGGTGCCGCACTCGGGCGGGCGGCCACTTTCATCCACCCAGGCGGTATTGACGACCCCCTTGAGTAATCCCGGACGGAGTCACCGTCCGTGAGCTAGCCCGAGGATCGTCTGCCGAGCACGCCCGAGCCTGGTGAAGAATGCTTTGCCAATGGATGAGATAGACCTCGAAGTCTGAAACGCGACGTACCGCCTATTCGTCGAATCGGGGCACGCCCCAACCGCTGATGACGTAGCGCGGGACTCTCACCTGAGCAGTGGCGAGGTCATTCAGAGTTGGCATCGACTTCACGAAGCTCATGCCCTCGTGCTCAATCGGGCTACAGATGAAATCAGGATGGCCAATCCGTTCTCGGCGATCCCCTCTGCCTACCGTGTCCAAGCGCAAGAGAGGTGGTGGTACGCCAACTGTGCATGGGACGCCTTCGGGATCTGTGCCGCGTTGAAGACCGACGGTCGCATCGAGTCGTCCTGTCCCGACTGCGGACACCCCATCAGCGTCAGGGTGAGAAACCACGCACCGGACGATAAGACCTTGCTCTTCCACTGTCTTGTCCCAGCCAGCCGGTGGTGGGATGACATCGTCTACACCTGTACGACCATGAACCTCTTTCGATCTGAGGCCCATGTCGACGGTTGGCACGGCAGTCGCCAACGCGGTGAGACGACGACGGTGTCCAAGCTGGCTGAGCTGGCCGAGGTCTGGTGGCACGATCGGCTCGATCCGGAATGGCAACCCCACAGTCGAAAACAGAACCAAGCGATCCTTGACCGGCTGGGACTCGTTGGAGTCTTCTGGCAACTTGCCTGACAGGCCTCCTCTTGGCGCTACGACGAGAGGTCAGAAGAACGAGTGGAAGCAGAAGACCTGGAGGACTAGAAAGGGGTCGTGGGATCGACTGCCGACATCGCCTTCGATCCTTCCACCATCTACGAGGCCCTCGATCCTTATCCTACGTACCGTACTCTTCGGGATGAGGCGCCGGTTCACTACATCGAAGACGCAGACCTGTGGGTGGTGAGCCGCTACCAGCACTGTACCGAGATACTCCGCGATCCTGACACTTTCTCCTCAAAGCTCGGGATGCGAGGCGCCTTCGGCGGATCGCGACGTCGACCTCTTGATGACGATTCGAGTGGCAATCCATTAGGCATGGCGGACACCGACAACTTACGGATACTCATCGCTATTGACCCACCGGACCACGTTCGCTTGCGACGCCTCCTCAGTCGTCCCTTCACGCCCAGGTCGATCGGACTCCACGAGGGTTGGATGCGGACGGTGTGCGAGGAACGCTTTGCAACTCTCCTAGCCGCCAACTCGCAGGGCGTTGCTGACTGGGTGCGAGACTTCACCTGGCCATTTCCGGTGCTCGTGATTGGCGAGTTGATGGGTATCCCTGCATCCATGCGTGATGACTTCAAGCGCTGGTCTGACGATCTTATCGGGATCTTTGTAGGCGGTCCAAACCTGAGCGACAAAAAAGCAGACAGCATGTTGGAGATGGTCGGCTTTTTCGGCGAGATCATCGATCGTCGCCGTTCCCAGCCCCGTGGGGACCTCGTCAGTATGCTTATCGGCAAGACCGAGGCCGACGAGCAGCCTTTGACCGCTGATGAGCTAGTCATGTTCTGCGTGCTCCTTCTCGTGGCGGGAAACGAGACAACCACCAACCTGCTGTCGAATGTCATGAAGGTTCTCGCTCAGGACCCTGCGACCCTGCGGACCATGCGAGATGAGCCATCCCTCATACCTGGCGCGGTCGAGGAGGCCCTGCGATACGAAAGCCCGGTCCAGGCCGTCCCACGCGGAACGACGTGTTCGACCCAGCTCGGTAACGCCCGTCTCCCTGAGGGGACAATCGTGCTCGCCTATGTGGGCGCGGCAAACAGAGACGAGCGCCACTACGAAGATCCAGATCACTTCGACCTCCACCGTAATCCGACCGACCATCTCGGCTTTGGAAGTGGCATCCACTTGTGCCTCGGGGCGCCGCTCGCCCGCCTGGAGGCTCACATCGCATTGGAGACCCTTGCCCGTCAAGTCGCAGACGTCGAAATCACAGCGCCACCTGTACCAACCGGAGGATTACTTCTTCGTGGAGCTTCGTCTATGCCAGTCCAGATGGAGCTGGTCTGAGGCACTGCCGAGCGAGTTCTGCATCAGCTGAACGGGCGGGCCCCGTCCGACATGTGACGTGCGCTACCTGGACCTCGGTCGGTCTGGGAGCCGACCTCAGGTGGTAATGCTCCGGGCCGCGTTCTTCGGTCAGGTCCAGCCGTCCCGGCCTGGCTCGAGGCTCTGTCCAGGCCGAACTCCGGCATTTCAGGGCGGTTAGCTGGCGGCAAGTCTGAGCCGAAGCGCTTTCGCCACCTCGTCCTCGGCGTCGACCGCTCTCGGGACGAGCGCAGTCATCGAAAAGAAGCCGTGGACCATCCCGTCATAGCGAGAGATGGTGACGGGGACACCCGCATCCTGGAGCCTCTGGCCGTAAGCCTCACCCTCGTCACGAAGCGGGTCGAACTCCGCCGTGATCACCAACGCTGGCGGTAGTCCGCTCAGGTCCAAGGCCCGGAGAGGGGCGCACCAAGGGTTCTTCCGGGTCTCATCGTCGGCGTAGTGGCCGATGAACCAGTCCATGGCCCCGCTGCTCAGCAGGTATCCCTCGCCATTCTCGGTGCGTGACTGGGTCTCCACATGGTCGGTGACCGGGTACACCAACGCCTGGAAGACGATAGGTGGACCACCTCGTTCCTTGGCCATGAGGCAGACAACGGTCGCCAGGTTGCCACCGGCGCTGTCTCCGGCCACCGCCAGTCGTGACCCGTCGACACCCAACTCCTGTCCATGGTCTGCGATCCACTTCGTCGCTGCGTAGCAGT